>Ga0302326_10011986_pt1 | contig 18565 bp, 20 predicted proteins | sample Palsa_T0_3_FD_202264 | JGI IMG/M metagenome (GOLD analysis project Ga0302326, IMG submission 202264) | Peat permafrost microbial communities from Stordalen Mire near Abisko, Sweden - Palsa_T0_3 | ecosystem: Environmental > Terrestrial > Soil > Palsa > Peat permafrost | place: Sweden: Abisko...
GGGCAGCACGAAGCAGGCCGAAAGCATCGACAGCGGGCGCCCGGCATTGACCAGGCACGGCGTGTTCGGCATGAAATCGCGCCGGACCATCATGTCGTAAAACGCGTGGCTCACGCCGGCGACGACGGCATCCGGATCGCGCCCGAGCTTCTTCGCGTAGGGCGCCTCGGGTTTGGCGATCGACGAGGCGACGCGCCACACGAACTCACGCGGCGTCTCCGTGGTGCCGTCGGCCTTCTTGGCGAAGTAGCGCTCTTTGAGAACGCGCAGTGCGTTCGGATCAAAGGCTGGTTCGGCGAGGCCCGCCGGAACCGATGAGATGGGAGCGCCGGTGGCGTCAGACATCGTGGGTTACCTCCCTGGCCGGTCAGCCTTCAGTCGATGCGTATCGAACACCTGTTCGAAGAATCAGGCTCAACTCGATCGCGTAGTACGTTATATTGTACACCCGAGGAAAACCGGATACAAGATGTAGGGGGCGGGTCCTTGAGGACACCCGGTACAAATTGTGTGAAGAATTCAACAAAGTTGTGGACGAACGGCCGATCCGATGAACTCACCTGTGCACTGCCCGGAGGATAACGGGGGCAACTCCGCTGCGGCGAACGCTCCCGCTGGAGGTTGTATGAAACTGCCCATTTTTATGTCTGCGCTCGCGTTCGTCGCCGGCCTTGCGGCCGGGCCCCTGGTCTTGGTTCCGGCGCTTGCCGGCCCGCCCGGTGCGGCGGCCGTCGACTCTTCGGATGCGCAGGACCAAATCCAATTGCAAGATCAGGTCGCGAGCCTGCAGAGCCGCGTGCTGCGTCTCCAGACGATCGTCGCCGGACTTCAGACACACAAACACGCCTATCGCTATTGGGCTCCGCCCGCGGGCAAATACATCTCCGTGGCAGAGCTGCGCGATGCGCTCGCACACGCGCCCTCCGACGCCGCGACGCAATGGATCTCGGTCGTCTCCTCACCGAGCAGGCCCGATGGCTCGACTGGCGCAGACCATGCCGCCGTGACCGACGGACCCACGGGTGCCCCCTAGCGGCGTGCTGCGTCCCGATTCGTTTGCGGCGCGTTTGAGCAGCGTCTCCCTCGACGATCTCGCCGCGCGCGGCATGCGCGGCATCATCGTCGACCTCGACAACACCTTGGTCGGTTACGGAGAAGAAGCGATGGCCCCGATCGATGCGGCCTGGGTGGCGAGCGCCCGGCAACGCGGCTTCGCCGTGTGTTTGGTCTCGAACAATTTCACGGGTCGCGTCGAGCGCATCGGCCGGGAGTTGGGCGTTCCGACGGTGGCGAGCGCTCTCAAGCCGCTGCCGCGCGGGTTCTTGCGCGCGCTGCGCGTGCTCGCCACGCCCAAGAGCGCGACCGTGGTCGTCGGCGATCAGCTCTTCACCGACGTTCTCGGCGCGAAGCTGGTCGGGCTGCATGCGATCCTGACCGAACCGCTCGTTGCGAAAGACTGGCATGGGACCCGCGTCTTGCGTTTTCTCGAACGCATCTTGCTCGGAAGGAAGCGCTCGTCGTGATCGACGCGCCGATCTACGTCTTCGATCTCTTCGGTACGCTCGTCGACTATGCGTCGCTTCGCTCGCGCTTCATTGGCGCCGTACCCGATCCCGATGCATTCGTCTCCGCGTGGCGCACCAAGCAGCTGCAGTACGCGCTATGCGCGACCGCGATGGAACGCTACGCCGATTTCGAGACCCTGACGGGGCTTGCGTTCGACTACGCCGCGGCCGTCCACGGGCTACGCTGCAATGCCTCCGAGCGCGATGCGGCGCGCGACGCGTGGCTTACGCTCCCCGCCTTCCCGGACGCACTGGAGGCGCTCACTGCTTTGCAGGCGCGCGGCGTGCGAACGGCCGTGCTCTCGAACGGAACGCCGCGCGCGATCGAGGCGACGGTGCGCGGAAACGGACTCGCGAGCGCGCTCGACGTCTTGCTGTCCGTCGACACCGTTCGCGCGTACAAACCGCGTCCGCCGGTCTATGAGATCGCGACGAAGTACTTCGATGTCGATGCGCGCCAGATCGCGTTCGTCTCGTCGAACGGGTGGGACGCTACGGGGGCGGCGGAATTCGGCTTTCGGACGATCTGGTGCAACCGCGCGAACCTGCCTGCCGAGACGTTTGGGAAACGGCCCGAGCGAACGATCGCGACCTTAGCCGCGCTTACCGATGCGTAAAGATCGGTTCTTGCGACTTGCCGTCATCGGCGATCCCGTCGAGCACAGCAAGAGTCCCGAACTGCACGCGGGATTCTTGCGGGCTGCGGGACTCCAAGGCAGCTACGAAGCGATCCGCGTCCCGCTAGGCGACGGCGCGCGAGCGATCGAGGACCTGCGCACGCGCGGTTACGTCGGCCTCAACGTCACGACCCCGTTAAAAGAGGAAGCGTTCGCGCTGGCGCATTGGCGCGACGCAACGGCGCTCGCCAGCGGTTCGGTCAACACGCTCGTGCTCGGAGAGACGATCGAAGGCCATAACACCGACGGCATCGGTGCGCTCGGCGCGTTAACCGACGCGGGCATCGGCGACTTTGCAGCGACGAAGATCTTGGTCCTCGGTGCCGGCCCGACGGCGCGCGCGACGATTGCCGCCCTCGCCGCCGCTGACGCTCTCGTGTGGGTATGGAATCGAACGCCCGAGCGTGCCGCCGCCATCGCGCGCGATCTCGACGCAAACGTTTTCGCGGAGGCGATGGAGTATGACGCGGTCTTCGCGACGTTACCGCCCGAAGCGGTGCCGGCGGACCCCCTGGTCAACGACGCGGTTCGCGCCGCGCCCATCCTCGTCGACGCGAACTACGGTTCGCGCGCAACCCTCGCGCGCGCGCTTGGCCGCAGCAGCTTCGACGGATCCGGAATGCTCAGGCACAGCGCGAGCGCGTCGTTCGCGTTGTGGTGCACAGCGCTCGGCATCGTCGCTATTGAATAGTGGTACGGTCGACGGTCGAGGGTTCGACGTCGCAGCGATACACCGGTCCGGAGGTCATGTGCGTAATCACGCGCGGTATACGGTTGACTTGGAAATCGAACCGTCCGGTTTCGCCCCCGGGCACGCGACACGTCCGGCCTTGCGATAGGAAGCCCGGTGCTTCGAAGCTCACCGTCACGTTGCCGGGTTCGAGCCCGATCGCAGCATAACGGCCGCTCTTGTCGGTCGCCACGCTCGTCGTATGCCCGGAGCTGTCTCGGATAGTAATCGTGGCGGCTGCGAGCGGCGTCTTCGACGTAGCGACGGTCGCCTTGCCCGCGACGCGCGCCGAATTGTCGGAAGAAGCTGGTGCCGCGACGGCAAGCAGAAACGCGGTAAGGCCCGCGAGGGCCGCAAGTGCTCGATTCATATGAGTCTCCTTGCGCCGTTCTTACCCACCAAACAGACTTCGGAGAGGGGGAGATTCGAACTCCCGAGACCTTTTAGAGTCTGCTCGCTTTCCAAGCGAGTGCATTCGACCACTCTGCCACCTCTCCCCAAAATGCGCCCGAAGGCGCATTTTGGGGGCCCCTTCGGTTTAACCGGCGCTCCGCCTGCGGCTGCGCGCCCCCCGCACGCAAAGCGCGCGGGGTCCCCCTTTTCTGCTCGCAGACAGCGTCGAGTACGGCGCTTATAGGCCCGTTGCGTTGAGTTCCGCGACGAAGGCCTGGACGTGAGGGTCGAGCCACCAGCGTTCGAAGGGGCCGACGAGGCCGGGAAGCGCGCGGACGCGCGCCGCGTGCGCCTCGAGCTTTGCGGGGTCGGGGTTGTCGCTCGAATATTCTTCGTGAAACGCACCCAGCGCCGCGGCTGCTTCGGGCTGATCGGCCGCGGCGGCGTGGAGATCGTCGAGGGGAACGTCGGGGCGATCGTTTTCCATGGAGATGCTTCCTAAATTCCGGCGGGATGCCAGATCGTTTTGGTCTCGACGAACGCGGCAACGTGTTCGAGATCTTGTGCTTCGGCCGCAAACCATTCGGGCGGCGAACCGGCGCCGCGCATGCGCGTGCGTTTGAGATTGTCGGCCGCGAGCCGTTCGAGTTCGGCCGCGAACGGAGCGTCGAGGCCGTACGTCAACAACGCGTTGACGTCCATGTGCCGCGCTAAGTGCGGCGCGATCTCGATGCGCCGGCCGGTCAACACGTTCGCTGCTCCGGCCGGCAAATCGCAGGTCGCCAAACACTCGGCAAAGATGATCGCCGTGCGCGGATCCAGCTCGGATGCGATCGCGACGACCGTGTTCCCCGAAACCAGCGGCGGCACGAGCGCCGACACCAGCCCGAGGAGCGATGGTTCGTCGGGCGCGACGACGCCGACGATGCCCATCGGTTCGGGCGTCGAGTAGTTGTAGTAGGGCCCGGCCACGGGATTGCGCGATGAGAGCACGGCCGCATACTTATCGCACCAGCCGGCGTACCACAGCGTCCGGTCGATCGCAGCGGTCGTCTCGCGCAGCGCGAGCGCCTCGTCGGCCTTCATTCCCAAACGGAGCCGTTCGACGAACTCCGCGCGGCGCGCATCCATCATCTCGGCAAGCCGGTAGAGCACGAGCCCGCGATTGATCGGCGTCATACCCGACCAGCGTGCGAACGCAGCGCGCGCCGCGACGGCGGCATCGCGCAGATCCTTGCGCGAGGCACGTGCGACGTTCGCAGAATCGTCCGTTCCGCCGCCCACAACGTCGCTGCGCCCCGATTCCGAGCGCACGAACGCGCCGTTGACGTACAGCTTATACGTTTTGCGAACGTCGAGGCGAAGCGTTTCGCGCGTCTTTGGCACGAGAAGGGGCTACGGCAGTCCGCGAAGGCCGCCCTCTACGGTAGCGCCACAAGGCTCTCCGCAGGAGCGTTGCCGACGGCGCGGCAAGGCAAGGCCCCTATGGTCGCAGGATTGCGCATCGCCGCCGGCTTCGAGCTGGTCGTCGTGCGGCACGGACAGACGGCGTGGAACGCGGACGGCCGCTTTCAGGGGCAGTCGGATATCCCGCTCGATGCAACCGGTCACTCGCAGGCGCTGGCGCTGGGCGCATACTTATCAAACGTCGCCTTCGCGTTCGCCGTCTCCAGCGATCTCTCGCGAGCGACCGAAACGGCCCAAGCGATTCTCGCGGGCCGCGATTTGGAACTCGGACGCGATCCTCGCTGGCGCGAAATGCAATTCGGAGCGTGGGAAGGTTTGACGTGGAAAGAGATCGTCGCGCGGAATCCCGAACTCGCTGAGCGGTCCGCGAACGCGCCGCGATTTTACACGCCGCAAGGTGGGGAATCGTTCGAAGGCGTCTGCGAGCGCGTCGCTGATGCGGTCACGTCGCTGGCGGCGCGTGCGCACGAAGGGTCGCGCATTCTCGTCGTAACGCACGCGGGGCCGCTGCACGCTCTGCTGCGCGTGCTCTTGGGTGAGAGCGAGGCCGCTGCGCTCGGCGTTCGTTTCGTTCCCGCAAGCGTCACGCGGTTCGCCCTGTCGCCTCATCGCGCAAGAATCGTCGACCTGAACCGCGCCGTCACCGACAGCGTCGCATGATCGCGTCCTTCAGCGCGAACCTCGAGGGGGTCGACGCGGCGGCTGCGGCCGCGGCTCGCGCCCGCGTCGATGCGTTGACGAAACCGCTCGGCTCGCTCGGCCGTCTCGAGGAGCTCGCGGTACGCCTGTCGGCCATCGCGGGCCGCGTCGTCGATCGCGCGTATACGCGCAAGGCGGTGCTCATCGGCGCCGGCGACCACGGCGTGACGGAAGAAGGCGTAAGCGCCTACCCGGCTGAGGTAACGCCGCAAATGGTCGGCGCGTTTCTGGGGGGCCATGCGGCAATCAACGCGATCGCCCGGGCGGTCGGCGCCGACGTCTACGTCGCGGATTTCGGGGTGCGCGTCGCGAGCGCGCCGCACCCGCTGCTCATCGACGTCGCCGTGCGGCGGGGAACCGAGAACTTCGCGCGCGTGGGCCACGCGATGACGAACGACGACGTAACCGCCGCCTTACGCGCGGGACGAACGGCGCTCGAATACGTGCTTTCTCTCTCGCCCTACGACACGATCGCGTTCGGCGACATGGGCATCGGAAACACGACGAGCGCCGCCGCGCTGATCGCAGCGCTCACCGGCGCGGAGGCGACCGCGGTGACGGGCCGCGGCACGGGGGTCGACGATGCGCGGCTCGCGCACAAGCGCGCGGTGATCGCGGGCGCGCTCTCGAGGTTGCGCGATCCCGCACGTTCGGATGCCCGCGCGAGCGAGGCCGAGCGTGCACTGACGGCTGCAGCTTCCGTCGGCGGCCTCGAAATCGCCGGCCTTGCCGGCGCCATGCTCGCAGCCGCGGAACGCCGCATTCCCATCGTGCTCGACGGCGTTATCGTGACCGCGGCCGCGTTGCTGGCGCGCTGCCTCGCGCCGAACGTCGCGGGCTACTGCATCGCCTCGCACCGCTCGCAAGAACCCGCGCACACGATTGCGCTGGAGGCGCTCGGTTTAGCTCCGCTGTTCGATCTGGAACTACGGCTCGGCGAAGGGAGCGGCGCCGCGCTCGCGCTGCCGTTCGTCGAAGCTGCTTCGCGCATGATCGCAGAAATGAAGACGTTCGCGGAAGCCGGGGTCGCGACCGAAACGGATTCGGCGCAACGCTGAAGCGGGCGGCCGGCGCCGTCGGTTCGGCGTTTGCGTACTTTTCGATTCTGCCGGCCGGCGCATTCGTTCGCGGACCCGAACCCGACGGCGGCGCGCTGCTCGCGCTGCCGCTCGTCGGCGCGGTCATCGGCGCGCTCGCGGGGGTGGCCGGTCTCGGCGCCGGCCGGATCGCACCGCATCCGCTGGCGGCGGCCACGGCGCTGTGCGTCCTCGTGGTGGCGAGCGGAGCGATCCATCTCGACGGATTCCTCGATTGTTGTGACGCGTTGTTCGCGCCGGTGTCGCCTGCGCGACGGCGCGAAATCCTCAAAGATCCGCACCACGGGAGCTTCGCGCTCGCCGGGCTTCTGTGCGCGGGCACGACGTGGTTTGCAGCGCTTCTGGTGTTGCCGGTGACGGCGTATCCGGCCGCGCTCGCGTTCTCGGGCGCTCTGGCGCGCACGGCTGCGCTCGCCAACGCATTTCGCTTCCCGGATCCGCGCCGAATCCACCCGCCGCTCGCACCGTTCGTGTCGATCGCGGTCGTGCTTGCGGCGGCCGCTTTTTGGGTCGAGCCGCTCGCGAGCTTCTGCGTGCCGGCCGCGCTCGCGGCCTCGCTGCTGCTGGGGCGCTGGGTGACGAGCCGCCTCGAGGGCGCTTTCCCGGGCGATGCGTACGGGTTTGCGATCGTGCTGATCGACGTGCTCGTCGCCGCCGCGCTCGCAACGCTCGCGGCAGGCGGCGGCTCCGGCGGCGGGTAAAGCCGCGCTCGTGTCCCAAGACGTCACGAACTACCTCTACTTGCCGCCCGGAGACGGCGCTCCCGAAGAGATCAACGTCGTCGTCGAAATTCCGCAAGGCTCGCGGAACAAGTACGAGTACGACAAGAAGCTCAACGTCTTCCGGCTCGACCGCGCGCTGCATTCGCCGATCTACTATCCCGGCGACTACGGTTTCGTACCGCGCACGCTCGCCGAAGACGGCGACCCGCTCGACGTCCTAATCCTCGTCATCCAACCGACGTTCCCCGGCTGTCTCGTCGTCGCGCGCCCGATCGGCATGCTCAAGATGCTCGACGGCGGCGTACCGGACGACAAAGTTCTGGCCGTTCCGGTCGGCGAGCCCGCCTACCACGACGTCTACACGCAATCGCAGGTCTTCCCGCACACGCTGCGCACGATCTCGCATTTCTTCGAGACCTACAAGACGCTCGAAGGCAAAGAGACGAGCACCCAAGGCTGGGCCGACGCGGCTTCGGCGCGGCGCGCGATCGTCGAATCGATCGCACGCTTTAAAGAGGGAAGTCCGGAAGCCGGCGCAGCGCCCAACCAGCCGTAAGCCCCGCGCCGAACGGTTCGCCGTGCAGCGCGCTCGCGAACAACTCCGCGGTATCGACCAGACGCGGTCCCGGCCGGTTCACGTAGGCGTTGCCGTCGAGCGCGAAGATGCGAGTCGTCTGGTTCGATCGCAGCGCGCGCCACACGGGATTGGGCTCGAGCTCGGCGATCGCGCGTAACGTCGCTTCCATGTCGAAGCCGCACGGCGCAACGACGATCGCTTCAGGCGCCGCCGTCGCGATCGCGTCCCATTCGATGACTTGCGAGTTCGCGCCGGGGTTCGCGAGGACCGGTTCGCCGCCCGCGAGCTCGACGAGGCCGGGCGTCCAGTGGCCGCCGCTCATCGGCGGATCCGTCCACTCGAGGACGAGCGTTCGCGGGCGCGGCCGGCCGGCGACGTGCGTCGCGAGCGCCGCCAGGCGTGCCCGCAGTCCCGCAACCACGGTGCCCGCCGCGCGTTCCGTACCGGTCAGCGCACCGACGGTTTCGATATTGGCAAAGACGTCTTCGAGCGAGGACGGTTCGAGCGAGACGACGCGGGGATCCGAGCGCACGCGTTTGGCCGCGCGTGCCACGATTTCGTACGACACCGCGCACACGACGCACAGTTCTTGGGTGACGATCAAATCCGGGGCGAGCGAGTCGAGCAACGCCGAATCGAGGGCATACAGGCTCGATCCGGCATGGATGCTCGTTCGCACGTGCCGGTCGATTTCTGCGGCATTGGCCGCCGGCGGCAAAGCGCTGGCGGTGAGCCGCGGCTTCGCGCGTGCCGCCTCGGGAAAATCGCATTCGTGCGTTACGCCGACGAGCCGGTCCGCCAACCCGAGCGCGTACACGATCTCCGTTGCGCTCGGGAGCAAGCTGACGATGCGTTGTGCGGGTGCGGTCCATGTATCGGTCACGACCAGTCCAATATACCGTCCAATGATTTGGCCTTCCTACGGCGTACTTTGCGACCGTGGAGAAGATCAAAGTCGCGAAACCTGTGGTCGAATTAGACGGCGACGAGATGACTCGCGTGATTTGGCACATGATCCGCGAAAAGCTCATCCTGCCGTATCTCGATATCGACCTGAAGTATTACGACCTCGGCATAGAATACCGCGATCGAACCGACGATGCGGTGACGCTCGAAGCCGCACGCGCGATCAAGCAGTACGGCGTCGGCGTGAAGTGCGCGACGATCACGCCCGACGAAGCGCGCGTCGAGGAGTTCGGGCTCAAGAAGATGTGGCGCTCCCCCAACGGCACGATCCGCAACGAGCTCGACGGCACCGTCTTTCGCGAGCCGATCATCTGCCGCAACGTCCCGCGTTTGGTCCCGGGCTGGACCGATCCGATCGTCATCGGCCGACACGCCTTCGCCGACCAATACCGCGCGACGGAGCTCGCCGTGCCGGGCGCGGGAACGTTGACCCTGCGCTTCGCCCCGGCCGGCGGCGGCGATCCGATCGAGCGCGAAGTCTTCGTGTTTGAAAAGCCCGGCGTCGCGCTTGCGATGTACAATCTCGACGAGTCGATTCGCGGCTTTGCGCGCGCCTGCTTCAACTACGGGCTGCAGCGCAAGTGGCCCGTTTATCTCTCGACCAAGAACACGATTCTCAAGACGTACGACGGGCGCTTCATGCAGCTCTTCCAACTCGTCTTCGACGAAGAGTTCCGCGCCCGCTTCGAGGCTTTCGGGGGAACGTACGAGCACCGGCTGATCGACGACATGGTCGCCAGCTGTTTGAAGTGGTCGGGCAAGTATGTCTGGGCGTGCAAAAATTACGACGGCGACGTGCAGTCCGATACCGTGGCGCAAGGCTACGGGTCGCTCGGCCTCATGACCTCGGTGCTCATGACGCCCGACGGCGAGACGATCGAAGCCGAAGCGGCGCACGGCACCGTGACGCGCCACTATCGTTTGCACCAGCAGGGCAAACCGACGTCGACCAACCCGATTGCCTCGATCTTCGCCTGGACGCGCGGGCTCGCGCATCGCGGCAAGCTCGACGGCACGCCCGACGTGACGCGGTTTGCCGAAACCCTCGAGAAAGTCTGCGTCGATACCGTCGAAGGGGGCCAAATGACGAAGGATCTCGCGATCCTCGTCGGGCCGGATCAGCCCTGGCTGACGACGGAGCAGTTCCTCGCGGCGCTCGACGAAGAGCTGCAGCACCGCATGGAGTGGACCTTCGCCGCGGCGGTCGGCTGAGGCCGCACGAATGAAGCCCGTCGAACGCTTCAGCGACCGCGCATGCGACTATGCCGCCGGACGGCCTTCGTATCCGGACGCCGCGTTCGACGCTCTCTTCGAAGGTACCGATCCAGCGCTCCTTACCGCCGTCGACCTCGGCGCGGGCACCGGGATTTCGTCGCGGCTGCTCGCCGCACGGGTGGCGCTCGTCATCGCGGTCGAGCCGAACGCCGCGATGCGCGAGCAAGCCGAGCCGATGGCGAACTTGCGCTGGAGCTCCGGAACGGCGGAAGAGACCGGGCTCGACAGCGCTTCGTGCGATATCGTGTGCGCGTTCCAAGCGTTCCACTGGTTCAACTATCAGATGGCCCTGCTCGAGATGGTCCGGATACTGCGGCCGGGCGGACGCGCCGCGATCGTCTATAACGAGCGTGACGAGACTAACTCGTTCACCGCCGCGTACGGCGCGCTCGTGCGCCGCTACGCCACGGACGACACCGAAAAGCGGCGCAGCGACGGCCGCACGGAGTTCGAGTCGTTTCCCGAGTGGAAGGACGTACGGATCGCCGAAATTCGTAACGTGCAGATCCTCGATCGCGAGCGCCTGCACGCCCGCGCCCGCAGCACGTCGTACGTTCCGCACGAAGGCCCCGCGTCGGAGACGCTCCACCGCGAGATCGACGCGCTCTTTGACCAGCACGCGGCCGACGGCAATGTCGAAATGCTGCTGAAGACGATCGTCACTACTGCCTTCCCTTTCGCCGCCCTGCCCTAGCCCACTGCCACCCTGAGCGAAGCGCCCCCTCGCCGCGTCCTTCGACTGCGGCGCTGCGCGCCTCCGCTCAGGATGACATTGTCGTTAGGCCGCGGGCGAAGACTTCGAAGATTGCTTCGCCGGCCTCGGCGGCCGTGAGGGCTTCGCTCGCGTGGAACCAGTTCGGGGTCCAATTCATGGCGCCGAACAATGCGAACGCCGCGACGCGTACGTCGCAGTCGCGGATCGAGCCGTCGGCGATCCCTTCGGCGAGCAGCTCGCGCGCGACGGCGTCGATACGGCGATACGCGGCGGCGGTCTTGGCGCGGGTCGCGCGCGACGTCGGGATGCGGCGCAGCGTGAGCAGGCAGCGCCCGAACTCGGAATTCATCAGTTCGACGTAGCCTCGGACGAAGAGGCGTAGCCGCTCGGCGGCGTTGGGGCCGCTCGCGCGGACGAGTGCGGCATGCGCCTCCACGGTCTCGATCGCGCGCGCGATGATCTGGCGCACGATGTCTTCCTTGTTCTCGACGTAGTAGTAGAGCGTGGGCTTGGTGACGTGCAGGCTTTCGGCGATGTCGGCGAGCGAGGTTTCGTAGTAGCCGCGCTCGTCGAAGAACTTTGCCGCTTGCTGGAGGATCGCGATGCGTTTGCGCTCGTGCTGCTCGGCGCGGTCCTCGACCGCGCCGTTCCAGCGGGGGCGCCGGCCGGCGCTGGGGGGGATCGGGGGGCTTCGCCGCCCCGATTTTAGAGAAGGCTTGCGCGTGCGTTTCGTCTGCATGTTACCGGATTGACTATACTATCTACCATCGGGTAACATTTGTCTACATGGCAGCCGTCCTTCGACAAGCTCAGGATGACAGGAGTCCGTTCTACGGTCCCGAGCACGAGGGCTGGCGCGCCACCCTGCGGCGCTGGGTTGCGCATGAAATCGAACCGCACGTCGACGAATGGGAACGGGAGCGGACCTTTCCGCGCGAGCTGTACGAGAAAGCCGCGGACATCGGCTTGCTCCAGCTCGGCTTCCCGGAAGAGTACGGAGGCGTTCCGGCCGACATCTTCATGCAGACCGTATCGGTCGAGGAACTGTGCCGCCCGGCCGCAGGCGGCGTGTATGCGAGCTTGATGAGCCATGCGATCGGGTTGCCTCCGATCGCGGTTCTCGGGTCTGCAGAACTCAAAGCCCGCGTGGTCCCCGCGGTGCTCGCCGGAAAGAAGATCTCGGCGCTTGCGATCACCGAGCCCTCCGGGGGCTCCGACGTCGCGCGTTTGCGCACGATCGCGCGGCGCGACGGCGACCACTACGTCGTCAACGGATCGAAAACGTTCATCACATCCGGCATGCGCGCCGACTACTACACCGTCGCCGTTCGCACCGGAAGCGAAGGACTGGGCGGCATCTCGCTGATGGTGATCGAGCGCGACACGCCCGGCTTCTCGCGCACGCCGATCGAGAAGATGGGCTGGCACGCATCCGATACGGCGACGCTCTACTTCGACGACGTGCGCGTTCCCGCGGCCAACGTCATCGGCGAAGAGAATGCCGGCTTCGCCGCCATCGTGCGCAATTTTAACGGCGAACGGATGGGGCTCGCGACGATGGCGATCGCGACGGCGCAAGCGGCCCTCGACGAGGCGCTCGCGTACGCTCACGGGCGCGAGACCTTCGGCAAGCCGTTGCTCAAGCATCAGGTCATCCGTCACAAGCTGGTCGAGATGACGCGCCAGATCAATGCGACGCGCGCCTACCGCGACCTGATCGCGTGGCGGATCGCGCGCGGAGAGTCCCCGATTGCGGAGGTCTGCATGCTCAAAGTGCAGGCCACCACGACGCTCGATTTCGTCGCGCGCGAAGCCGCGCAGATTCTCGGCGGCGCGAGCTACGCGCTCGGCACGAAGGTCGAACGCATCTATCGCGAGGTCCGCGTGCTCGCGATCGGCGGCGGGTCGGAAGAGATCATGCGCGACCTCGCCGCACGGCAGCTCGGATGGTAATGGTGCGCGATGGCCTATAACTCGGTCTTCCGGCCGGGCCTCTTCGCGGGCAAACACGTCGTCGTCACGGGCGGCGGAAGCGGCATCGGCCGCTGCACGGCGCACGAGCTGGCGTCCCTCGGCGCGGCGACCGCGATCGTCGGACGCAAGCGCGACAAGCTCGAAAGCGTCGCGCAAGAAATGGAGCGCGCCGGATACCTCGTGCCGACGCTTCACGTTTGCGATATCCGCGAGGAGGACGCGGTGCGCGAGATGGTTGCCGCGGTCCTGGCCGCGCACGGAACGATCGACGGTCTGGTCAACAACGCGGGCGGCCAGTTCTCGGCGCCGCTGAAAGACATTAGCCTCAAAGGCTGGGAGGCGGTGGTGCGCACGAATCTGACCGGCGGGTTTCTGGTCGCGCGCGAGTGCTTCAACCAGTCGATGGCGAGCACGGGCGGCTCGATCGTCAATATCATCGCCGACATGTGGACCTCGATGCCGGGAATGGGACACTCCGGCGCGGCTCGCGCCGGCATGCTCAACTTTACGATGACGGCGGCGCTGGAGTGGGCGGCGGCCGGCGTCCGCGTCAACGCCGTCGCGCCCGGGTGGATCGCATCGTCCGGCCTCGAGCACTACCCCGAAGCGATGCGTCCGATGCTGCGGGCCCTTGCGACGTACGTCCCGCTCAAGCGCCACGGGACCGAATCCGAAGTCTCGGCCGCGATCGTGTTCTTGCTGTCGGAAGCGGCGTCGTTCGTCTCGGGTTCCTGTTTGCGGGTGGACGGAGCGGCGCCGAACGCGCGGCCGCAGTGGCCGATGCCCGATCACGATCGCGCTCCGCGCTACGCCGGCTTCGATCTCGAATCGGCGCCGGAGTTCTTGAACGGCTGACGTGTCGCTTATCGAGTCGAACATCGACCCGGCAAGTGCGACGTTCGCGCGCAATCGCGAAGCGATGCTCGCCCTCGTGGCCGAGTTCCGCGGGCTCGAAGAACGCGTGCAAGCCAATGCCGAAACCAAGCGCGCGACCTTTCAGAAGCGCGGCCAACTGATGCCGCACGAACGCGTCGCGCTGCTGATCGATCGCGGCGGTCCGTTCCTCGAACTCTCGACGCTCGCGGGCTTGGGAATGCACGAAGACGACGGAAAGACCAAAGTCTACGGCGGCGGGATCTGCGGCATCGGTGAGGTTGCGGGCATTCGCTGTATGATCAGCGCCTCGAACAGCGCGATCAAAGGCGGCACCGTGACGCCGATGGGCGTCGAGAAAACGCTGCGCGCGCAGGCGATCGCCCGCGAACAAAAGCTGCCGATCGTCTCACTCGTCGAGTCGGGCGGCGCGAATCTGCTCTTTCAATCGCAGATGTTCGTCCGCGGCGGCGCGAGCTTTTGCAACCAAGCCCGGCTTTCGGCCGCGGGGATTCCGCAAATCAACGTCGTCCACGGTTCCTCGACCGCGGGCGGCGCGTATCTTCCCGGGCTCTCGGATTACGTCATCATGGTGCGCGGGAAGGCCAAGGTCTTTCTCGCCGGGCCGCCCCTGCTGCGCGCCGCAACCGGCGAGATCGCAAGCGACGAGGAGCTCGGCGGCGCGGAGATGCACGCGAGCGTTTCCGGCGTCGCCGACTACATCGCCGATGACGACGCGGACGCGATTCGCCAAGCGCGCGACGTCGTCGCGAACCTGCACTGGAACGAGCGCTTGCAGTACGAGCCGGTTCGTACGTTCGACGAGCCGCGCTACGACCCGGAGGAGCTCGCGGGCGTCGTGCCCTCCGATTTCCGCATCGCCTACGACGTGCACGAAGTTATCGCGCGCATCGTCGACGGCTCCGACTTTACGGATTTCAAAGCCAACTACGGCAGCGCCACCGTGTGCGGCCAGGCGTCGATCGCCGGACTACCGTGCGGCATCGTCGCGAACAACGGGCCGATCGACGCCGACGGTGCGGCCAAGGCCGCCCAGTTCATCCAGCTGATGTGCCAGGCCCAGACGCCGCTGATCTACCTGCAGAATACGACGGGTTACATGGTCGGGGTCGACGCCGAGCGCCGCGGCATCATCAAGCACGGATCGAAGATGATTCAAGCCGTATCGAACGCCACGGTGCCGCAGATCACGCTGCACATCGGCGCGAGCTTCGGCGCGGGCAACTACGGGATGTGCGGGCGGGGCTTCGACCCCGATTTCATCTTCGCATGGCCCAACAACCGGATCGCGGTCATGGGCGGCGAGCAGGCGGCACGCGTGATGACGATCATCGCCGAAGATCGTGCCGCGCGCGACGGCACGCCGCCCGAAAGCGAGAAGCTCGAATTCGCGCGCAAGGCAATCGTCGCGCAATTCGACCGCGAGTCGACCGCTCTGTTCGCGACGGCGCGACTGTGGGACGACGGTCTCGTCGATCCGCGCGATTCGCGCAAGCTGCTCGCGCTGCTGCTCTCGATCTGCCGCGAATCGCGGCGACGCACTCTCGCCCCGACGACGTTCGGCGTCGCCCGCATGTAAGGACACACACGATGCTCTACACCGAAGAACACCTCTCCCTCCAAGCGACGCTCTCCAAGTTCATCGCAAGCGAGATCAACCCGCACGTCGATGAATGGGAGCGCGACGGCGGCTTTCCCGCGCACGAGATCTTCCGTAAGCTCGGCGCCCTCTCGCTGCTGGGCATCAACAAGCCCGTCGAATATGGCGGGCTCGGGTTGCCGTACAGCTACCAAGCGGCCTTCGTCGAAGGTCTGGGCGAGATCGGGTGCGGGGCCGTACCGATGGCGATCGGCGTGCAAACCGATATGGCGACGCCGGCGCTCGCGAAGCACGGCTCGAACGAGCTGCGCGACGAATTCCTGAAGCCTTCGATCGAGGGCGAACTCGTCGCGTGCCTCGGCGTCTCCGAGGCCGGTGCGGGATCCGACGTCGCCACGATCGCGACGACGGCGCGTAAGGACGGCGGCGACTACGTTATCAACGGTAACAAAATGTGGACGACCAACGGCTACCAAGCCGACTGGATGTGCCTGCTCGCGAACACGGGCGAAGGCCCCGTCCATTTCAACAAGTCGCTGATCTGCTTACCGATGAAGACCAAAGGCGTGAGCACGTCGCAAAAGTTCGACAAGCTCGGGATGCGCTCGTCCGACACCGTGCAGGTCTTTTTCGATAACGTCCGCGTTCCGCAGCGCTATCGCATCGGTGCCGAAGACGCCGGCTTCGCTTATCAGATGGAGCAGTTTCAAGAAGAGCGGTTGTACGGAGCGCTTTCGTGTCTGCACGGTATGGATCGCGCGATCGCGAACACTATCGCATACACGGGGCAACGCGTCGCATTCGGACGCCCGATCCTGCACAATCAGGTCGTCCACTTCCGGCTCGCCGAGATGCAAACCGAGGTCGAGGCGCTGCGTTCGCTCGTGCATCGCGCGGTCGCCGAGTATGGCGAGGGCAAGAACATCGTCATGCTCGCGTCGATGGCAAAGCTAAAGTCGGGGCGACTCACGCGCGAGATTGCGGACGCCTGCCTGCAGTACTACGGCGGGATGGGCTACATGAACGAAACGCCGATCACGCGCTTCTGGCGCGATACGCGCCTGCTCTCGATCGGCGGCGGCGCCGACGAAATCATGCTGGGCATCATCTCGAAGGAGATGGGGATTTTACCGCAACGACGCGCTAAACCAAATCCTTCGACGAGCTCAGGACAGGCTCGGGCGACTTCGTAGCGCGCGTGCCCCGGCTCTCGAAGATCCTGATCGCGAACCGCGGTGAAATTGCCGTGCGGATCGCGCGCACCGCGCGGGCGCTCGGGCTTGCGACGGTCGCCGTGTATTCCGATCCCGATCGCGCAAGCCCGCACGTCGAGGCGTGCGATGAAGCGGTCGCGCTTGTGGGAGCGACCGCGGCCGAGTCGTACCTCTCGATCGAACGCATGCTCGCGGCCGCGCGCCGCAGCGGGGCGGACGGCGTGCATCCGGGGTACGGCTTCCTCGCGGAAAACGCGGATTTCGCGGATGCTTGCGCAGCCGCCGGCCTCGTCTTCATCGGGCCGCCCGCGAGCGCGATCCGCCAGATGGGGAACAAAGCGGGCGCCAAGGCACACATGCGGGCGAGCGGCGTTCCATGCGTTCCGGGATTCGAAGGCGCGCAAGACGACGCGACCTTGATCGACGCCGCGCGCGACATCGGTTTTCCGGTCATGATCAAGGCAGCCGCGGGCGGCGGCGGCAAGGGCATGCGCCGCGTGGAGTCGCCGCGAGAGTTTCCTGCGGCGCTCGAAGCCACGCGTTCCGAAGCGATGCGTGCGTTCGGTTCGGGCGAACTGCTCCTGGAGAAGGCGCTGGAAGCGCCGCGTCACGTCGAAGTACAAGTCTTCGCCGACACCTTCGGCACGACGATCCATCTCGGCGAACGCGACTGCTCGATTCAGCGCAGGCATCAGAAGATCGTCGAGGAGGCGCCCTCGCCTGCGGCGGGAGCGGATCTGCGCGAGCGCATGGGCTTGGCCGCGGTCGAAGCGGCGCGCGCGGTCGGCTACGCGGGCGCGGGAACGGTCGAGTTTTTGCTCGACCGTTCGGGCGCGTTCTACTTCCTCGAAATGAACACGCGTCTGCAAGTCGAGCATGCCGTCACCGAAGCGATCGAGGGCATCGATCTGGTTGCCTGGCAGTTTCGGGTCGCAATGGGTGAAGCGCTGCCGCTGGACGAGCCGCGCGGTCCGCGTGCGGCGCACGCGATCGAAGCCCGGCTGTACGCGGAGGATCCGGCGCATGGGTTCTTGCCGCAAGCGGGCGAGATCGTCCAGTGGATAGCGCCGTCCGGCGAGGGTATTCGCGTCGACCACGCGCTCGCGCCGGGGCTCGTGATTTCGCCCTACTACGATCCGATGCTCGCGAAGGTCGTGGCCTCGGGCGCCGATCGCGATGAAGCGCGGCGCCGTCTCGTGCGCGCCCTCGAAGACCTCACGTTGTTCGGGATCACGAATAACCGGCAATTTCTGATCGCGTGTCTCTTGCATCCCGCCTTCGTCGCGGGCGACGTGCAAACCGATTTCGTTCCTCGTTATTTTGGCGAACTCGCGCGCGCAGAAGAGGCCGCCTTCGAACTCGATCTCATACCGCTAGCGTCCGTGCTGTTGTATCTGCGCGACACGCACGGGGCCGCAGGCTTTCGCAGCAGCGGCACGGCGACGGCGCTGCTCAAGCTGCGCTCGGGCGAGAACGTCGTGACCGTAGCGCTTTCTACTTCGGCAAAGAACGAGTTCACCGTCTCAATTGCGGGCGAGCGCCGGCTCCTGCACATCGTGGATCGGGACGACGGGAGCGTTCGCTTCAGCCAAGACGGAATCGAACGGAGCGCCCGCTTCGGGTTCGCGGGTTCACTGCTCTACCTCCAATGCGGCCGCACCGAGCGCTCCGTTACCGACGTGAGCTTCATAGCGAATGCAGAGCGCGCCGATGCTTCGCGCGGTTCGGCGACGTCGCCGATGCCCGGGATCGTCGCAACCGTCAGCGTCGCGGTCGGCGACGCCGTCGCGAAGGGGCAGACGCTCGTGACGCTCGAGGCGATGAAGATGCTGCACGAAATCGTCGCCGGTGCCGCAGGCCGCGTCTCGAACGTTTTGGTCGCACCCGGCCAACAGGTCGGCATGCGCGCCGTGCTGGTCGAAATCGACGGAGGTACAACGTGAGTGAACCCAAGCGGGACCGGCGCGCCGCACAGACGCCTTCGGAGGTCGTGCGTTACG
>Ga0302326_10011988_pt1 | contig 18561 bp, 14 predicted proteins | sample Palsa_T0_3_FD_202264 | JGI IMG/M metagenome (GOLD analysis project Ga0302326, IMG submission 202264) | Peat permafrost microbial communities from Stordalen Mire near Abisko, Sweden - Palsa_T0_3 | ecosystem: Environmental > Terrestrial > Soil > Palsa > Peat permafrost | place: Sweden: Abisko...
CCGAAGGTCTGCTTCGTCGGCACGGCCAGCGGCGACTCGCCAACCTACAGCGAAAAGTTCTTCGCCGCTTTTAGCACGCTGCCCTGCACACCGATGGAACTCTCGCTATTCAAGCCATCCACCGCCGACCTCCGTTCCTTCGTCCTGGAGCAAGATGTGATTTATGTCGGCGGCGGCAACACGCGTGCACTGCTCGCTCTGTGGCGCGAATGGGGTCTGGACGCGATTCTTCGCGAGGCATGGCAATCCGGCATCGTGATGGCCGGCATCAGCGCAGGCTCAATCTGCTGGTTCCAGCAGGGACTGAGCGATTCGGTCGTTCCAGGAGACCTTGCGCCGCTTGCCTGCCTCGGTTTCCTTCCCGGCAGCAATTCTCCTCATTACGACGGCGAGCCGCAGCGCCGTCCGGCCTACCATCGGTTAATCCGCGAGGGCAAACTGGTTGCCGGATACGCCGCCGACGATGGCGCCGCGCTGCACTTCATCGGTCAGGAGTTGAGAGGCGTGGTAAGTTCGCGGGAAACGGCCAGAGCTTACTCCGTCCGGCTGGTTGGATCAGAAGTCGAAGAGGCGCCACTCGAAACGGTCTGGCTCGGCGCCACGGCGCGCTCCACAATCAACACTGGAATGCTGTCCACGATGGGATAACCGCGCCCACAACCAGCGCAAACCAGCCGGTCTTCGGCCAAGCGCAAATTACCCAGGCAAGCCGGGCAAGCCAGTTGCTCCAATATCGAGGTATTAAACGATAGATTCTTGCTTGGATCGGCTGCAGCCATCGCGCCCTACTGGATGGTCGCTTCGGCGCCAGTTCCGGCCGTCGGTGGATTGCGCTTAGGAACCTTGGCAAACTCCTGCTCGATGCGCGCATTGGTTCCCGCCACGGCCGACTCATATGCCACGCGAATGCCGTTAAAAATCGCCCGATCGTTCGAGGAGCCATGCCCGATGATGCACACTCCGCGCACGCCCAAGAGCGGTGCGCCTCCATATTCGCGGTAATCCAGCCGTCGGCGGAACTCGTTGAAAGCCTGCCGCGACAGCAGCGCACCCACCTTTGCCGTCACCGTTCTGGTCAGCGACTCGCGCAGCACATCGCGCACAAAACGCCCCACGCCCTCGCTTGTCTTGAGCGCCACGTTGCCCACAAAGCCGTCGCACACAATCACGTCCGCCAGGCCCGAGAAAATGTCGCGCCCCTCCACGTTGCCGATGAAGCGGATGGGCAGCGCCTTGAGCAGCGGAAATGCCTCGCGGGTCAAGTCGTTGCCCTTGGTTTCTTCTTCGCCAATCGAAAGCAGGCCCACGCGCGGCGAGTCAATCTTGAGCACACTGCGCGCATAAATCTCGCCCATCACAGCAAACTGCGCCAGGTTGTGCGGCTTGCAGTCTACGTTGGCGCCCACGTCGAGCAGGACACAAGGGTTACCGGAAGAACTCGGCATCGGCGTCGCCAGCGCAGGCCGATCCACTCCCGGCAGCGCGCCCAATACCATCTTGGCTGTGGCCATGGCCGCGCCGGTGTTGCCGGCCGTCACAAACCCCGCCGCCTTGCCCTCGCGGACCAGCTTCAGCCCCACTCGCATGGAGCTGTCCTTTTTGCTGCGAACCGCGTGCGCCGCCTTCTCCTCCATTCCGATGCGTTCCGATGCATGGTGGATGACGATAGGCAGATCCTCGTTGTCCAGGTGTTCGTCCAGCAGGTCGCGCAGCTCCGCTTCGGGCCCAACCAGGTGGACCCGCACAGGGAGGCTGCGGCAGGCCAGAATGGCCCCCCGGATCTCCGGCTCAGGAGCTTTGTCGGAACCTACGGCGTCAAGAACGATGTCTGTCAGCATGGCTGCTTCAGACTACTTGGCTGCTTCCTTGATGTCCAGGACAGCACGGCCCTTGTAAGCGCCGCACTTGGGGCAGGCGCGGTGGGGCAGCTTCTTCTCGTGGCAGTTGGGGCACTCGGAGACGCCGACAGCGGTCAGAAAGTCGTGCGAACGGCGATTGGCGGTGCGGCGCGTCGAGTGACGCCTTTTCGGATTAGGCATGACAACAATTCCTTTCGTGTTCCCGCTCGTTTCAACGTGGGGTCGGCACTGCACCCCAAGTCGAGGACGGCCCGGAGAGCCTTCGGCGGAACACCTTCAATCTCTTGAAGTTATGTTCAGGACTTGATCCGGCCGCGGAGCCCAGCCAACGCTTCCCAGCGGGGGTCGGCCGGACCCTCATCGCAGGTACATGCTGTGCTGTTGCGGTTCTCACCGCAGCGCGGGCAAAGTCCCTTGCAGTCGGGCTTGCACAGGGTCCTGACCGGCAGGGACAAAAGCACCTGCTCACGCAGCACATCTTCAAGCGACAGACTGTCTCTCTGATAATAACCGATTTCCGTTTCCGGCGCAGTAATCGACCGTTCCAGAGCCTCGGAATCCGCCTCCGCCGGCCGGAAGATCAGGTCGAATTCCGCGCTGAGCGGAATCTCAACCGGCTCCACGCATCGCGCGCACGGCACTTGAAACTTGCCGGTAAAACTGCCCTTCAGCCGGATGTCGGCCACAATGTCCTTGGGCCCGCGGTGCTCATGCAGCACCTCCGCCCGTCCCGCCGTGGCCAACGGCCCAACCTGCTCCGCTTCCTCGCCCAGATCCACGTCGCCCGGCGGCAGTTCCAGGTCAAAGTCAATCGGTTCCCGCTCCAGCTCGCTTACCTTGAATTCCATGATATGAGCCTACGGCGCGTGGAGTTGCGCGTCAATGTGCCGATGAGCCCGGAAGCACGTCGGATGGCACGAGGATGTCCCGGAAAACAAATAAGATGTCCGATGCATGATTCATTCTTCGCTAAATCTTTGCCAACTTCGAGTCCCAAAGCGGGTTCTTGCATCCAACAGCAGGACGATTTGTTTTGACTCTCCAACGATTGGAGCAGTAAATTGGAAAATACAGGCACCGGATATCTGAAAGGACGCGCGATGACAGGCGGCGGAATGTAACACGGATTTCATCCAGCTCTCAGCTGGATGGCAGTTCTTTCAAGCCTTCGGGTCTTCTTGCTGCTCAACTGGCTGTTGTTGAGCGGCTTGCGGGGGTGCTCCTGTATGCGCTTGCGGTCCATTTGGCGTTTCTTCCTCCTTGGCCGTTGCTTGCTCCTTGGCGGGATGCCATTGAGCGGTCGGCGTTGGTGGTTCTTTTGGCACTTGCGGTGCAGCGGAGGTTTCTTGCTTCGCAGTTGACGGCTTTACGGCCGGCGATGATGCGACTCCCTCTACGGTCGGGCCTCCTTCCCGCACAGCCGGCGCATCCGGCTTTCGTTGCCCTCCCGCTTTTTGTTGATTCGCTTGTTGCGTAACCAGCACGGTCTGTGTCGCTGCCGGCGCGTCAGCGGTCTTTCTTAGTATGATGTCCACTCTTTCCCCAGGCAACAGGGCCACAGACGACACCCATCGGTCGGCCTTGCCGATCTGCTCTAAATCGGAGTGGTAAGGGATCCTTATCTTTAGTTCGATGTCCGGCGGTCGTTTCACACATTCAATCTCCACGCCCATCAATGGCCAGTAGCTCTCAAACAGCGTTCTCCCCACATTTCCAATCATCGTCACGGTTTCTTCGTACTCGCCGGTCACTTCAATGTAGCTGTGCTCCCAGTCATCGCAGCTTGGGAAGTCGGTTTCCAGCTTGACCGCCCGCTGCCCGTCGACGGATTCGGGCTGTGGCTCTTCGGCACAGGACCACTGCTGCTCACGTACGCCCTGCAGGTTCACAGGCCGCAGAAACAGGCCGATGATGCTTCCGTTCGTCTCCTCGTCAACCACCACTCTCGCTGGAATGCTCTGCTTTGCATTCGATATATTGCAGAACTTCGATCGCATTTGGATCTTCAGGCGGTATTTTCCAGGCACATCGTCAAGCACCCATAACAGCATCCTTGATTCCCTGCGGATCACCGCAAATTCGCAGATCTGCCTCATCTTGTAGCGCATCTCGGGTACGGTTAGTGCCGAGATGAGGAATGGAGCCACATCGCGCCCCAGCTTGGCGATGGTGCGCTCTCTGAGTGGTGCATCCAAAAACAGCGCCAGAAAGAACGACACAACAGCGGCCAGTGAAATTTCGCGGAGCAGTTCCCACCATGGCAAATTCTTGAATGCCTGCAGGGCTCCCACGGCAGGCTTCGGCGCCGGCAATGGACATGGATGGCCGTCGGCGGAGATACAGGGCTGAGCCGACCTTGGCAGTTCCGGGGCGGGTTGAAATCCCGCCGCGAACAGTCCCAGGATGCCGGAAATCAATGCCACCCACGCAAGCCCCGGCACTTCGCGAAGGCTCTTGAAGAATTCCTTGATCACGGTCGGAATAGACAGCCAATCTCGCGGCATTGCACTCTCCTGAAGCGAGAAACTGCGCGCAGATCCTGAGCCAAATGTTAACCCAGGCTGGCGGGCGCTGCTCAGAAATGAACATCCCTTTTCCGAATTCCGTCGCCCAGTCTCATGGCGCCGGGGTATCAGCCAGGCTCTAGTTTGTCCCCGCTCCCGGCGCATTCAGATATCGGCTGGCAAAGGCGATGAACGTCGGCCAGTTGGGCGCGGGCGTGTGACCGCCTGAGTGCTGGCGAAAACCCAGGTCGCCGTCGATCAACGCCGTCTCGGTGGGCGGAAACTGCGTCGTTCCCAAATCTTTCTTGCCCAGCAGGCGATAGACCGGCCCTGCTTCCACCTCGGCCAGGAACATCCCGCGCGCGTCCGCCCACGCATCCCCATGCGGATTCGAGTAGCCGTCACCGGTGCTGGCTCCGGCACCGATAAACACTGGTCGCGGCGCGCAGAGAGCAATCAACTCGTGATTGTCCACGGGCAGATCCGCGGCCGTAAGCGGTCCCGCATACTTCAGAAAATTCCCGTCAAACCAGTGGTACAGGCTGGTCGATGCTACGTTCGGCAACTGCTCGCCAAAGATGTGCCGGTAGAGCTTCGCTCCTCCCTCGCCGGATGAACTGCTGTATAACACCGCGAAGCGCGGGTCATACGCCATGGCCACCAGCGCCGTCTTGCCGTAGCGCGAATGGCCTTCAATCCCCACCTGCCGTGCATCGACGCTCTTGTCGGTCTCCAGGTAGTCCAGCAGCCGGCTCGAGCCCCACGCCCAGGCCCGCATTGCGCCCCAGTCGCTCAGGCTGCGCGGCTGCCCCTTGTTCATCAGTCCGATGATTCCTTCCTGCAGTCCCGCGCCGTCGTCCGCCTGGAAGCTGGTGGGAGACAACACCGCGAAGCCCCAACGCCTGGCCAGCACTAGGTACTCCCACTCCTGCCCATAGTCGCCCGGCACGGATGAACTCTGCTTCGGCACCGGCCTGGCGAGCGAGCCCTTGAATTCTCCAGGGAATGCGATTTGCATAATCACCGGAACCGGTTTGCGAACATGAACTGGAATCGTCAGCGTCGCGTCAATCGTGACTGTGATCTGTGGGTAAGACGAGTTGTCGACGTGTCCCGCCAGCCGCCTGGTCACCACCGCAACATCGCCAATGTTTTCAGTTGAGGTGCTCACCACCTCCCAGCGCACCGTGGGCAGGTTTGCCGGAGGCCGGCCCAGTATCTCGCGGTCATAGTCCTCCACAATCTCCGGGCGGCGCTTGGTCCACCACATCTCCGCCGTGGTCACTCGCTGGCCGCTCTTCAGCGTCAGCGGGTCGGGCAGGTTGGGGTAGACGTTAGCCTTCGACTCGTCGTAGTTGGCCGCATTCGGCGCATTCGCATCTGTCGCAACGCCGGGGCGCAATTGCTTGATGCCGAGCAGGTCCATCAGCCGCTGGTGATCCTGCTCTGCCGTTAGAAGTACCGGCGCAGGCGCGATTGCGGCGGCCATCGGCGACGCCCGCAGGTACTTGCTTGCAAACGCAATGAACGCAGGCCAGTTCGGTCCCGGCGTATGCCCGCCGGAGTGCTGGCGGAAGCCGATATCCCCATCGATAAGCGTCGTCTGCATGGGCGGAAACTCCGTTGTCCCCATGTCCTTCTTGCCGAGCAGCCTGTACACCGGCCCCGCCCCGGCTGCTGCCAGAAACATTCCCTTTGCATCCACCCAGCCGTCGCCCTGCGTGGCCCCGCCGCTGACGAATACTGGCCGAGGCGCGCACATCGCAATCAATTCATTCGCATCCACGGGCAAATCCGCAACTGTAAGCGGTCCGTCATATTTCAGAAAATTCCCGGCCATCCAGTGGTACTCCTGCGTACCGGCCACGTTGCCTATCTGCTCCCCGAATTCATGCCGGAAGAGCTTTGCTCCACCCTCGCCCGACGAGCTCACATAAGCAATCGCCAGACGCGGCTCATAGGCCATGGTCACCAGCGTCGCCTTGCCGTAGCGAGAATGCCCTTCGAGGCCCACCTGCTTGGCATCCACGGCCTTGTCGGTCTCAAAATAATCGAGAGCCCTGCTCACGCCCCATGCCCATGCGCGCAGCGTGCCCCAGTCGTCCGGCTTGCGCGGCTGGCCCTTATTCATCAGCCCGATGATGCCCGCTGTCAGCCCCGCTCCGTTGTCCGCCTGGTAGCTGGTCGGAATCAGCTCCGCATAACCCCAACCCTTCCCCAGCACCTGCTGCTGCCAGGTTGCGCCCTGATTCGCAGGTCCTCCGCCAGCCCCCATTTGCGGAAAGCGCTTCGCCATCTGCGCCATAAACTCACGGCTGAATCCAAACTCCATGATCACCGGAACCGGCCCCTTGGCGTTGGCCGGCGTGCTCAGGGTCAGGTCGATGTCCACCTTGATATCCGGATCGGTCGAGTTGTCCACGTGGCCGAGCAGCCTTTTTGTGATCACCGCAATGTCGCCGTTCTTTTCCTGGGTGGTGCTCACCACTTCCCACGTCACCCTGGGCAGATTCGCCGGAACGCGGCCATAAATCTCGCGGTCAAAGGCCTCCACAATCTCCGGCCGCCGCTTGCTCCACCACATTTTGGCCGAGGTAACGCGCTTGCCGTCGTTGAGCAGCAGCGGGTCGGGAATGTTGGGGTAGAGATCCGCCTTGGATTCGTCGTAGTTCGCCGCATTTGGAGACTTCGCGTCTCCATCCGCGCCGCGCCGCAGTTCCTTGATTCCCAGCAGGTCCATCATGCGCTGATGATCTTTTTCTGACGCAGCCTGAATGGCAAGCATCTCCGGCGTAGGCGTAAAGCGAGGCGGAGCCGCGGGAGCAGCCGCAGGCGCTGTGGGAGCAGTCTGTGGAGCGGCGGGCGGAGCAGCAGGCGCCGCCTGGGCCATCAGCCGGTCAGCAGCCAGGCAAACAAGAAAAACAAACGCGAGCGCCACAAAGCTGCGTCGCGCCATCAACCGAAATCCGCGCATGGGAATCCCCATCTCCATCGCGCCTCCAGGCAGGAGGCTGGCGAGGTCCCAAGAATATCGATTTACCGTATCTCTTACAAGGTCCTTTAACGCAACCCGGCACCAGGCAAAGACCCCTCAACGCCCCAGCAGACGGGCGAACGACGAGCCTGTGGGCAAGGGCGAGAAGCCGGGACGCATGGCAAGCGTAAAACCAAACAGAATCTGCTGCCGCGGTGTGCCCGCCGTATAGGTCCGCGTGTAGGCCGCATCGAACACCAGTCCCGGATGCAGCGCATATGTCCCTCCGCCAAAAGCGGCGCCAAACCGATCCGGCGTACCCGGCTGCGGGCCTCCGTAGCTCTCCAGAATCAACGAGAGCTTCGCATTCACAGGCCTGGTCATCGCCAGCCCAAACTGCGCAGCCCCGTCGTGTCCTTGGGCGCTCCCTGCCACCGTGCCCACCGTGTTGAAGTCAAAGTGATACTTGCCCAGGTCGCGGCTGACGACAAAAATCAGCTGGTGATCCACAAATCCCGTGCCAAACCCCTTGGCCGGATTCGCTGAAGGAATCTTGACGGCATACAGCAAAGCCATTGCAGGCATCCGACGGCCCTGCTCATAAAAGCGGAAGCGAGCGCTCAGCCACTGATCACCAATGCCTTCCAGCGAGCCTGTCGATCCGCCGCTCTGCGTCATGTGGACGGTAAATCCCCAGCGCAAATCCATTTTCGGTGTCAACCCGTAGCGCACGCTCGACATCAGCATCTGCTGCCGCACTCCGCCGCCGATCGGCTGCAACTCCCATCCCGAATCCGCTTCCGCAATTCCGCACTGGGTCGTCGAGGCCGCGTAATCCCACGCCGGGCGGGTCGGGTTCGCAGTAGCTTCGGACAGAGCGCATGGATCGGCAGGCCGGCGCGCCAGAACCGCGACGGAACCTACTGCCGGTGTCGGGGTCACGGAGGCGAGCGGCAGTGCGGCCTTCACTGCCTCCGCTGTCGTGCCGCTTCCAGCGTCTGGACCATGCATGGCCGCCAGAACAGTACCAGTTCCCGCAAACATAGCTAGAGCAGCCAATACGCCCAACCATAAAATTGCTTTCATTTGTATCGCCTCGCGGGACCGCGCTATTCTCCTTGGCCCGCTGATCTGATCGGCGAAGATGAAGAATTCCTCATGGAGCACCGCAAGAAGAACTGAGCTCCCAGGTCACCGCAGTAATCAGGCGCGCAGGATCAATAGCCGCGGCGATGCAAGGCCGGCTCAGCCTTTCAAGTATTCGACCAGTTTGCCGATTAGGGAAACGTCTGAGGTTCGAGCAGAATCCAGCTGAGGCCGCACTCAGCCGCTCAATCCCAAAATGGCAGGCCGCGCAACAGGAAAGGCACACAATTCATGTCAGCAATCCGCAACATCCCAATCGCCCGCAAATTCACCTATGCCTTTGGTATCGTATGTCTGCTCGGCGGCCTTCAGGGCGCGATTGCGTTCTTCGGACTTTCCAGAGCTAACGCGGCGTTAGCCAACACGATAGGAAACACGCTCCCATCCGTTCGCCTGGTGGACCAAATGCGAATGGCGATCACCCAGGACAGGCGCGCGGACCTGGGGCTTCTCTTGTGCCGGGACGAATCCTGCACGGCCAACTACAAGGCCAAACGCGTGAAAGCTGCAGAAAGTTTTAGCCGCTCCATGGAGGAGTACACCCCGCTAATCAGTTATCCAGGCGAACATGAACTTGTCGACACGTTCACGCAGAAGTTCGCGGAATATCAGCGGATCAGCGACAGAGGCCGCGAGGCGGCCGAGGCAGGAAAGCCAGATGAGGCTTTGCGCATTATCATGACCCCGGAAGCGATTGACGCCATCGACGCAGCACAATCAGCCTGCGACAAAGACTCGATTTTGAACTCCGATTTCGGCGACAACGAAGGCAAATCCTCCATTCAGGCGGGTCACCGGATGACCGCAATGCTTATCGGCTTTGTCACCCTGACGGTGGCGCTCTGCGCATTCGTCGGGTTCCTGCTCACCCGGCTCATTGCGCCGCCTTTGCTCGCGGCAACAGCCGCGCTGGAGCGCGTGGCGGAAAAGGACCTCACCGTCAAGTTGGACGAAGCCGGGACGGACGAGATCGGCCGCCTGACGACTGCGCTCAACGCCACCGTAGCGTCCATGCGCGGCGTTCTGCAGTCCTTCGCGCAAGGCGCGGAAACCCTCTCTGCCGCGACCACGGAGATCAGCACCCGTTCGTTTCAAAGCGCCGGTAATGCGCGCACGCAATCCAGCAAGACCAACCAGATCGCCGCCGCGGCGCAGGAGATGACGGCCACCATCGGCGAAATCAGCCACAATGCCGAAAGCGCCGCAAGCGCCAGCCGCGAGTCAGCCGAAACCGCCACTCAGGGCGGCGCAGTAATGCAGGCTGCTGCCGCAACCATGGAGAAGATTGCCGCCTCCTCCAGTTCGGTCTCTGAGAAGATGACCTCTCTGGCGCATCGCTCCGAAGAGATTGGCAAGGTGGTCAGCGTGATTCAGGAGATCAGCGAGCAAACCAACTTGCTGGCCCTGAATGCGGCCATCGAAGCGGCTCGCGCAGGCGAACATGGACGCGGCTTTGCCGTGGTGGCCGGCGAGGTCCGCCGCCTAGCCGAGCGCACCAAGGGCGCAACCGAAGAAATTGCCGGCACCATCCGCAGCATCCAGGATGGCACCCGCGAGACGCTGCAGGTAATGCAGGAAAGCCGTTCCGCCGTTGAGACAGGCATGGGAGAAACAGCCAACGCCCGGCGCAGCCTGGAAGCCATCATCGAGTCGTCGAAGCAGGTGGAGCACCAGATTCACATGATCGCCACCGCGGCCACCGAGCAGACTGCGGCCTCGGGAGAAATCTCCGAGTCCGCTGGCCAAATCTCGCAACTCTCCACGGAAACCGCGCAGGGCGCGGAAGAAGCCGTAGAAGCGTTGAAGAACCTGGCCTCGCTGGCCAGCGATCTCGACGGAATGATTCGCCAGTTCAATCTCGACAATGGCTCACAATCCGGCGGCAAGTTCGGCGGCACGGACCAGCGTGCGTCCAACGTCCTGCCGCGTCCGGCACACCAGCAGGCGGCGGCCGGTCACTCTTACAGTCCGCGGTGATCTTTCCGTGCTGCCGGACTCAGTTTTCTCTCCATGCTGCCGGGGCCCATTCCGGCAGCATTTTTGTTGCAAGCTTTAGAATCCTGGCATTCCGCTTGCCCCTCGCTATGGTAGCCTCCGTTTGTGGACCTTCACGGTTCTCCGGTCGAATGCATTCAAATTAGAATCGACTACGACCCCCGGGGGGAAACACTCGCATGAGCGCCGTCAAATATGACCTCATCGTCATTGGCTCCGGACCCTCCGGACAGCGCGCCGCCGTGGCTGCTTCCAAGTTGAAGAAGCGCGTGGCCGTGATCGAGGCGCGTTCCGTTGTCGGCGGCGTGTGCATCAACACCGGCACCATCCCCTCCAAGACCATGCGCGAAGCCGTCATGCACCTTTCCGGCTACAATTACCGATCGCTCTATGGAATGAATTACCGGGTCAAGGAAAAAATCTCCATGGCCGACCTGGCTTTCCGTGTGCAGGCGGTCATCAAGACCGAGGTCGACGTAACCGAGGCCCAGCTCTCGCGCAACGGCATCGACGTGGTGCACGGCGTGGCCCGTTTCACCGATCCCCATCAGATTCGCGTTGAGGGCCCCGGCTCGGACGCGGTTCTCGAAGCCGACCGCGTCATTATCGCCGTCGGCACCAAACCCGCCGACTCACCCAAGGTTCCCATCAACGGCCGCACCATCATCAACAGCGACCAGGTTTTGAATCTGCCCGACCTGCCGCGCTCGCTGCTGGTGGTGGGCGGCGGCGTCATCGGCGTCGAATACACCTGCATGTTCGCCGTCCTGGGCGTCCGCGTCACGCTTATTGAAAAGCGCGACCGCCTGCTCGAATTCGCCGATCGCGAGATCATTGAAGCTCTCAGCTACCACTTGCGCGACAGCCGCGTCACCATGCGCCTGGGCGAAGAGGTGGACAGCGTCGAAGAGCTGCCCGACGGCACCGTGGTCGCCAATCTGCAGAGCAAGAAGAAAGTCTCCGGCGATGCGCTGCTCTATGCCGTAGGCCGCCAGGGAGCCGTCGACGAACTCAACCTGGCCGCCGCTGGCCTCGAAGCCGACAATCGCGGCCGCATCCCCGTCGACGAGCACTTCCAGACCAGTGTGCCGCATATCTTCGCCGTGGGCGACGTGGTCGGCTTCCCTTCGCTTGCCTCCGTCTCCATGGAGCAGGGCCGCATCGCTGCCGCGCGCGCATTCAACGATAATGCCGCGCACTCCAACCCCAGCTTCTATCCATACGGCATCTACACCATTCCCGAGATCAGCTTCATCGGCAAGACCGAGGAGCAGCTAACCGACGAAGACGTTCCCTACGAAGTGGGCATGGCCTACTATCGCGAGACGGCGCGCGGGCAGATTCGCGGTGACACCACGGGTCGCCTGAAGCTCGTCTTCCATCGCGACACACGCAAGGTGCTCGGCGTTCACATCATCGGCGAGGGCGCCGCCGAGCTGGTGCACATCGGCCAGGCAGTCATGATCCTGGGCGGCACGGTCGACTACTTCATCGACACCGTATTCAACTATCCCACCCTGGCCGAGTGTTACAAAGCCGCCGCCTTCAACGGCATTGGCCGCCTCAACCGCTATCAGACTGGGTAGCTTTGTATTTGCGTTGAAAGGGCACGACCGGCCGACAAGCCGAGGATGCGGCGTCACGACGGTCGCCTTTTGCCCTCAGTCCTCGAACCGCTTCCATACTCGCGCGAGATTCAGCTCGAAGCCCTCGACCGGCCCATCGCCGGCCAGTTTTTCCGAGGCCGCGCGCTCAGCCTCCATCCCCGGCCGGTAGACCCACGCCTCGCGCTTGTAGGGATCGATCAGCCAGCCCAGGCGGGCCCCGTTCGCGATCCAATCGTCCATCTTCGCCCGCATTGCCGCGACGGAATCCGATTCGGAGAGCAATTCGATCACAAAATCCGGGCAGACCCTCGGAAAGCCGCGTAACTCCCCTTTCGGGAGCGAGCGCAGCCGTTCTTCGGAGAGGTAAGACGCGTCGGGGCTCAGCGTCGAGCCATCCGGCAGCCGGAATCCGGCGTTGGATTCGAAGACCAGCCCGCGCTCGTGCGTCAACGACCACCCATAGAGCTGGCCCGATATCTCCTGATTGCCGCTGCTCGTCCATCCACCTGTCGGAGGATTCATGCGCACCGCTCCTTCCCGCGTGCGCTCCAGGCGCAGGTCGGGGTTGTCCCGGCATAGGGTCTCGAACTCCGCGTCGGTGACCGGGGGGTCGAGGACCAGCACTCGGGGCAGCGTCTCCGGATCGATTCGCACCAGCGTCGCCATGAGTCAATCTTACTCCAGGTTGCTTTCGCGGCACTGACCCCGTTCGACGCTTTCCGCGCATGTGAGCTATTCTTGTCTCGGATTCGGATACCTTGCACGCCCTCCGATCCGCGCTCCCGTTCGAACGAGGCCCCTAATGACCACCGCCATCGGCATCGTAATCACCGAACACATCGTAGCCGGCCGCCTACAGGACCAGCGTCTCTCCGGCACCCCGATTCGCTACCCTTCCGAAACCGACGAGCCCGACGCCCTAAGCGCCCTCCCCGGCAGCGAACTGGTGGAGATTCTCGCCGGCGAGATTGAAACCCTGACCAAGCGTGAACCCATCCCGGTAGACGCTATCGGCGTCGCTGTTCCCGGCATCATTCGCCACGGCGTCATCGAAGACTCGCCCAACCTGACCCAGCTTAAAGGCATGCGCCTGGCCGACGAACTGACACGCGCCCTGACCGCACGCAACATCACAGCGCCCGTTCACATCGCTAACGACGCTGACGCCATTGCCGCCGGCGTAGCCGCCACCCGCGGCCAGCTCAACAAGCTCACCCGCGTCTGGACTCTCGGCAACGGCATCGGCTACGGCCGCTGGCCCTATGTCGAAGGCGTCTGGGAGGGCGGCCACGTCACTGTCTCGCTCGACCCCAAGGAAAAATACTGCGGCTGCGGCGGTGTCGGCCATCTGGAAGGCATCATGGGCTACCGCGCCATGCGCATGCGCTTCCTCGACCTTGAGCCGGAAGAAGTCTTCGCCCACGCCAAACAGGGCGACCAGCGTTGCCGCGAGTTTGTCGAGCTGTGGCACCGCGCCCTGGCTGCCGCGACTGCGTCTTTCATTCATCTCGCCGGCCCAGGCAAGTTCTACTTCACCGGCCACAACGTCGGCTTCCTCGACCTCACCAAGCTCCGCCCGCTCATCGAATCCATGGTAAAGATGACCACCCTGCAAAGCTTTTCCCTTGAGGTATTGCCCCCCGACGACGAAACCGCCCTGCTCGGCGCAGGCGTGAGCGCCCTCCGCGCCTTAGCTCAGTAATAGCACTGATGCTAGTCATCCTCAAGCGAGCACTGCGAGCCGAAGCACCGGCCGATGCAAAATCGCTTAGTGGGACGCGAGCGCAGCTTGATCCATCAAAACCAGCCCCCGGATGGCTCGAGGCCATTGATGCGCATATACGTGACGAGATTGCCGTAGTGCAAGGCGTCGTGATTTCCGACTTGCGTCAAAATGAACATCTTGTTCGTCTTGAAGCCAAAGAAGTCCGCCGGGTCATTGAGGTGCGCATCGGCGAACCCGGAGTACACGCCATCGCAGTAATCGAACGAGCCTTTGAGGTAGGCCTTGATCTCGGCCTTCGAACCCTTTGCGGCAGCCATGCCGGGGGTCGCTTCACCTTTGGCGTTTGAACACAATATGAAGGAAATATCCGCCACATGAGTCAGGATCTCGGCAAACGAGCGAACTTCCTTCGTCGGCCGGTAGCTGTACTTGGATTCTGGCATCGCGTCCGCCGACTTCATGATTTTGTCCTGCATATTGCTGCGAAAAATGGATAGCGTTGTCGTCAACGGATTCGGCGCTGCGATCGGATTGGGCAGGCTCGGCGAGATTTGAGCGTTGGCCAAAGTCGCCAGGACGGAAACAGATACCATGCAAACAGGAGCGGCGAAGCGAGCAATGGATCGGAACATAAAGAATCCTCCTTTGACCGGTTTCTGCACGAGGTGCGATCTGCTTGAAACATGCACCTAGCCAGCCAAAACGCTCCAACTTCAAGTCGTTGATTCACAAGTAAGTTCAGTCCGAGGACGGCGATCGGTAACGCGATCTTTGTTCGGAATCGAAACTTGCTGACCAAAAACGAACAGTCTTCGCTCTAACCAGCTTGCGGATCGTCATTCCGTACGCAACGCCCGCATCGGGTCCACACTGGCCGCGCGGCCTGCCGGAATCGCGCTCGCCGCCAGCGCCACCACTGCCACTCCCACGACAGACGTGAAGTAGGTGAAAGCATCCAGCGGCTTCACGCCATAGAGCGACGAAGTCAGCGCACGCCCCACCAGCATGGCCAGCGGAACCCCCATCAAGACCCCGGCAACCGTCAGCATCAGGCTGTCCTTCAAAATCATCCACACCACCTGCCCGCGCCGCGCGCCCACCGCCATGCGCACGCCAATCTCCGCTGTCCGCAGGCTTACGCGATAGGCCAGCGTTCCATAGAGTCCGGTGGCCACCAGCACTACCGCCAGAAATCCGAAGAACCCCGCCAGCCGCGCAAACATCATCTGATGTGCAATGGTCATATCGAACTGCGCGCGCTGCGTCATGGGTCGAATCAGTGGCAGGTTCGGATCAATCTGCTGCACCACCTTGCGCGCCGAGGGCAAAATTGCCAGCGGATCGCCATGCACGCGCATCTCCACGTCCATCGGGCCCACCAGTGGAATCTCCGCGTATTCATACCACGCCATGGGAATCGGCTCCTCGTCGATGCTGCGATATTTGTGATCTTTCACCACGCCTACGATGGTCACATTCACTGGTACGTTGTCGGGTCCAAAGGTGTGGCCCAGTGGATTCACGTTGGGCAGGAAGCGCTCGGCAAACTGCTCGTTGATGATTCCAACCAGCGGCGAAGCAGCATTGTCAGAATCGGCGAAATCGCGGCCGGAGAGAACCGGCACGCCCAGCGTATGAAAGAAGTTTGGCCCCACCACGTTGCTGCGGACTGTTCGTGATGCGCTGTTTGCCACATTCGGCAATCTGCCATCAACCCGCAAGTCGCTGTTGTTTGACCACCACGAGCCAATGCGCTCCTCCATCACCGTCACTGACTCCACGCCCGGCAGCGCGCGCAGCTTGTTCGTCAGGTTCACGTAAAAAGCCCGCCCCTCGGCAAGCGACGGGATATTCGGCTTCACGCGGAAGACCACCAGCCCATCCACATCCATGCCCAGCGGTGTAGTCTGCAGATTTCGCATCGTCCGCAGCAGCAGCCCCGCGCCCACCAGCAGCACCACGCACATGGTCATCTGCAGCGCCACAATCATCCGCGCCATGCGCGATTTGCCCGCGTCGGTATTTGACGTTGCCGCTGAAGTCTTCAGCGCCAATTCCGCCCTGCCCGCCAACGCCACGCGCAGCGGCGCCAGCCCGAACAGCAGCGCCGCAATCAACAGCACTCCCAGCGTAAACAGCAACACAGTGCGGTCCGGCGCAAGGCTCGACTCGATCTCAGCCCAGCGCCCCAGCAGCCGAGTTGCCGTCTCGGCAAATCCCCACGCCAGCGCGCCCCCCGCCGTCACCAGAATCAAACTCTCCACCAGCAGTTGCCGCAGCAGTTCGCCGCGCCCCGCCCCCAACGCTTGCCGCACGCTGAACTCCCGCTGCCGCGCAGCATTTCGCGCCATCAGCAGCATCGCCACGTTGGCCAGCGCAATCAGCAACACCAGCCCCACCATCGTCATCAGCATGCGCAGCGGCCTGCCGTAGTCAGTGTTGTACGATCCGGAAAACGCCTTGGCATCCGCCAGGCCCAGCAGCGGCGGCTTCTCGCCCTCCATCGGCTTGCCGCCCAGTCCGATAAATGCCGCCGTCTGAAACAGCGGCTGCAGTTGCGCCAGCGCCTGCGCCCTGCTCACCTCCGGCGCCAGCCGCCCAATCATCCGCAGGCACCACCACGTCGGGTCGGTCATGTAGAGCTTTCCATCCTCCGGAGGATTGCCCCATGCATTCAGCTCGCGCCGGTTTTGCAGCGGAATCCAGAAGTCCGTTGACCCGCCTGACTCAACGCCTTCAAATCCTTCCCCAGCCACGCCCACAATGGTCATTGGCACGGCGTTCACATACATCGTTTTGCCCAGCACATCCGGGTCGCGTGTAAACCGTCGCGTCCAGTAGTTATAGCTGATTACGGCCAGCGGCGAATGGTTCGTCTCGTCCTCTTCGCTGAAGCCGCGTCCCAGCGGCAGGTTCACACCCAGTCCGGAGAAGAACGTGCCGCTGACCATGTCGCCTTCAGCCTCTTCCGGCTCCGCTCCCACGCGCACCGCGACCTTACTGCCGGACAGCGGCACATACGCCATTACCGGCGTCAGCCCTTTGCCCTCGCGCCGAAGCGCATCGTAGACCGGGTACGAAAACGTCTCCTCGGTATCGACCGTCCCCGTCCCTCGTGGAGGATTCGAAGTCCGCAAATAGACCAGCCGATCCGGATCGCTCACCGGCAACGACTTCAGCAGCACCGCATTCATCACGCTGAACACCGCCGTATTTGCGCCAATCCCCAATGCCAGTGTCAGAATAGCCGTAGCCGTAAATCCCGGGCTCTGCGCCAGCGACCGCAGCCCGAAGCGCAAATCGCGCAGCAGCTTATCGAGCCAGACCAGACGGCCTTGCAGGTAGAACCGCTCCCGCGCCGCGCCCACATTGCCAAACGCGCGCCGCGCCTTCGTGTAAGCCTCGTTGCCGCTCAGGCCTTCGCCTCGCAAGTCGTCGGCCTCAATCTCAAGATGCGCCTTGATCTCTTCCGCAAAATCTTCGGCACTGCGCTTGCGCCTGAACATGCTCATGCCTCCTCGCCTTTGAACCCGCCTCCCGGTTCCAGAATCAACCCCATCGCCCGCGCCAGCCGCCGCCACTCGCCTGTCTTCTCCACCAGTTGCTCGCGTCCCTTCGGCGTCAGCGAGTAGAACCGCGCCTTGCGATTGTTCTCGCTCACGCCCCACTTCGCGCGAATCCATTTCCTGTCTTCGAGCCTTTGCAGCGCCACGTAGAGCGAGCCATGATCGACAAGAAACACGTCTTCACTCTGGCGCTGGATCATCCGCGCCACGCCCTGCCCGTGGCAAGGTCCCAACACCAGCGTTTTCAGAATCAGCAGGTCCAGCGTCCCCTGCAACAAGGCAATGCGGTCATCGCTATTCTCTTGGGTAGTCATTCGACCCAAGTATGCTCCTCTTCGGGTAGAATGTCAACCCAAAGAAAAGTACGTGCTTCGCATGAAGGATGTTCCCTGAATTTACCTGCAGCAGTCGACGGCGTATCCATCACCCGAATATAGGGCTGGCTGCCTTGTCTTGAACGATTCTTGTCGGTAAAGCGGGTTCCTCTCGGCTTCTGAACGATCGACAACCATAGATCCTCCCGGAGGGAGGCGTCGAAAATAGCCCAGGGGAAGCGGAGCGCACCCCTGGGAATGCGGCCCAAGCCAAATGCCCGCCCCGTAGGGTGCGGATCGAACCCGGACGGCGGTGCCGACTCCGGTTCATGCGATTGCCCAGCAGTTAACCGTCATCGCCGCCTGCAATCTACCCTCATCCTTTGTGGGAATGAACCGCGGCGCGGACTTTATCCACATGCGTCCCGTGCGAACGGATCAGCTCGTGGAGCTGGCCGCCGCTGACCCCGAATTCCTTTGACCAGTAAGCAATGTCGGAAGACATTTTGGGGTTAATCTGTTTGGGATCGTGCGGCCCCTTGGCGACCTGTTCTTCGTGAGGCGCATGGGCAACGTGGCCCTTTGCCGCATCCTGATGCTCTGTCATGGTTGCTTCCCCTTTTCAGTGCTCATGGTTGGATGAGGAAGCATCCGACGGAGATGTACCCGCGCCCGCAACGCAATGCGCATACATACGGCCTCGAGGCGTCGCGTTCAACCCGCGCAAGGATGGCGATGCCAAGCCCTGTTCCTCTACCCCTTGCGCGGATAAGTCCCCGACAGCCGGTCATGCCAGCAGAGCTGCTGGTCGTCGAACAGCGCCAGCGCCGCGCCCAGCCCCATCGGCAGCAGCGAGACAATCAACGCTGC
>Ga0302326_10011989_pt1 | contig 18561 bp, 24 predicted proteins | sample Palsa_T0_3_FD_202264 | JGI IMG/M metagenome (GOLD analysis project Ga0302326, IMG submission 202264) | Peat permafrost microbial communities from Stordalen Mire near Abisko, Sweden - Palsa_T0_3 | ecosystem: Environmental > Terrestrial > Soil > Palsa > Peat permafrost | place: Sweden: Abisko...
CTTGCAGCTCTCACCTGAGAAAACCTGCATCACGCATATCGAACAGGGCTTCGACTTCTTGGGGCAGAACCTGCGTAAATATGGCGGCAAGCTCCTGATTACACCCTCCAAAAAGAACATGCACGCCTTCTTGGAAAAGGTGCGTGGGCACATTCGTTTGAATCGCGCCACGAAGCAGGAGTATCTGATCAGACTGCTCAACCCGGTCATCCGTGGTTGGGCGTACTATCACCGCCACATCGAAGCGGGTTCGGCGTATCGGAAAGTGGGTATGGTCCTCTGGCACTCGCTCTGGCGATGGGCAAAGCGCCGGCATCCGAACAAGTCCTCTACCTGGATCGTAGATCGATACTGGCACAGGCTTGGACGGAGTTCATGGTGCTTCGCTGTGATGGCTGGCTCGAAAGCGCAACGTTCGCGCTCGGCTGAGGTTCGGCTGGTGAATCCAACCGAAATCCCCATCCGGCGCTACGTCAAGGTGAAATCAAACGCAAACCCGTTCGACCTGCACTGGCGCCACTACTTCGAAACTCGAAAGAGGTTCAGGTGAGCTTGCCTGCATCGCAAACCTCTGTTCGTTGTGTTCTACCGGTTCTGCCCTCGGCAGAGCTTACACACGGCTTGAGCCGGATGATGAAAACCATCAAGTCCGGTTCTTAGGGGAGGGAGCGGCAGCGATGCCGCTTCCTTACCCGACTACCCAAGAGGTGCAAGAACTAGTTAGCCCGGTGAGTTTGAATCAGAGCGATTTGGCGCGTTTTTTCCCGGGATGAGCGGCACGTTGTAGTGTGGATATAGCAGTTTCGGACCTTGCCAAACCTATGTCCCGCATGATCTTCATCAGCAGTGTACAGAGCGAGTTCGCCGAAGAGCGAAAGGCGATCCGAGACTTTGTGCGTGGGGAAACTTTGCTGAAGAAACACTTCGAGGTGTTTCTGTTCGAGGATCAGCCTGCGCAGAGCCGAGGGCCAGTGCAACTGTACACAGAGGAAGTGGAGGGTTGCGAGGTCTATATTGTTCTGATTGGCGGCCGCTATGGTTTCGAGGATAAACAAGGCATCTCCCCGACGGAACACGAGTTTGACCGAGCGGTGGCGCGCAGGAAACACCGGATGGCCTTCGTAAAGGCCGGGACGGAGAAGGACCGCGATGCTAAAGAAGCCCGTTTCCTCAAGAAGCTGGGAGACCAGCTCAAATGGAGCGAATTTGCAGCGGTTGGCGATTTGAACGGGCAAGTCTACGCAAGCCTGATTCGGGTGCTTGAGCAGGATCATGTGCTAGATATCCGCCCTTTTGACGCTCGCGCCTCGTCCGTGAAGGTATCTGACCTAGACGCTACGAAGATTCGCACTTTTCAGGACCGCGCTGAGGAGTATCGTCATTCAATCTTGAAGCGGATATCTGGGGTCAAGAGCGTTCTGACTCACATGGATCTGATGGACGGAAGCTATCCCAACAATGCAGCGGTTCTGTTCTTCGGTGAGCCGAAAACAGCTGCACGATCGGCAGAGACGAAGTGCCTGCACTATGCCGGGAAAGAAGCAATCCGACCTGCCCTGTCTTATCAAACTTTCGACACAACGCTGCCAGAGCAGATTGACGCTGCAGTGGAGTTCGTAATGTCCCGTTTGGCGCGGAGCGTCGGGGTGCGGGATAAGGCTACTCAAGCCCCGGTGCAATACGCGATCCCTAGAGCAGCGGTGAGTGAGGCCATTATCAACGCCATCGCGCATCGCGACTACAGGGCTGCTTCGGCAGTGCAGATCAGCATGTTTTCCGACCGAGTAGAGGTATCGAATCCAGGAGAGTTACCTCGCGGACTTACGCCGAGTCAATTAAGGCAGGCACATCCGTCGATCCCGCGAAACCCGCTGATCAGCGAAGTCCTGTATTTATCGGGCTACATCGAGAAGGCGGGGACGGGTACGACGGAGATGATCCGGCGATGTCGAGATGCGGGGCTTCCTGAACCGGACTTTCGCCAGGTTGGTGATCAGTGGGTGGTGACTCTCTGGCGCGATTGGCTGACAGCCGATTTCATCGCTGAACGTGGTCTCAACGAACGCCAAGTCAAGGGTTTGGAAGTTCTGCGTCAGACTCGGAGTATGACCAACAGCGAATATCGGAAAGCCACCGGAGCCATTGCCAAGACCGCTGCTCGCGATCTTGACGAGTTAGTGGAAAAGGGTATCCTTCGCCGCGAGGGTGCGGGGAGAGGCGTGAGGTATTCCCGATCGGGACATTAACGGGACATTCGGGACATTCGGACTGCCGGTCAAAATCAGGACATTATCGGGACAATTGGGACATGGACACAGACAATCGGGACATGGACACAGCGGATTCTGCTGCGACTCCGTACGGCGTTTTCGCTTGCGGGGTGCGAAGCGCGAATGGTTGGGGAGGCCCCTTGTGCCGGGATCGGGGGCAGAGCTGAGTATTCTGAGGACGTTCTTTACCGGAAGTCAGAACCGGAGTAATAGCTCAGCGCCTTTGCGTGGCAGGCACGGCACTGATTTGCCCCCATCAATGGTAATCGCTGAAAGACTCTCAGATACTCGCTTTTCTGATCAGTTTTGGACTGAACCCTTCAACTGAGACACTCGCAATTGGCACACTATGCAGGGAAAGGGACTGCGAGTGGCGAAGAAGCGAACAGTAGGCCGATATCCGAAGGCATTTCGGAAGATGGCCGTGGAACGGTTAAAGAGTTGCGAGAACATCGTTGCACTCTCTGAGGAGCTGGGCGTGCATCGGCGCCTGCTCTACAAGTGGCGGGACCAGTTGGAGCCGATCGAGGACGGCGCTGGGCCACCGTCGAACTCACGCGAACGTGAGCTGCGGCAACAAATTGGTCATTTGAAGCGCCTGGTCGCCGACAAGACGCTGGAGGCGGATTTTTTCAAAGGTGCCTTGCAAAAAATCGAGGCTCGACGCCAGAGCAGAGACAACTCTGGCGGGAGGGCATCTACGAACAGATCCGAGAAGTGATGCCCATGCAAGGCAGCCTGAGTATCGAGCAGATGTGCCGGCTGAGTGGCGTCAGCCGGGCCGGCTTTTATCGTAGCCTGCAGGAACGAATGCCGGTGCAAGAAGAAATGGAAGTGAGGTCGGTGATTCAGCAGATCGCCGTCGAGCACCGGCGGCGCTATGGCTACCGCAGGATTGCCGCCGAGCTGCGGCGACGCGGGATGTTGGTCAATCACAAGCGAGTGGTCCGGATCATGCGTGAAGACAACTTGCTCGCAGTGCAACCGAGAGCATTCGTTGTAACCACAAACTCTCAGCATAAGATGGAGGTGTATCTGAATCTGGCCAGCAGGATGAAGCTGACCGGGATCAATCAGCTCTGGGTGGCCGACATCACCTATATCCGGTTGCATCGCGAGTTTGTCTACCTGGCGGTGATTCTGGATGCCTGGTCGCGCAAAGTGGTGGGCTGGGAACTGGACAGAACCTTGGCTGCAAGGCTGGCGACTGCGGCGTTGGAGAAAGCGATCGCGGAGCGCAAGCCGTCTCCGGGGCTGGTGCATCACTCCGACCGTGGAGTGCAGTACGCCAGCGACGAATATGGGAGAATCCTGAACAAATCTGGGATGATCCCGAGCATGAGCCGGCCCGCGAATCCTTACGATAACGCCAGTTGCGAAAGCTTCATGAAGACGCTAAAGCGGGAAGAGATTTACGCCAACGAGTACCAGGACCTCGATGACTTGCGCACCAACATCGAGGCGTTCATCGAGCAGTACTACAATCGCCACCGGCTCCACTCAGCGCTGGGCTACCGGCCGCCGGAAGAGTTCGAGCAAGCCGTGGAACTGGACACGGCATCGACTGGAGCGACGATGAGTTTTTTCAGGCATAAGGAGATCTCTCGATCCGATGTAGACTCTTTCGAAAGCGGAGAGACGGCCGAAGCCGCCTCCCCGGCCCATCGTCTCGATGAGTTTCCGGCTGGTTATTCCTTGGCGGGTTGGTCTCCACCAGAGCCCGCCTCCGCTTCACCAACCGAGGCCATTCTGGAGGAGAAGAAGCTGTTTGAGTAGCAAAATTCAGCGAACGGCATGTGTGCCAATTTCAATTTGTCTCAACTGAGGGGTTCACCCCAGTTTTGTGTGCCAGATGTGTGCCTGTGGCGAACGGTTCGTTAGCGGACTTCTCTCGGGCGATTGCAGGCCGCTCACGGCGATATTATGAGCTGGATCAGGCGCACCAGTTCCTCGGCGAGTGCCCGCAAAATGACACTTTGGTATTCATGTACGAGGAGGGTCTTGTGCCAAGGGAGACTAGCGAACTCTCTGCGAAACCACTTCGTTAGATTTCAACTAATCCTTGGTTTGACGCGACCGCACAGTATCGTCGTATATTGATCGAAACGCAAAAACTGGGCCTGCCGAGATGCTCGCGTAATGTCCTCGTTGGGACTCTCTCAGGTTGGAAAGAGCAAATATGAGCGCAGCTGCAGCTGCTTCGAATTCACTGCCCATCCTTGGTCAATCGTCAGAAGAGAGATCGCGCGACCTTGTCTTGAAGACTTCTTCCAATGAACTGGTCTTTGCGGTCGTTGGTCATGTTGGTTCCGGTACGTCGTATATTGCGCAATCACTCGAAAGCTTGCTTCAAGACGGATCGATCTGCCGCGAGCCATTTGACGTACATATTCTGAAGGCGCGAACGGTAATCGAGGATTGGGCCCGAAAACACAACAGACCCCTACCAGGCCCGACGGCACCGCGCAGCCTGGCGAGCGTTGAAACTACCATCAATACCACTCAGGGCGTCATCATGAACACCCAGGGCGGCCTCGGCAATGCGGAGGCCTGGCCTCCCCGCCACGTCGAACACTTTCACCATCAATGGCGCGTCAGAGAACGATCCGTTCCTCAACCTCAACAATTCCGGTCCCAGCAATCTGCTGCTCGGCGCCAATGACGTTGACAAGATCAGTGTCGTGGCCAACGCGTATGGCGCTCAGTATGGCTCCCTGGGCGGCATTCAGGAAAACATTCTTACCCGTTCTGGAACCAACCAGTTCCACGGAAACGCCGCTACTACTGGACCAACAGCGACCTGAACGCGAACCAGTGGTTCAATGACCTAACAGCCACGCCCGAGGCATACGCCAACGCCAACCAGGGAGGAGCCGGGCTTGGCGGTCCGATTGTCAAGAACAAGGTATTCTTCTTCGTGAACTATGAAACACTGCGCTTTGTGACGTCGGCGCCCACGCTGGTGGTGATTCCCAACGCTGTTTATCAAAGCGCGGCGATAGCCAATCTCACCGCTACGGGTCAGGCCGCGCAGGTGCCCTTCTACAATCAGCTCTTCAGCATCTATAACAATGCTCGCGGCGCATCAGCAGCCACACCGTACAACGGCACCACCTATGCCAACGCCTTCGAGGGTAACCCCAAGGACAATCTGGTCGAGCAGCTCGTCACCGCCCGCCTGGATGACAAATTAGGGCCGAATGACAAGTGGGATTATGGCGTTCAGCTGGCGTTCGTGGACCCGATCAACGCTGCCTTCAACGCGAAGAGCGCCCAGCCTACTTACGAGGGGCAGCTCGTCGAGACGCACTTCTTTTCGCCCAACCTGGTCAACCAGTTCAACTTCTCCACCCTATGGTACGCAACTCCCTTCGTCAACTCCAACCCCACAGCGGCCGCGGCCCTTATCCCATATACAGCCCTTTATCGTGAGGAATGAGTCGTTGCGAGCTGCCTCCAATCTCGGAAAAGACGGGTATCCGCAGCAAAGAGGCGCCATAAGCAAAAGACGCGCCAATAAGGACGCCATGTCGCGCAATGCCTCAAAGCGTAAGGGACAGCTGAATTCCAAGAACCGTCGCATTTCGGCCCTCGGCGCTCTTTTGCTTCCACAGATATTGGGCATGCGGAGTGATCGTCAAGAAACGAGAATGGTTCCATTGGTAGTTTAGCTCGAATAATTCTTCGGTGTTCGTCGGCGCAGCGTACCTGCTTCCCTCGGCTCGAATTAGACCTGCTGAAACAACATCGCTCTTCCGCGCAGGGATGAGGCCCTCATAACTCAAGCCCGCTCCCCAAAACAATGGAATAGGGCTGACCAAGTGGTTGGAGTTCAGCGCCCAGGAGCCCCATACCGTGGCGCCTCGGGCTGTGCCTGGCCCGTCGGGGCGGAACACCATCTGCTGGCCCATAACGTATGTGCCGCTATAGCCCTTACTCTGTTGAGCCGAGCTGTCAAGGTAGGGGAAGGAATTACTGCTGTGCAGATAGCCGACTGCCAGCTGTCCAGGCTTACCAGTGGAATTAGCCCTCTGGTTGCGGAGATAATCGATCTCCCCGGCTGCGAGGACGCCTTTGTTCCCTTCTTGAAGGGCAAAGTCGGTGCCGTGGTTCTCACCATTGGCAGAATTGACATTGGTGTTAAAGGCCCCCGCCGCAATCCGAATGGAGGGCGTAACCGCATATGATGCCTGAGCGCCCCACTCGGTTCCGGTGGGGGGGCCGAAGAAAGTTGTGTCGTTCGCGCCAAGCGAGAATGGATTCGGATTGATTCCATAGTTCACGTAGTTTGCAAAAACCGGAAGCGTGGCAAAAGCATTTGCGGCCGCGAGCCGGCCAGCAAGAACTGTCATCTTCTGCCGCAGGAGATTCTGTTGCAGGTACATCTCTCCCAGGTAGAAGGAGGGTGCATAGAGACCCGAAGTGAGGATCACGCTATCGAGAGAATCTCCAAGATTGCTGCCCGTTCCCCAAGAAAAACCGACATAGGCGGAGAGGCCTGGCGCCTTGATCAGCTCGTTGAGATCTGCGCTGGCTGCGATCGACAACTGGCCGGCGTATGACCACACCTGGTGATGGTCTCCGGTGACATTTGTTTGTAGCGCGCCCACGTAGGAGCCCGTCAGCGTGAGACCGATGCGCTGTGCTGCCCGCCGGACAGGATCCCAGGCTCCCGCCACCGTCTCGTCCAGGCCGAACGCCGCGTCGTTGCATGCCTGCTGTCGGCGGTGAGGATTTGCGGGCTGGCGACACCCGAATTTTGGCTGCGGTGGCGGCTGGGTTGCGGGGGGAGACTGTTGTCCGTGCGCTGCGCAGGAAGCGGCCAGCTGAACGACCACCATCCCAATTATCGCGGTGACCGTGAAGCGCAGCATGCTTCGATTGCGGGCCACAACTCGCTCCTCAACTCCGTCAGGCAGCGCTGAATTGTCACGCCTCGTACTGCACTAACGTCGCCATTCCGGCGGCCAGATGCCAAAGGATGTGGCAGTGCACGTACCAGACACCGGGATTGTTGGCGTCGAAGGCGACGGTGACGCTGGTCTTTGGGGGCACTAGGACGGTATCGCGAACAGCGCCGCTCAGCGGTGTGCCGTCGATCTCGATCACTTGAAACGAGTGTCCGTGCAGGTGCATCGGGTGGGACATCCCCGTCTCGTTGATAAACTTTAGAGCGACTCGCTGGCCGCGTTTCACGTGGACCTGGGCTTTTTGGGCGCCCGGGTTTGCAGTATCAAAGATGATTCCGTTGATGGGCCACTCGTATCGGGCCATGTTTCCCTGCAGGTGGAGATCGAAGCTTTGATCGATGGCCTTGGGAGCGAGTGGAGCGGCGGCGATGAGCTGGCTCTCTAAATCGAGACCCAAAATCCCTGCCGGGGTAGTGTTCGCCATTGGCAGTCTCTTAATCGATGCGCCCGGCGTTGCAAGGATGATTCCAGCCTGCTCGACGGCGTTCTCTCGTAATGCAAGGATTGGAAATGCGCCGTCGGGGGGGAGCTGGACTCTTACGTCGATGCGCTGCGCGATGGCCAAAGGAAAGCGGGAGGCGCTCACCGGTTTGACGGCCATGCCGTCGGTGGCGATGAGTTCACCCTTTAAGCCCCCAAGGTCGACGAAGAAATTGGTACCGGAGCTGCCATTAATGATTCGCAGACGTATTCGTGCGTTTTTTTCAACCGGAAATACTTCGGGATCGGCCAGGGTGCGATCGTTGATGAGGTAGGCGTCGTAGTCTACGTCGCTAGTGTCGGGCTTGCCCATCGACATGCCCTTCCCGGCCCTGTTCCCCCCCATTGCCATCGCCCTCGTCGCTGGCTTGTGAAGTCTGGCGTAGATCTCAGTCGGTGGAGTGAAGCTGAAGTCGCCCAGAAACAGGATGATCTCCTGTTCGTCTGATTTGTCGGATGGATCGTGCACGATGAGCGGCGCGGACAACAGGAAAGCTTCCTGAAGGCCTTCGTGGGAGTGCATCCAGTGAGTACCGGCCGGCTGCACGGGGAAGTTATAAAGGGTGCTCGAGTTTGGCGCGATCACCTGCTGGGTTAGCCCAGGCACACCGTCCTGATTGTTCGGCGGATGCAAGCCGTGCCAGTGAATTGCCGTTGGCACAGAGATCTGGTTTTCGAGCAGCACGTTAAAGGGCTGGCCGACGGCGAAGCTTAAGCCTTGTTTCCCGTTTGCCTGCTCCAGCCCCATGAGGGTCGCGGCTTTGCCATTGATCTCAAGCGTGCGCGACTTCGCCTGCAATCTTGTCGCATTCGACGGCTTGGCGTTCTCAGTGGAAGGAAGCGAAGCGTGGCCCTGGCAGCCTACCAATGCCACTCCGGCGCAGGCCCCTCCTGATTTGATGAACAAACGTCGTGACCATTCATGAACCAAGGTGTCAGCTCTCTCTTCTCGAAAAGGCGGATAAACATTACAACACAAGGCGAAACCGAGCATGGTTCTTCTAACCGGTCAGGCTCAAAAAGGCCTGCTTCTCAACTCTCGCCAATGCCTTGTAGCGCCTCACCCTCTTCTCTCCTTTCAATTGCTAGCCTGGAACTAAACCTCCGTCGCATTCATTCAAAAAGGTTGACATAGAGCGCGGTGTAGTTCCGCGGACGTTCACATGTCGGCTATCGTCGGCGTAGCCGCTGTCTTCGTGGCTGTACTGAGAATTTGATTGGTCATTGCCCTCGAATCTTTGATGCTCTATATCTGCGATAACCCTTTTCTTCATTGGGAAGACGGCGCGAATCGCAGCGGAGCTGCCGCCTTTGACCGCGGTCGCACTAGAATGAAAACACAGTTGTGTGCTAGGCGTCATCAATTTTCGCAAATCGCAATCGATAGTCGACGTTTCACAAATCTGGGCAGTTTCCGAATTGAAATCCACAGCTTGCGCCCGCTGGTGAAGGTGACTAGGTCGCCTTCGACCTGATGCTGCAGTTCGGCGATCTGCTGAATAGGATTATCCGCATCCGCTGCGTCGATCCCATACAGAGGTGGAAAGGTCACTAACATAGACGTGCGTCGGGTTGAGAAACCTCCGGTAGAATCCGTGTTGTTTGACGCAACTCTACCCCTGTAGGCGGCGTGCTGTCACCTTTAAGTCACATTGGATGACAGCTTTGGCTGCACCCTTGCACTTGCGCTGAGACGCCTCCTGGCGGAAATCAGAGCACACAATTCGCACATTGGGAGGAGGACATCAGGTTTTCTCGAGGTTTCAAAGGGGTGTCACTGATCTCGGCGACTCAGTGCCTGGAATCGACATCGGCGTACAGCGTGGATCGGGGCGAGAAACCTACATTTAGGGATTGATCCGCGTTCAATGAGCGACTCGGCGACTCTGCGTCAATCGAACCGCCTGCTTAACGAACTTATCTCCCCACGTAATCTACGGTGAAGCGAATCCCGTCTGAATTGCATCCGTCCGTCGCAAGTGGGCTACTCTCGTCCTTTTACAAACTACAGGCTGCTGTGGCATATCATGGCGTTGCTGTTCGGGGAGCAAGCCAAAAGGAGCAGGGAAAAGAATGGAGAAGGTGGAGATTAGGTCGACGTCGAAGCATTCTGCGAGTTGCACCGACATCTCAGTGAGGGATGGAGATCAAGTGAGGCTCTTGTTTCGTCCTGAGATTGTCGATAATCCGTCAAACCCAAGTGCATCTGTGCGGGGTCGTTTCCTCTATCAGCGAAAGGGGAGGAGTGATCGATGGGAGAATTTCGACAAGATTGCACTATCGTCCCTCAAAAAGGGTGAGGGCTACCAACTCTCGTTGGCGGCGGGCGAGCAATACAAACTCCTCCGGGAGGTCGTCCCGCTCTATCGCTTTCATCGCGGTGAGGGGGTTCCGGCGGGGAAGGTGGAACTGCTCAAGATAGATCGATCTATATCGGAGCTACTCCCCCTCGCTGAACCCGATTTGTTGGCTTTCCCATCCGCACAAGGCAACGACGCAGTCCAAACACTGCGTGCAGTTTTGCGATGGCTTTCGAGACAGACGACAGCACAGGGCTTTATCAGCGAAGGCGGTGAACTCCCTGAGCTAAACTCCCTCGTTGGGCTCGCGAACCTGCGTTCAGTAGTCAAGACATGGAAAGACAACGTCGACAATAAGGATGAGGAATTTTGGCAGCGCGTATTCGCTGATCACTCCTATGTGCTGTCCCAACTGTTCGCCTACCCCATCGTGTTCATCAAGGGGAAGGCGTACGTTGGCGGCAAGGATTTGAGCAACTCTGGGGGCAACGTCGTTGACTTCCTGTTCAGGACGGAGTCATCAGGAGCCGCCGTTCTCGTAGAGATCAAGACGCCACAGGCTCACCTGCTTGGTGCAAAGTATCGAGACGGCGTGTTTCCGCCGTCGACCGATCTCGGTGGTGCAATCTCTCAGGTGCTTCAGTACAGTGAGTCTCTATCGGCCGACTTTCACGCAATAACCCGAGCAGAGGACCACCCCACTGCGGCACCACCGCACTGCATAGTGATACTTGGCAACGCATCGAGAGAACTCGTTGACGATGCTAAGAGACGCTCCTTTGAGCGCTTCCGAGAGCGACTGGTCGGCGTTCGTGTCCTGACATTTGATGAGGTTTTTCGGAGGATTGAAGGGCTAATCTTGCTCCTTGAAGGCAGCTAACTTGCAAAGCTTCCGATTCGAATCCCGACCAATTCGGGTTGTCCATCAATCTGCTGCGTCGATACCGAAATGTCGGCCGGTAGTGACCGACCATGAGCCCATCGTCCAACGAGAGGTGGAGCGGTCATTGATTCTCAGGTGTCAAAAGGCAAGTCCAGCCAAATCGCATTTGATTTTATTCCCAATTCGGGAATTCGCGAACTTAATTGCAATTCTTGAAGTCGAAAATTGAAAACAACGCCACCGCTCCGGCTAGTCTAATCTCAATTCAGTTCCTTCCCACAAATCCCGCAACCTCGGAGCGAGAGTAAGCTCCATTCTAAGTGCAAACCTCATGAAAACCTATTCGGCGCACTTCGGTGCGCCCCCGCCTCCAGATGGTTCCGAGCTGAGGGCATAGGCACACAGCATGTTGGCCCTGAAGAAGCAAGGCAAATGCGAGGAGCTGAAATGTCAAACTCTGTCTCGGTCGATGACTTTAGAACCGCGGCACCCCGAGTCATCGAGGGATTGTTTATCCACCGCGACGCGATCACCCGTCACCTTTCGGCTCCAATGTTGAGCGAACGCGAAACATATTTGGGAGGGCTGCTCGAATTGGGATACAAGCGAAAGTTTGTCGCGGAGCGAGCCTCGATGCTCTTGAACGTGTTGGAGCAAATGCACAACCCCTCGACGACTCAGATTAGGGAGGCAGACATCACCAGCGCAGCTCTGCGGTCGGCAAGAAGTTTCAGCAATGAGGGGGCAGAAATCTCGAGAGGGGTTAGCCGGGACTTCGTGGCAGTGGCCCGAGGCTGGTTTCGACACCTCGGGTTATACTCACGCGACGTTCCTTTGCCGTACCTCGCCGAGCGAGCATTCGCGGCATTCGTACATGCGATGCGCCATGAATTGCGCTATCTACCGAGTTCGATCCAATCGTTTGTTTCGCCTGTCAGAGGCTTCTTGGCATGGGCCTCGTCCAGACATTTAGAACTCTCAGCTATCGCACTTTGCGACCTGGATGAATTCCTGACAGAAGGTAAAGCCAAGGGCTGGCGACCTCGAACTGTCAGAGGGCAATGCCAGGCGTTGCGAAGTTTTTTTCAATACTCTGAGCGTCGTGGCTGGAGCCAGAACGGTCTTAGCAGATCAATTAAGGCACCTCGCTTGCAAAGCGGGCTTGTCTCCCTGCAGTGTCCATCGTGGAAGCAGTTGCGTCGGCTTATTGCGTCACTCGATGACTCCAACCTCTCTCAATGCCGAGCAAAGGCGATTCTCTTGCTTGCTTCTGTATATGGGTTCCGGCGGTCCGAAATTGTTCGCCTAACGCTTGAAGACCTCGACTGGCATAACGAAATAATCACCGTGCGACGTTCCAAGCGTGGCCGCTTGCAGCAGTTTCCCCTTCAGTTTGAGGTGGGCGAAGCGATCATTCACTATCTAAGAAATGCCAGACCGGCCTGCAGGTCCAGAAATGTATTTGTAACAATGCACCGCCCGTACCGTCCCGCGACAAACATCGGTCCCGCTATACGGAAAATTATCAATGTGCAAGGTATCCTCGACCGGCCATGTGGATTACATGCACTTCGTCATGCTTGCGCAACCGAACTTCTGAGAAAGGGAACCTCCCTTCGAGGCATAGCCGACTTCCTCGGGCATAGGAGTATTCGTTCTGTGAGTGTTTATGCCCATTGCGATCTTCGCGCTCTTCGCGAGGTCGCGGACTTTAGTTTGAGCGGTGTCCTGTGAAACTCGCCCTGGCTGTAGCGAAATATGTCTCCCGGCGTCGATCAGATGGGTCACCCTTCGTGAGCGGCGAGGTTAACCTGAAGGCTCTCTGCAAATGGGTCGGTGATATAGAACTGTCCAGTCTCGCTGCGAAAACAGTTGCGGAGTTTGTGGACTCCCCTCGCTGCGCCGCCGTAACACGCGTCAGCAAATTCAGCTCAATTAAGTGTTTCGTCGACTATTGGTGTCTAAGGGGTGAGATGCCTGCGCTCGGCCTCGACAAACCTGCAAGGCCTCTCTCCCTGCCTGGACCGTTTATCTATACACGAGCGCAGGTCAAGGCTTTGCTGCACGCCACGGGTAAATGCCAAAGCCGTGCGATCAGACTAGACAGTAGAACGGTACGGATGATTATGCTGACACTCTACGCGACCGGCTGTAGCGTGGATGAAGTATTCAAGCTGAGGCGCTCAGACATCAGCTTCAAAAGTAAGCGGATTTGTTTCAGGAGCAGCCAAGTACCGCAAGGAAGATGCATTCCGATTAGAGGAGAGTTCCGGACTGCATTGGCGGAATACCTTTCGGCGGAAGAAAAATCGAAAAGCGGAGACGGGTCTCTCTTCTTGGATCGAGATGGTGAACCGATCAAGAAGGGGAATTTTTACGAACGGTTCAAGTTATTCAACGTGATCGCCGGTGTGAGCAAGAGAAGTGACGGGCGCGGTCCTCGTCTCCAGGATCTAAGGTTTTCCTTCGCGGTGCATCGAATTGCCCAATGTATTCGGAGGACTGACGACCTGAACAAGCTGCTGCCCGCCTTGTCCACGTACATGGGATATTCGAGCCTCACGAAGTCGGAGCAGTTCCTTGCTTATGCTCCAGATCGATTTCGCGAAGATCTGCACAAGCTAAGTCCGGCAAAAGGATCGAGGCATTGGAGGGATAATGTCAGTCTTATGGATGACCTTCGGCATCTCTAACGGTTCATCGCTAGGCGAGAACAGTCACCCCGAATCCTATAGTCGTCATTTCTCAGGAAAAAAGGCATAATTGGGACCGTCACGAGGGAGGAATTCTCATCATGGTCAAGATCGGATTTGTGTGTTTTGCGCTCATAGCTGGTTCATTGCCATTGCTCGCCCAGCAACCGATCTCTGCCGAAGACGCACAACAGCATATCGGGGAGAAAGCAAACATTTGCGGGACCGTGGCAAGTATCCATTGGGCGAAAAACACTCACGGACAACCAACTTTCTTGGATATTGACAAGTCATATCCCAACGAGGTTTTCACTATCGTCATTTGGGGGGAGGACCGTGTCAAATTTGGCAATATCGAAGAGAAATATGCTCATGAGCATGTCTGCGCGTCAGGCGAAATAACTAGCTATCGAGGCAAGCCTGAGATGGTACTTCATGTCCCTGCTACATTGGCAGTCCGTTGACAGGATGGGCGGTTCATTGAAAATCAACGCAGCCGACTTGTGTAGCCTTTCCGTCTCTCCGAGAGTACGGAAGTTCGGCAGGGAGATGGTGCTTGCGGCAGAAGGGCACCCGATACTCGACGTAGCTTGCGGAGGAGGACGGAACGGCGTGTGGCTGGCGCACTTGGGGGGTAGGGTAGTCGGCATTGACGTCGACCTTCGCGGAATCGAAGCAGAGCGCGAGACCAAAGAGAAAGGGTCGCTCAACGACGCTTTCAGACGGATTAAACTTCTTAATTGTGACCTTATCCGCGAACCGTGGCCATACCCTCCGCAATCGGTTGGCGGCATCGTGAACATCCACTTCTTAGAGGAATCGCTCCTCCCCAGGTTTTGTGATTCGTTAATTTCCGGCGGCCTTTTGATCTTGGAAACCGTAGAGGCGCGGGGAGAGAACTATTTCGAACTACCTAAAGCCGGCTTCCTCAGAGAAGCGCTAGAGCAGTCTCTCTCCTTGTTGGTTTACAACGAGCGTTCGGTGGGGCCGCATGGGGTAGATGCCGTAACAGTCAAGCTCGTAGGTAAGAAGCTTTAAGAGGCGCGGACTGTTAAGTGGCCGGGGTCTGCGTGTCGGGTGGGCCAAGCCCCATCGATATTGTCTTGACTTTCCTACATACTTGAATGTATCGTGCTCGCCAATAGAGTCGCTTCTTGGGAGAGGGGAAAATGGACCAAAATAAGAAACTGCTGAGTGGAATAGCTGCCAAGCTTTCGGTTCTCATGGGCAGTGCAATTGCAGTAAATGGAGCCCAGGCCACAGTAACTCAGCCGATAACACCTAAACCCGTAAATGAGAATGCCACGATGAGGCTCGATGGGACGGTCCCGCAGCTTCCCGCCAAACTTACACTTAAGCAGCAGAAGGCCGGTTTCAAGCTGATTGCGCAGCATTCGTCACATTCATCGCATTCGTCACATTCATCACATTCGTCACACTCATCGCATTCGTCAAGTTCTTACTGAGCGCAACATGGAACAACAGCGTGAGTCAAGTCTCCCGCACAAAACTACAGCATCTCTTCGAATCAGCAATGAAGTGGTGAGCGTAGATGCCCTATTGAAGACTTGCTACTGGTTCTCCCGCGATTTCTTTTGTGACGTTCAAAAGGATGGCCCCGGCTTTAGCCTTGTGTCGCTGAAGCGCAAAGACTCCTCCCCAATCCAGATGGAAGAACTCCGCGACACATTCATGAATCATGCTTTGGATTTTGCACTGAGGGAGCGGGTGACTGCAAAAACGGCCGATATACGCGATATTCTCCTCGCAAAAGCCTTCTCTGAATCTGGAGTCCTCGAAGACAGACCAGAGGGCGTTTTTGGAGACCCGATTGAAGAAGCGAAGTCGGATGGAATGTTTAAGATCCTTGGCAATTCTTAATTCGGCACACTCATATGGCGCGCAGTTTCTATCCACCTGAGGCTTTTAGTCCTCGTCCCTCTCAATTTTTTCTGCTTCCCTTTCGCTTTACCCGATTCAACGATCAGGAATTGCTGGTCAACGAGGCGGGCGAGTTTCTGCTAGCTCCTAAGGGCACAGCTCGTGGTTTGGTTGATGGCACGATTGATACCACCTCTGCGCTCTACAAGGATCTGAAAGCGAAGCACTTCGCCTACGATGACACTTCATCGCCCCTCCTAGATGTACTTGCCACGAAAATCAGGACAAAGTACGACCACTTGGACGGCGGGACAAAGCTACACATCTTTGTTGTGACCCTTCGCTGCGAACACTCCTGCCACTATTGCCAGGTTTCACGCCAGACTGCATCCAAGGACGAATTTGACATGAGCAGGGAGACTGCCGACCGCTCGATCAGTCTTATGTTCGACTCGCCCGCTTCTCACGTGACACTGGAATTGCAAGGCGGGGAGCCGCTCCTCGCATTTGAGATGATTCAGTACATCGTGTCTGGTGCTAAGGAGCAGGCAGAGGTTCGTCGGAAAACGCTGAACCTGGTTGTAACGACAAATTTGGCCTGTGCTACAGACGAAATGCTGCTCTATTTCAGGGATGAAGGCGTGAAAGTTTCGACTTCATTAGATGGACCGGCGTTCCTCCATAACAAAACCGCCCCCGACCGGGTAATGACAGCTACGAGCGGGCGATCGATGGAATCGAGCGCAGCCGCGTCATATTGGGATATGACAATGTCGCTGCGTTAATGACGACTACTTCGACGTCCCTGGATCATGTGAAGGAAATTATCGACGAGTATGTTCGCCGAGAGTTTCACACGATCTTTCTAAGGCCGATCAGCCCTTACGGTTTTGCCGTGAAGACCAAGACGCGGACTGGCTACGAGATCGAGAAGTTCCTCGACTTTTACAAGCAGGGACTCTCATACATCCTGGAAATAAACCGCTCCGGATATCGTCTGTCGGAAATCTACGCCCAAATTTTGCTTTCCAAAATTCTGACGCCGCACGGAACCGGTTACGTTGACCTTCAGTCTCCTGCTGGGGAGGCGTGGAATGTCCTTGTATACAACTACAACGGCGATGTATTTGCGTCGGACGAGTCGAGGATGCTCGCCGAGATGCAGGATTGGACGTTCCGTCTCGGAAATGTGCACCGAGATACTCGCCACAGCCTCTTTACGAGCGAAGCAGCCTTGAACATGTTTGAGGCGTCTTGTAATCAATCGCTCGCGGGGTGCTCCGATTGCGCTTTCCAGCCCTACTGCGGCGCGGATCCGATCTACCACCACGCGACGCAAGGCGATATGTATGGCCATCGGCCAACAAGTGGTTTTTGCACTCGAAACATGGAGGTGATAAAGCACCTCTTTTCCTTCATCGAGAAGGACGATCCTTTGACGATGGGCATCTTCTGGTCGTGGCTCACAGGGGGACCTGTGCCTACAGAGGGTTTGCAATGCGCTTGACGACCGCGGGCTCAGCATGGAACTTCGCCGGCGAAATCGTGGGCAGGCTGACCGCTGACAACCTGCCTCAACCCGTGAGGGGTGAATACATTCGCTTCTTTGGTCAAGGTGCAGCGCAAGTCGGAGACCTTGCGGGGTATCGAGCGGTTCTTTCCCATGACGACTTTTTAACGGACCTCCCGAAGGTAGACCGTCTGCGCGAGTCCGATCATTTTCGAAGCGCAGATGTTGTCGTCTTGGATGGGGCAACCGGATTTGTGCGCTCACTTTACCGCCCTTATGAGCAGCACCATTCCTTGTTCGTTACTGAGCGTTGCAGTAGCAACTGCCTCATGTGCTCACAACCTCCGAAGGACAAAGACGATGTCGAAACTCTCGCGACGCGCAATAGAGAATTGATAAAGCTGATCGATCCAGCTCTCCCATACCTGACTATCACTGGCGGCGAACCGACGCTGCTCGGGGATCATCTGTTCAGGCTAATCGACCAACTCAAAACGTCCTTGCCCAATACGGAACTTCACATCCTAACCAATGGTCGCACTTTTGCATGGCCGGGTTATGCGCAACGCCTCGCAGCCCTAAATCATCCAAATCTCTGTCTTGGTGTCCCGCTATACTCCGACTTCCCCGGAGAACACGATTATGTTGTGCAGGCGAAAGGGGCATTTGACCAGACCGTGGCGGGTCTTCATCAAGCTGCGCGTAACGGGATTAGAGTTGAGATTAGAATCGTGCTGCATCGCCTCACAATCCCTCGTCTAGTGCGTCTAGCTGAGTTCATCTACCGAAATCTCTCGTTTGTGGAGCATGTCGCCCTCATGGGTCTGGAATACGTTGGCTATACGCCCCGCAACATCGGTGAGCTATGGATAGATCCTTTCGACTACCAGTCTGAACTTGAAAAGACGGTCCGATATCTCTCCGTGAGGAATTTATCGGTCTCGATTTACAACCATCAACTTTGCATTCTGCGGCCATCCCTTTGGCAATATGCCCGGAAGTCAATTTCGGATTGGAAAAACATTTATTTGACCGAATGTCAATCCTGCGGGGTACTTGAAGAGTGCGGTGGCCTCTTCAAGTGGGGTGTCAAGAAACATAGCGAGTATATTCACGCGTTGCCTCACTCAAGTTGATATGTGCGCCGCATTGCAAATCTCGGCTTGGGGAACGGGCCCCACGTATCTGCCTTTCTGCCGCTTTTCGGGCTTCGGGCAGTCGCGAAGCTTCCACCTCCTGCAGGAATCAGGCACACAACTTGCACACAGGGGCGGGGGCGATCAGATTTCATCGGGGCTTGAGAGGGATGCTTTTGATGAGGGGAATTCAGTTACTCAGGCTCGCGCGCGGAGCTTTCCGATCGAAAGAGCAAACCTGGCTTGGAAAGAGTGACGGTCTAAGCGCGATCACTGAGAATCTTTGCAGTCCAGCACATTTCGGGTTATTCCCTCTCACCTCACCCTTCGCAGTCGTTGCCAAGCCCCACTCGTAGTTCTAAAACGTAACAACCATCAATCATGGCGCGTGCCGCGCCGTATTCGGTAGACAAGCCCGCTAAGTCTGTATGTCTTTTC
>Ga0302326_10011991_pt1 | contig 18560 bp, 16 predicted proteins | sample Palsa_T0_3_FD_202264 | JGI IMG/M metagenome (GOLD analysis project Ga0302326, IMG submission 202264) | Peat permafrost microbial communities from Stordalen Mire near Abisko, Sweden - Palsa_T0_3 | ecosystem: Environmental > Terrestrial > Soil > Palsa > Peat permafrost | place: Sweden: Abisko...
AGGCGTCCTCGACCTCATCGAAGGGTTGGAAACGGGCGCGGAACTGGTCGAGGAGCTGGAAGAATTCCTGGGGATCGGCATCGGGCGGGAGGAACTTGCCGGAGGTCATGCCATGGACCAGGCTGTTGCGGCTGGAGATGGTTTTGCCTTCGGGAGTGCGGGGACCGGTGCTTTTCTTCGCGTTTTCCCGGTTGGCGTTGGTTTGGGCTGCGGTGGCCATGATAAGGGCTCCTTTGTGTAACATTGCGATACATGCTGTAGCGCTTGCTATGGGTTCCGGTGGCTAGCCGGCTAAAAGCCGGCTGCGGGCAAAATTGCCCGCCCTCCCTGATTTAAGGATTGCATGGGGTCATGCGGGAGAGGCGCAGCGCAGGCTGGAACTCATTGAATTCATGGGGCAGATGTTTCTTTGAGATGTGTCACCGTGGAAGAAGCACGGCGCTTCTTGCATCTCCTCGCCGAAGGCGGCACAAAAGGCGATCGTCTGCCCTACCAAAGGGAACAGTATTAGGACTAAGCCTGGGCTAAGCCGGGTGCGCCACTGCCGCGAGGATGAGCGTAGAATTGGACAATGATCGCCGTTGGCTTGTTATTTTTCCTGGCCAGCCCGCAGAGCGAACTCCTCGTCCGGCAGGTGGCTTTGTCGGGCCGCGTGCTGCAGATCGGCACCGCGGCCTCGGAGCGTCTTTTGCCGCCGCGCGAGATCGCCCCGGGCGCGCCGCCGCTGGTCAGCTTCCGCTTCTTCGAAGGCAAGGAGCGGCATCGCTTCAGCGGACTGGACCTGGTGATCGACGATGCGGGCCATTAGCGCCGTCCTGCTGCTGGCGGCTCTGGCCGTGCATGCGCAGCAGGATCCGCTCGAAACAGGCATCGCCGAATTCCATCGCGGCGCCTATGTGGCCGCGCAAGCTTCGCTCGAAAAGGCAGCGGACAGTCCCCAGCGCCGCACCTTTCTAGCGCTGGCGCGCGCGGCTGGCGGCCATTGCGACACGGCCCGGTCCGATTTGGCTGAACAGTTCGCGGAGACGCCCGATACGGAGTTGCGCCGCCTGACCGGCCTCGCCTTGTCGCAGTGCGACCTGGCGCAGGGACATTACGACGATGCTTTCCCTGTACTGGCACGCCTTAAGTCCCTCTATCCGGGCGACGCGGATGTGCTCTACGAGGCCGCCCGCTTGCACATGAAAGCCTGGAACGACACGCTCTTCGAGATGTTTCAGAAGGCCCCTTCTTCCTACCGCGTGAACCAGATTTCCGCGGAGATTTTCGAAATCCAGGGCCGTTACGCGGAGGCGGCCGCGGAATATCGCAAGGCTATCGAAAAGAACTCCGCAGCGCTGGACCTGCACTTTCGCCTGGGCCGCGCGCTGCTGCTGCAGTCGCATTCGCCGGAGAACCTGGCGCTGGCGCGGCGGGAATTCGAAGCGGAACTCAACGTGAATCCCGGCGACGCCGTGGCGGAATACGAGATCGGCCAGATTCTGATTACCGGCCAGGATACCGCCGCAGCCGTCCAGCGCTTCGAGCGCGCCGCCAGCCTAGACCCCGGCTTCGCGGAAGCGCTGCAGGCCGTGGCCAAGGCGCGCATGGATGCGAAACAGTATGGCGAAGCCATCGCACTGCTGGAAAAGGTAGTGCGCCTTCAGCCTGCCAACGAGTCTGCCCACTACAGCCTGATGATGGCTTATCGCAACGCCGGGCGCACCGCCGACGCCGCCGCGGAGCAGGCCGCGCTGGACAAGTTGCGGCAGGCGCCCGAAGGCGAGTTCACCGATTTTCTGAAGCGCCTGGGGGACAAGGCGCCCCAGCAGTGATTCGCCTCTCCACCTTCCTGCTTTCCGCTCTGCTAATGGCGCCGGTACCTGCGGCCGATTTTCACCTCGACTTTCACAATGTCGCGCGCCAAGCCGGCCTGACCGATTCTTTTCCCAACGGAGGCGATCGTTCGAAACAGTACATCGTCGAAACCACCGGCAGCGGCGCGGCGTTTCTGGATTACGATAACGACGGCCTGCTGGATGTTTTTCTGGTCTCCGGTCCAGGCGGCACGAACCGGCTCTACCACAACCTCGGAAACGGCAAGTTCGCCGACGTTACCAAAGAGATGGGCCTGGAGCACTCCGGTTGGGGCCAGGGCGTGTGCGCGGGGGACTTCGACAACGACGGCTACACCGATCTGTTAGTCACTTACTGGGGACAAAACGTTCTTTACCGCAACCAGGGCGGACGCGGCTTCGAGGATGTCACCGCCAAAGCCGGCCTGAAGCAGGACCGCGTGCGCTATAACACCGGCTGCGCATTCCTGGACTACGACAACGACGGCCACCTCGACCTATTCATCGCTAACTACCTCCAGTTCGATTTCGCAACCACGCCCAAGCCTGGACAAAATGCCTATTGCTGGTATCGCGATCTGCCGGTGGCATGCGGCCCGCGCGGCCTGCCGTTCGACCGCAACATTCTGTACCATAACAACGGCGACGGCACTTTTTCGGATGTTTCGGTAGCCTCCGGCATCGCCAAGCCCGTGCATAACTACGCTCTCGGCGTGCTGACCGGCGATTTTAACCACGACGGCCTGATCGACATCTACGTCGCTTGCGATCAGACTCCGTCGATTCTTTACATCAACCGCGGCGATGGCACCTTCGCGGATGAAGCGCCGATGCGCGGCACGGCCTTCGACGACAATGGCAATGCGCTCTCCGGCATGGGCGCGGCCGCGGCCGACTACGATGGCGACGGCTGGGCCGATATCTTCCGTTCCAACTTCTCCGACGAACGCGAAACCCTTTATCGCAATCGCGGCAACGGCGAGTTCGACGACGCCACCCTGGCGGCCGGGATGGCCTTGAATACCCGCTTCGTAGGTTGGGGCTGTGGCTTCTTCGATTTCGATAACGACGGCTGGCAGGACCTGCTGCTGGTGAACGGCCACGTCTTTCCCGAAGTGGACCGGCTGGGCATCGACGTACACTACAAGGACCGTGCGATTCTGTACCACAATACCGGCAAAGGCAAATTCGTGGACATCTCGGAGTCGGCCGGCCCCGGCATTTTGGAGAAGCATTCCGCGCGCGGCGCAGCGTTTGGCGATTACGACAATGATGGAAACGTGGAAGTGCTGGTCAACAATCAGAATGAGCCGCCGTCGCTGCTGAAGCAAAGCGGCAAACCCGCGGGTAATTGGGTCCTGTTGAAGCTTGAGGGTGTGAAATCGAACCGCAGCGCGATAGGAGCGCGCGTGCGCTTAACCGCCGGTGGGTTGACGCAAATCGGCGAGGTGCGCAGCGGTGGGAGCTATCTTTCGCAGAGCGATCTACGCCTCCACTTTGGGCTTGGAAGCGCGCGGAGCATCGAGCGCCTGGAGATCCGCTGGCCCTCCGGCGGGCGGCAGGTGGAGCAAGTGGAGAAAGATCTTCCCGTCAACCGTGTCATTACCATTCGCGAGAAGGTCGTTCCGTCATCGACAGCACACTAGCATTCCACTTGCTGTAAACAATCGCGAGGTGAATTCAATGCGCGGATTTTCGTTTGTACTGTTAACTGCTGTTGCTGCAATCGGCTTCACGGTTACCGTCCCCAAAGCACAAGCTCAGGTTGCCGTCGAAGTCGGAGCAGCTCCCGACTGTCCGTATGGTTACTATGACGTTGCTCCTTATGCCTGTGCTCCCTATGGCTACTACGGCCCGGAGTGGTTTAGTGGCGGCGTCTTCATTGGCGTGGGTCCATGGTTTCATGGCGGCGCCGACTTCCGGGGCCACGTAAACAACCGTTTCCATCCGGACCATGGCTATAAGGGGCCTACGCCAGCGCGTGGCGAGAAGCCGGATCCGGCCAAGCGTGTCGATAATGCACACTTCAAAGGAAACGAAATGCGGGACGGGCGCGGCCACGTAGTGAATAATAAACGGTAGCGTACTTACTTAGTTAGCGCCGCGAGAAAAAACTCGCGGCGCTAAATTGGACGCTCAGGCCGTACGCAACTAGAACAGGAATTTCAGGCTGAATTGAACGTGCCGTTCAGTTCCCGGCAAAGTACTGGTTACCTTGCCGAAATTGGCATCGCCGTAGCCACTGTCCGGGAAATTGAATTGCGGAGTGTTGAATATATTGAAGAATTCACTCCGGAACTGCAATCTGAAGCGCTCCGTGAACGCAAAGTCTTTGAATACGGAGAAATCCAGATTCTTGAATGCTGGTCCGGAGTTGGTGTTGTCTCCGACATTGCCTTCCGTCAGTGTCGCCGGCGCCGTGAAGTTTGCGGTGTTGAACCATTCCGATGGTGTCCGCCCGCCCGCCGGCGCGGCATTCGCGTTGCCTGACACGATATCGGGGAAGCAGCCTGCCCACACCCCCACGCAATAGGAACCATTGGCGCTTACGGTGTACGGCTGGCCAGTGTGCAGCGTCAGAATGCCGTTGACTTGCCAGCCGCCCAGCAAAATGTCCGCAGCCCGATTCATGCTAGAACCGAATTGCTTGCCGCGCCCGAAGGGGAGATCATAGGTTAAGCCGGTGGTGAAGTTTTGACGGATATCCCACGCCGCATTGGAGTAGCTCAGGCTTAAGTTCGTATTCTCTATGGTCTGGAAATTGTTCGAGCCGCTGAGTGTGGTGCCCGAGGTGGCCAAGGCATGGCCCCAAGTGTAGGAGCTGATGAACTGCAACCCCTTCGAGAAGTGCTTCTCCAGTTTCGCGGTCATAGCATTGTAATTGCCAAAGCCGAACGACGCCGTCCCCGAAATACCCCCGATATCGGGATAGGGGCGGAGGGAGTTACAGTTGATGGTCGTATTGGTCGTCGCGAGGTTCGGGCACGGATTGTCGTCGGGCTGCAACAGCTGGTGCGACGAATGGTTGCCCTGGTAACCGACCTCCAGCGCCATCTGGTGCCCCAGATCCTGCTGAATCGCGACGTTCCACTTCTGTACCATGGGGTTGTCGAAGTCATCTGCCACTTCGCGGAACTGCAGAGAACTTACGGGATAAGTGGTGAATACAGTGAGGGGATAGCCAATGCTAATTCCGCCGGTTGGCGCTCCGTTCGCAAAGTACGGATCGGGCTCGAATTCGCTGACGCCCGAGGGCCGGTTCAATTGCGGAGATTCGTTGAAGGGCGCGGACTCGCCGCGGCTGGGATTGCCGCCCTGCTGTTCTTCGCCGCCATAGAAGATGCCATATGCGGCGCGGATCACGGTCTTCGGCATAATGTTATACGCGAACCCCAGGCGCGGGCCAAAATCGTGTTTGTCCCAGGGAATGAGGTACTGCGAAACACAGCCGCGGCACACTTTGACATTCGGGAAGTCGGCCGGATAAGTAACGCCGTTCAGCGTATAGGGCGTGTTGAAATTCGGGGGTAGCGGCGCGTTGGAACTCGGCCCGTTCGGAATTTGCAGGGTCAGTGTGTTGACGTCGAAATTAGACTGGCGTCCGAACTGCTCGCCGATGGGCGACCACAACTCGTAGCGCAGGCCGTAATTGACGGTCAGCTTGGGTGTGACCTTCCAGTCGTCCTGGGCGTAAAAGTCATAGGACTGGCGGGTCGACGAGACGAAGTTGGTTGTCGAAATTTGCCCGTTATCGAGCGCTCCCAGCAGGAACGAGGCAAAGGAATCACCCGTAGTGGCAGACGGCGTACCAGGTATCGGCTCGGCGGTTTCCACGCGGGAGAAGTTCATCTCGCCATGCGGGTAGGGCACCTGAAAGAAGGGGAATCCGATGGGCTTGACTTCAGCGCCAAACTTGAACGCATGCGTTCCCTTGGTAATGGCAACGTTCTGAATAAAGTCGTAGACGTTGCTGTACTCCTTCGTCGGCAGCCAGTCGTTGGCGCCAACCTGGCTGTATTGCCCCATTCCAAACTGCGGGAGGCCGCCGTTCAACGTCGTGGTCGGATCGAGCCCGCCGATTCCATACGCCTTGAATTCGTCGGTGTCGGCGTTGGCCTGAGTGCGTGCAGTCACCAGCCGGCTGTAAGCAACGCGCGTTTCCGAGATGATCGACGGACTCCAAATGCGCGTATACCCGATCTGCGCATTACGGCCGAGGTCGGTTTCGCTGGCGCCGTAGAAATTGCCGCCATCGAGCGCGCCCTGAAATGGCGGCGTGTTGTATTTGGATGTGTCCGCCCAACTGATGCTGCCGAAGAGGCTGTTCTTGTCGTCGATCTTGTAGTCTACGCGCCCGTCTCCCTGGTCCGTCCGCAGCCCACCGGGCGTGACCGCGTAGTAGTCGTTCTGGGGATAGTTTCCGGCAATGATTGGCTGGTTTGGCGCAGGATAGAGGGCCGCGATCTTGGCCGCCGCCGGATCGAACTGGCTGGCGGGAATCTGGTTATTGGGATACGGAGTGCGGGTGCAAGCGCCCGAGGCGTTGCACGCCGTGGTAGTCGGGTCGTAAACGGTGGCCACGTTGGCAAAGTTGCCCGCGATCTCCGCCGGCGTAGGAATCGTGTAGAACCCGCCATAGCCGAGGTTCTGGATTACACCACCCGCCGTAGCGATCTTGGTGCCCTGATAATCGCCAAAAATGAACAGCTTGTTTTTGATGATCGGTCCGCCGGCGGTAGCGCCGAACTGGTTTTGCTGCAAAGGCGGGCGCCCCACGCCGGCCAAGTTGTTCTCCCAGCGATTGGCATCCAGATCGGTGTTCTGCAGGTATTCGAACAGGTCGCCGTGCAGCTCATTGGTTCCCGCTTTGAGTGTCACGTCGATCACGCCGCCCGCGGCCCGGCCGTACTCGGCGTTGTAACCGTTGGTCAGGATACGCATTTCGCCGATTGCATCGAGCGAGGGTCCGATCACATAGGAGGTCTGGTTGATAAAGTCGATATCATTGACGTTGTTATCCACGCCGTTCAGCAGAAAGTTATTTTCGCCGGTGGATCTTACGCCATTGGCGGAAAAACCGCCATTCTGCGCGTCGCGCGCGCCTGGCTCAGCCACCAGAACGCCCGGAGACAGTCGCGCCAGGTAGGCAAACACGCGCTGGCCGCCCATCGGCAACTGGTTCACTTCGGACGTGTTCAGATCGGCGCCCTGAGAAGTATTCTCGGTCTGCAATAGCGGCGCATTTGCAGAAACCTCAATCGACTCGCTGACATTGCCGACCGGCAAAGTCAGATTCACGCCGATGCGGTCGCCGGCAGTGACCTCCACGTTCTCCTGCGCGACCCGCCGGAAGCCTTGCGCTTCCGCCGACACCGTGTACGTTCCCGGCTTCAGCGCCGGACGCACGTACTCGCCGGCGGCGCTGGATATCACTGTGGAACTTTCGTTGGTAGCTACTTCCGTGATGGTGATTTTAGCGTTTGGTATGGCGGCGCCGGTCGGGTCGGTGATGGTGCCCGCGACCGTTCCAAGATCTCTTTGGGCAAAAACGGTGGCTGCGAAGAACAGCCCGAGCAGTAATCCTCTTATGCATGCAACTTGGCGCATATCTCCCCCTCTATTAGGTACACTCCCCCTGGGACGCTGGCGCGTCTGGAGTGACTACATTATTCCCTGAGCACAAAATATCATCCGCGGCCCCCTGAGCGCAGCCGCGAATGTAAACGATTTCATTGAAGATCTTAGTGCGCCGGGCAATCTCAAGTCAAGAGCTTTTTCAACTTTTCGTTAATTATTTTGCATTATGCCTTGATTTGACGACGCCGGACGCGCTATAAGCGTAGCCAGTAGGACCATTCACACGTGTTCCGGACTGTCGCAAACGGGGGGATCGCCCATGAAAATTCATGAGGTTGCGCGGCGGGCGCGGGTTTCGACGGCCACCGTATCCCGCACTATCAACAACCCAGCCGTAGTCACTCCCAAAACCGCCAAGCGCGTCTGGAAGGCGATCGAAGAGTTGCGTTACTACCCCAACACGCAGGCGCGTTCGCTTGTTTCGGGACGCAGCCGCATTCTGGGACTGATCGTATCCGACATCACGAATCCGTTCTTTCCCGAGCTGATCAAGGGCTTCGAGGACGTCGCGATCCATCATGGGTACGAGATTCTGGTCAGTTCGACGAACTACGACTCGGCGCGTATGGCGATCTGCGTCCGGCGCATGCTGGAGCGCAAAGTGGAAGGCGTGGCCATTATGACCTCCGAAATGGACAAGCACCTGGTCGACCAGTTTGCCAACCGGAATGTTCCGATGGTGTTTCTGGATGTCGGACCGGCCGGCGACCGCATCAGCAATATTGTCGTGGACTACGCCATGGGCATTAACGAGGCTGTCGACCACCTGTTAGCTCTCGGGCACCGCACCATCGGCTTTATCGGTGGACCACGGGGCCTGAAGTCGGCGCGCATCCGGCGGACCGCGTTTCTGCGGTCGCTCGCCCACTACGGCATTGAGCGGAGTGCGCGCCTGGTTGAGGCTGGCGACCACACCGTAGACGGCGGCCTGTCTGCCATGGCCCGCATGCTGGATTCGAAGTGCGTTCCGACGGCCATGCTGGCTTCCAACGATTTGACCGCCATCGGCATGATGCGGGCCGTGAGACGCGCCGGATTGATCGTGCCCCAGGATATTTCAATCGTCGGCTTCGACGATATTCGGCTGGCCGAATTCACCGAACCTCCTTTGACCACCGTGCGGCTGTCGCGGCAGGACTTGGCCGAGCGGGCTTTTCATGCGCTTCTATCGAACCTGGAAGGCCAGCCTAAGCGCTCCGAAAGCAAAGTGGAGACCCATCTGATAGTCCGCGAGTCGACTTGTCTGGCGCGCCGCCAAACCGCTGCTGGATGACCCGGCGGCGGCGGATCTGAGTATCGCAGGCGCAGCCGCCAATGCCACTTACTTTTCTCGGTACCGAACACCTGCATTAATTGTGGGATAGGACTCCAGCATGAACGGCCGGCGTACACGCCGGCCTTTTCGTGCTCGGGTACAGCTCATTTCGTTGAGCGAAGAGCGGGTCCTGGAGGACCCGCGCAGGCCTGGAGGGCCGCCCCACAAATCATGCAGCATCGCAGTTTGTGGGAAAAGTAAGCGGCACCGGGCGCGGCCGCCCGCCCCACCGCACACCCGACCTGTTAACATGAAAATTCTTGGCGAATGCTGCGATTTGAAACCGCCGGGGAGTCGCATGGCGAGTGCCTGGTAGCCACCCTCACAGGACTTCCCGCCGGAGTGCCGGTCTCTCTCGACACCGTAAATCACGAACTCTGGCGCCGCCAGCAGGGCTATGGCCGCGGCGGGCGCATGAAAATCGAACGCGATTGCGCCGAGATTGTCTCTGGCGTGCGCCACTCCCATACTATTGGCTCGCCCGTAGCCATCGTTATCCGCAATCGGGATTGGCAAAACTGGACCGCCGCCCTGCCCGTCGAAGATCCGCTTGAGGACGTAGCCGGCGCCGAGGATAAGCGGAAGCCAGTCACCCGTCCGCGCCCCGGACACGCCGATCTGGCAGGCGCCATCAAGTACAATTTCGCCGACGCGCGCTACATTCTGGAGCGGGCCAGCGCCCGCGAAACTACCGCCCGGGTCGCTATCGGCGCGGTCGCCAAAGCCTTGCTGATCCAGTTCGGCATCGATATCGCCAGCCACGTGATCGCCGTGGGCCGCGTGCGCCTCGCCAGAGTCGCCGCATGGGAGGAGGTCGCCGCGATGCGCCAGAAAGCGGAAGTCCTGCTGGGCTGCGTGGATGCCGAAACCGAGCTGCGCATGAAAGAAGTGGTGGACCAGGCCTACCGCACCGGCGATACCGTGGGCGGCGTGTTCGAAGCGATCGCGCACGGCGTGCCCCCGGGCCTGGGATCGCACACCACCTGGGACGCGCGGCTGGATGGGCGGCTGGCGCAGGCTATTGTGTCCATTCAGGCCGTGAAGGGCGTCGAACTGGGGTTCGCGGAGGAGAATGCCGCCAGCTTCGGCTCCCAGGTGCAGGACACTATTCGCTACGATCGGCAGGCGCGCCATTTTACGCGCGGAGCCAACCGCGCCGGCGGACTGGAGGGCGGCATTACCAACGGCCAGGACCTGTTGGTGCGCGGATTGCTGAAGCCCATCTCGACGCTCCGCCGTCCGCTCGAATCGGTTGACCTGGTCACCCGCGAACCGGCCCTGGCGGCCTACGAACGCTCGGATGTGTGCGTGGTCCCCGCTGCTGGCGTGATCGCGGAGGCCATGGTGGCTCTGGTGCTGGCGCAGGCTTTCCTCGAAAAGTTCGGCGGCGATTCGCTGGGCGAAACGAAGCGCAATTTTGAGGGTTATCTCACTCAGGTGCGGGATTTCTGAATATGGTCTATCCAATCGTGAAGTACGGCGATCCGGTGCTGGAGCGTGAAGCGGAGGAGGTCACCGAATTCGGCACGCCGGAGCTCGACCAGTTCCTCGAAGACATGTTCGAGTCCATGTACGCAGCCAAGGGTGTCGGACTGGCCGCGCCCCAGATCGGCTTTTCCCGCAAGATCACGGTCATCGATGTTTCCAACGCCGAGAATCCGGCTGACAAGCTGGTGCTTATCAATCCGAAGATTCTGCGGGTGGAGGGCAAGCAGGTGGGAGAAGAGGGCTGCCTGAGCATTCCCACGTTCCGCGAGCAGGTTAAGCGCGCCAAACGCGTCACGGTGCGCGCGCAGGACGCCAAGGGCGATTTCTTCGAGAAGACCGGCGAAGACCTGCTGGCGCGCGCCTTTCTGCACGAGACGGACCACCTGTACGGCAAGCTGTACATCAGCCACATCAGCGCCTTGAAGCGCGATTTGATCCGCCGCAAGGTGCGCAAGCTGGTGAAGGCGGGAGAATGGGAGTAGGTGGGGCAGCTTCGCAGCCTGCGACGGCCTCCCAAGCCGTTTGCAACTAATGCGCGTAATATTTCTAGGAACCCCGAGATTCGCCGTTCCCACCCTGGAAGCCCTGGTCGCATCCGGCCATGACGTGACCTGCGTCGTCACGCAACCCGACCGCCCCAGCGGACGAGGCCAACAACTCACCTCGTCGCCCGTTAAAGAAATGTCTCTCCGGCTAAATATTCCCGTCTACCAGCCTGAGCGCATCCGCCGTCCGGACACGGTGCAGTATCTCGCCGCGCTCGAGCCCGACGTCATGATCGTGGTCGGCTACGGACAAATCATTCCGCAGTCCGCGATCGATATCCCGCCGCACGGCATCGTGAACGTACACGCCTCGCTGCTGCCCAAATACCGCGGCGCGGGACCGGTGCAGTGGGCCATCGCCAATGGCGAAAAGCATACCGGCGTCACCACCATGCGTATCGACGCCGGACTGGATACCGGCGGCATGCTGCTGAAAGCGGAAACCGAAATTGGGCCGGAGGAGACCGCTGTGGAATTGGGCGCGCGCCTGGCCGTTATGGGGGCCGCGCTGCTCGTCCGGACCCTGGAAAGCATCGCGTCGATCGTCCCGCAAACGCAAGACCCAGCCCAAGCCACCTACGCTCCGCTGCTGAAGAAGGAGGACGGTCGCATCGACTGGCGACAACCGGCGCAAACCATCCACAATCGCGTGCGCGGATTCCAGCCTTGGCCGGGAGCGTATACGCGCTTTCGCGGCCAGCAACTGCACATTTGGAAATCGCGCGTGGCTGGGGCCGCTCCAGGCGCTCCGGGCCAACTGCTGCTTCATCCAACGCGCGCCGTATGCGGTGCGGGCGCGCTGGAACTCCTCGAAGTCCAGCTCGAAGGCCGCAAGCGAATCGCAGCCGAAGCCTTCGCCAACGGCCAGCGCATCGCCGATGGCGGCATTCTGGGACAATCGTAAGGTGGATCTGCCGCTGGGATACCGTTACGCCGCCACGTACGCGCGCATCCGTCAAGCCGAAAAAGACGATCTGGGGCTGATCGTCTCCGGCCTGCCGGCCTCGGCCGCCGCCGTCTTCACGCAAAACCGCGTACAGGCAGCCCCGGTGAAGCTGTGCAGCCGGCACTTGGCCGCCTCGCGCGGCGCGGTGGGTGCGATCCTGGTGAATGCCGGAAACGCCAACTGCGCCACACGCACAGGCGACGCCGTAGCGTTGGCCTGCTGCCGATCCGCCGCCCGTCTGCTGCGGCTGCCGGTCGCCCAGGTGCTGCCTGCATCCACCGGCGTGATCGGCGTCGAACTGGATTCCAAGCTCATCGTCAACGCCCTTCCGGGCCTGGTGGCCGGCCTGCGCGAAGACTGCTTCGGCAGCGTGGCGCGCGCCATTATGACCACCGACCTGGTCCCCAAAGAAGCCTTCGGCGAGGTTAAGCTGCGCCGCGGCAGTGTACGTATTGCCGGTATGACCAAAGGCTCCGGCATGATCCAACCGCGCATGGCCACCACGCTCGGCTTCGTTCTGACCGATGCCCAGATTCCCGCCGCCATGCTGCGCCGCATGTTGCGCCGCGCCGTCGAGCGCAGCTACAACCGGCTCTCGGTGGATGGCGATACGTCCACCAACGACACGCTGCTGCTGTTGGCCAACGGCGCTTCCGGCGTGCGCCCCGACCCTAAGGAGATGGCCGCAGTGGAGGAGCAGATCGCGCGCGTCACGGAGGACCTGGCGCGCAGCATCGCGCGCGATGGCGAGGGCGCACGCAAGCTGATCACCATCCTGGTTTCGGGCGCGCCGACCGCCGACGCCGCCGTGCGCCTGGCGCGCTCCATCGCCAATTCGCCGCTGGTGAAGACTGCCGTGGCGGGCTCGGACCCCAACTGGGGCCGTATCCTTTCCGCGGCGGGCAATGCCGGCGTGGCCTTCGACCCGCGCAAGGCCGATATCGACATGCAGGGCTTGCCGGTGTGCCGCGGCGGCCTGGCGGCGCGGTTTTCCGAAGCCGAGCTGAAGCGCAAGCTGGACGCCCCCGAGTGCGAGATCCGCATGGCCCTGCGCGGCAACGGCAAGGGGCACGCGCGCTTCTGGACCTGCGATTTCACCGAAGACTACATCCGCATCAACGCAAGTTACCGGACCTGATATGAGACGACGCTTGTTTCTGTTGACCATGGGAGGTGCGGCATCGTCCGCCATAGGCGGCGTAGCACGCGCCGACGCGCCGCAGCAAATCTTCGACCTGTTCGCCAAGATCGCCTCGGCGCTCAGCGACGACGATCCGGCCATGTTCCTCGAAGCGGTCGATCCCGAGATGCCGAACTTCCAGGATTTCCGCCGCGACCTGGTGGCGCTGACCGACCTGGCCAGTGTTACGAATTCCATCGAAGTGCTGTCGGACACCGGCGATGAAACCCATCGCGCCGAGGAACTCGACTGGTTCCTGGAGATCGTGGGCAATTCCGACCCGCACCCCGTGGAGCGGCGGCGCGAGGTAGTGAAGTTCCGGTTGGAGCGGAAGGGCAACAAGGGCAAGAAGTGGAAGATCGTGTCCATCGACCCGCTGCACTTCTTCGCTCCGCCCAAGATCACCTGATCCTATGTTTCTGCTATAATGATACTCATGGAACCACGTCAGACCGGAAACGTGCTCGGCGGGCAGCGAGTGCTGGGCAAACCAGTTACCTCCGTGCTGGAACTGAACGACGCCGTGGAGCGGGGCTTGCCCAAAGCCACCCTCCGCATAGTCGTGCAGCGCGTTTTCCCCGATGCGGCCGACCAAAGAGCCATGATGCACCGCATCGTCCCTGAGGCGACGTACAAGCGGCGGCGGGAACGTCTCAGTCCCGCCGAGAGCGCGCGCACGGAGCGGCTGGCCCGCGTCGTCGCCATCGCCGAAGACGTCTGGCAGGATCGCGACAAAGCCCGGCGCTTTCTAACCACCCCGCATCCGGAGATCGGCGGAAAAAGGCCTGTGGATGCGGCCCTGACAGAATTGGGCGCGCGGCAGGCTGAGGAGGTCATGGCCCGTATCGTCTATGGCCTCCCAACGTAGCCGTCCGCTACGGGCGTTCCGCATTGCCGATATGCGGCATACCATCTTCGACGGCCGCGGCGCGATGCTGCATGGCGCCCGCTGGAATTCTCCGGGCCGGCTGGTCGTCTATGCATCTGAATCCTACGCGGGCGCGTTGCTCGAGATTCTGGCCCACGCCTCCGGCAGCGTCCCGCGCAGCCAAGGTTACATCGAAATCGAGATTCCGGCGGATGTTTCCATCGAAGAAGTCACGCCCGGCGATTTGCCCGATTGGGATTCCCCCTCGTTTGAAACCGCGCGCGCTTTTGGCGATCGATGGTATGACGAGCGCCGCACGCCGGTCCTGATGGTTCCCTCGGTGGCGACGCGGATCGAGCGAAACATTCTCCTGAATCAGGAGCATCCCGATTTCGCCCGCATCCGGGCGAGCCAGCCATTGCCGGTGCGCTGGGATGAACGGCTATGGACATGATCGTGCGTTGCGCGTGGGCGAAGAACGAATTCTCCATCCCCTATCACGATACGGAGTGGGGTATGCCGGTGCATGACGACCGCCTGCTGTTCGAGTTTCTGGTGCTCGAAGGCGCGCAGGCCGGCCTGAGTTGGGACACCATCCTGCGCAAGCGCGCGCGCTATCGCGAAGTGTTCGACAACTTCGACACGGCGGTGGTGGCGCGCTACGGCAAGCGCAAAGTCAACACCCTCCTGCGCGACGCCGGCATCGTCCGCAACCGCCTGAAGGTAGCCGCCGCGATTGGCAATGCGCAGGCGTTTCTGAAAGTGGCGGAGGAGTTCGGCAGCTTCGACGCGTATATCTGGCAGTTCACCGGGGGGCGTCCGCGCGTGAACGCCTGGCGCGCGCTGAAGGAGTTGCCGGCGCGCACGCCCGAATCCGACGCCATGAGCAAGGATCTGAAGCGGCGCGGGTTCCGGTTTGTGGGATCGACTATTTGCTACGCGTTCATGCAGGCGGTGGGGATGGTGAACGACCACTCGACGGAGTGCTTCCGGTATACTCAACTACTGCGATAACCGATGTCTGAGTAACCCTACAGCTTCATCCGCTCCAGCTTGCGATACAGCGTCTTCCGCTCAATACCCAGAATTTGCGCGGCGCGGCTCTTGTTCCCTCCGGTAGCGGCCACTACCCGCCGGATCTGCTCCTCTTCCGCTTCGGCCAGCGTTTCCACGGGCTCCTCGCGCGCCTCCATCGCCGCCAGCGCCTGCTGCACGGCCTCCCCGTCAATGCGTCCGCCCGGCGCCAGAATGGTGAGCCGCTCCACCAGGTGCTGCAATTGCCGGACATTACCGGGCCATGTGCACCCCTGCAGCGCCTTCAGCCCGGATTCCATCAAGCGCGCGGACTGCTGGTAGCGCGCATTGTATTTGTTCAGGAAGAACCGAGCCAGCAGCGGCACGTCGCCGCGCCGGTCGCGAAGCGGCGGAATCACGATCCGCACTACGTTGAGCCGGAACCACAGATCCTCGCGGAACTTGCCTTCCTCCACCAGCTTCTGCATTTCGCGGTTGGTGGCCGCGAGTACGCGCACGTCCACCTGCTTACCGCGCGCCGCGCCCACCGGCCGGATTTCGCGCTCCTGCAGGAAACGCAGCAGCTTGAACTGGAAGTTCAGCTCGATGTCCCCGATTTCGTCCAGCAGCACCGTCCCGCGATTGGCGGATTCGATCACGCCCATGCGGTCGCGGTCCGCACCCGTAAACGCCCCCTTCAGCGCGCCGAACAGCTCGCTTTCGAGCAGCGTAGGGGCGATCGAAGCGCAATCCACCGGCACAAAAGGCTGGCCGGCGCGTGCGCTGAAACGGTGGATCATGCGCGCCACCAGTTCCTTGCCGGTGCCGGTCTCGCCCTCGATCAGCACGGTGGCGTCGGTGGGCGCCACCTTCGAAGCGGTCTTGTAAATTTCCACCATGGCGGCGGAGCTGCCGATCATTTCGCTTTCCGGCAGATCGTCCGGACCGGCTTCTTCCTCGTCGCCGTTCTCCGCAAAATGCCGCGCGGCTTCGGCGCGCTTGATGGTGTCGAGCATACGGTCGATTTCAAAGGGCTTGGCCACATAATCGAAAGCGCCGCCGCGGGTGGCCGCCATCACCGTCTCCATGGTGCCGCGCGCCGTCATCAGAATCACCGAGCACTGGGGGTCTTTGTTGCGCGCCGCGTCCAGCACGTCCAGGCCGGTGCGGTCGTCGATGTAGATATCCGAAATCACGATGGGGTAGCTGTTTTCCGAGAGCCGCTCCAAAGCTTCGCCGGTGGAGGCCACGGCGTCGACGTCATAGCCCTCCAGCTCCAGAAACGTCGTCACGGTCAGGCGCACCGCCGGATCGTCTTCCACAACCAGTAATCGCCGCATTCATCCTTCTTTAGTTCTCTCCAGCCAGCACCGCCGAAACCGGCGCAGGCAGAACCATGGTGAACCGGGACCCCTCCCCTGGGCGGCTCATCACTTCAATGGTACCGGAATGCTGGATCACAATCTGCTCCACAATAGAAAGCCCGATTCCGGTTCCGGCTTCGCCCGATTGTTCCGCGCGCTTGGTCCGGTAGAATTTCTGGAAGATCTTCTTGACCTCCTTCTGGTCCATGCCGATGCCCTGGTCCTCCACCGAGATGTAAGCGTGCTCGCGCTTTCTGGTGGCCGCCAGGGTGACCTGCGTACGCGGCGGCGAGTACTTGATGGCATTGGTCAGCAGGTTGTAAAAGGCGTATTCCATCAGCTCGCGGTCGCCCGTGAGAAAGACATCCTGCGGCGCGGCTTCGGTCAGAATGCGGATCTGCTTGCGCTCGGCCAGGGGGAGCGCGCGCGCCACACATCCGGCCATCAGCTCCCCGGCGGAAAAGCTCTCCTTCTTCAGCTCCACTTGGCCGGCCGAGAGCCGCTCCATGCTCAGGAACATCTCGATCATGCGGCCCAGGCGCTTGGATTCGGCGTTGATCAACTCGACAATCTGTTTGCGCTTCTCTTCCGGCAGCGTATAGCGGCCCATCAGCTCGCTGGAACCCTGGATGGCGGTGAGCGGCGTGCGCATCTCGTGTGTAACGAAGTGGATGGTCTGGCGGTAACGGTCGGTTTCGGCTTCGGACTTGCGCAAGCTGCGGCGCACCACCAGCAATTGATAGGCGCCGGCGGTGATCAGCGACAGCCACGCCGCCGATACGGGTGTGCAGAACGAGAAGACGATGCGGTGCGTGAAGAGCCAGTAAGGCGTAACGTGCGCGATCGCTAGAATTCCCACGGCCAAGCCATTCGCCGCGCGTCCGGTGAAGCGGCTGTAAGTCAGTCCGATGGCCAACACCAGCAGCAAGCTGAACGCCAGTACCGCCGATGGTGGCGCGTCGGTGATGAACAGGCCTTGGGCAATGGTCTCGAACGCGTTGGCGTGGATTTCGACGCCCACCATCGGCGTGCCCGCGGAGTAAGGCGTGAAGAGCCAATCCTTGGCCACGCCCTGCGCAGTCACGCCCGCGAAGACCACCTTGCCGGAGAACTCGGAGGCGCGGCCGGGATCGCTGAGCAGATCCTTCAGCGAAACGCGCGGAATATGCATTGAGGACGGCGCATAGCGGATGCGCATGAGCCGCCGGTCCGCGCGCGAGGCGGGGATCAGCCGGCCGCCCACATCGAGATCGGTAGGCGATTCGAGAATTCGCGCGCCGCGGCTTACCCGGTAGGCTTCCAGCGACAATGCCCAGCGCCGCACCCGGCTGGTGAATTCCTCCAGAGGCAAAGACCGGCCCACCGAATCCAGTTGGTCTGGTTGCTCTACATGCACGTGCCCCAGCGCCTCTGCGTGCTCGGCGAACAGCGGCAACGGATCTTCCCAGGCCGAATAATCGGGCAACAGTTGGCACGCCAGCACCAGGTGGCGTGTCGCGCCCATAGCAGCGGCCAGGCGCGCGTCGGTTTCCGGGTCGCTCGCATCGGTTAGAATTACGTCCACCGCGACGGCTTTGGGCGAGGCCGCCGAGATCCTCTCCAGCGCTTCGGCCAGCGGTTTACGCAAGCCGCGCAAGCCGCCATAGGCATTAAGCGACATCTCGTCAATCGCCAGCAGCGCGCTTTCCGGTTGCCAGGCGGGCGGCTGGTATAGCCGGGACATCCAGTCATAGGCGTCGTTATCGATCTGCGCGCCGAAGGTCCAACTGGCTGCCAAGGCCACGCCAAAGGATGCGGCCAGCAGTGCCCAATAGACCGCGCTTTGCCGGCTGACGCGCTGCATCCTTTACCTGCCCAAAGACTTCTCGATCTCGCCGGGCTCGCGCGGCAGTGCGCCGCTCAACAGCTTGGCGCCGTCCTTGGTCACCAGCACCATGTCTTCGATGCGGATGCCGATATTCTCTTCCGGAATGTAGATGCCCGGCTCCACCGTGATGACATTACCTTCGGCCAGCGGCTGTGTGAAATCGGTGGCATCGTGAACGTCCAGCCCGACATGGTGGCTGACTCCGTGCGTGAAGTACTTGCCCAGCGCCTCGCCGTGCAGATCCTTGCCGTGCGCGGCGATGTACTCGCGGGCGATCTTGCTCAGGTCGCCCAACGGCAGGCCCGGCTTGATCGCGGCGATCACCGCGTTCTGCGCGCCCAGCACGATCTGGTATATCTCGCGCTGGCGCTTACTGAACCGCGCGCCCACCGGGATTGTGCGCGTAATATCGGCCGCGTATCCGGCGCATTCGGCGCCTACATCCATCAGCAACAGCTCACCGCGATCCATGCGGCGGGAATTGCGTGAGTAGTGCAGCAC
>Ga0302326_10011999_pt1 | contig 18554 bp, 17 predicted proteins | sample Palsa_T0_3_FD_202264 | JGI IMG/M metagenome (GOLD analysis project Ga0302326, IMG submission 202264) | Peat permafrost microbial communities from Stordalen Mire near Abisko, Sweden - Palsa_T0_3 | ecosystem: Environmental > Terrestrial > Soil > Palsa > Peat permafrost | place: Sweden: Abisko...
TTCCTGGGATGGTTGCGCGGTGAGCGGGGGCACTGCGGGATGGTTGCGATCCCGACGATGGAGGAGGAGGATGCGAGGCGCCCGAGCCGCGAGCGCGAGAGCCTTGTCGACGAGCGCTCACGCATCACCAACCGCATGAAGAGTGCGCTCGCCCGTCTCGGGATTCGGGGATTCAAGCCGCATCTGCGCAAGGCGCCTGAGCGTCTGGCAAGTCTGCGGACAGCGGAGGGCACGGGACTGCCGGCAAACATCACCGAGGAGTTCCGGCGCGACATGGCTCGGCTGGCACTTGTCCGTGAGCAGATCAGCTCGATCGAGAAGACACGTGTCGAGCGGCTCGAGCGGGCACCAGATACAGGGCCGCATGCGATGGTGCGGCTACTCGCCAGGGTGATAGGTATCGGCATCGAGACGGCGGATATGCTGGTGCAGGAGATCCTGTCGCGGAAGCTTCGAGATCGAAGAGCGGTGGCGCGCTACGCCGGGCTCACGGGATCCCCCGACGAGAGCGGTTTGAAACGCCGAGAGAAGGGCCTGGCCAAGGCCGGCAATGCGCGGGTACGACGTGGGCTGATCCAGTTGGCGTGGCGCTTCTTGATGTTCCAGAAAGACAGTGCGCTGGCGCAGTGGTATCGCACGCGGACCGAGGGGCCGAGCGGCGCGCGCAAGACGACGATGATCGTGGCGCTGGCGCGCAAGCTGCTGATAGCGCTGTGGCGCCTGGTCACGACCGGCGAGGTGCCGGACGGTGTCGAGCTGCGGCCGGCGGCGTGAGCAACACTCTAGAACGAGAAAGGACAAACAGGGTTCGGTACCTGACGGCACTTGATGCCCCGGGTAGCCGATGACGATCCGAGGTGGCGGCAATCCGCATTCGGCTATGGCTGCAATGCCGCTGAGAGAATGGACCCGCCGCCTCGGAGCCTTGCCCGCAGAAGCGTATGACTGCTTCATGGTCGGGACCCCATACGGGTTCAACCGAATACAAGCGTGGTTCGCGCGATTGATCGCGGCCAACGGCAGGCTCCCCTCGGATCATCACGCGGCCAACCACCCGATCGCCGGCAGCCTGCCGCCGTGCTCGCGTCCGTCAAGGACAAGCCTTCGGCGGCGCTGAAGAAGCGCCGTCCTTGACCGCCGCTGCGCGCGACGGCGATGGAAATATGCGGTCGGGACGGAAGAATGCTCGCGGCACGGGTCGAACAAAAGAATGGATTGCAAAGGACGACGCAAAATGGCGTGACGCCCCCTTGACAGAGAAAGCCCCATACAAGCCGAATGGTGCTTATCGGCTCGCCGATCAGCAACGCTATGTCGATGGCTGGTTCGATGCACTCGGCCTGAACGAGAACGTCATCCTCGTCGTGCATGATTGGGGATCGGCACTGGGCTTCGACTGGGCGCGGCGTCACCCCGAGCGGGTCAAGGCGATTGTCTACATGGAAGGGATCGTGCGCCCGTTCCGATCGTGGGACGAGTGGCCGCAGGCGACGCGCGCCTTCTTCACCGGCCAGCGCAGCGACGCCGGCGACAAGATGATCCTGGAACAGAATCTGTTCGTCGAATATCTGCTGCCGCTGCGCGGTGTCTCGGCCGAGGCGATGGAAGTCTATCGCAGCCATTGGCGTGTTCCCGGCGAGGCGCGGCGGCCGATGCTGGCCTGGACGCGCGACCTTCCGATCGCGGGCGAGCCGGCCGACGTCGTGGCCATCATCGAGCAATATGCGCGCTGGCTGTCGACGAGCCCGATCCCCAAGCTCTTCATCAATGGCGATCCCAGCGGATTCCTGATCGGAGCGCAGCGCGAATTCTGCCGAAGTTTTCCAAATCAACAGGAAATCACCGTCGAAGGCGCCCACTTCCTTCAGGAGGACTCGCCGCGCGAGGTCGGCGAGGCGATGGCGCGATTTATCGCCAAGGTGCTTGCGGGTGGGTACCGCGAGGAAGCGGCCTGATAGCCGATCTTCACCATCTGCGTATCCAGGATTTTCGCGGGGTATTGGATGCCTTGCCTGCTCCCCGGAATTCTGACTGAATGTCTTCAATCGGCACAGACCGGCATTGCCAAGACATTCGGGGCAGGAAATCCATGAATCGCACACCCGTCGTTCGGGCGCTGATCGCGCTCACCTTCTCCATGCTGCCTGATGTCGCCGTCTGCGCCGATACCGATCCCGTCAAGATCGGCGTGCTCGCCGATATGAGCGGCGTCTATGCCGACATCGGCGGGCAGGGTTCGGTCGAGGCGGTGAAGATGGCGATCGAGGATTTCGGCGGCAGCGTGCTCGGCAAGCCGATCGAGGTGGTCTCCGCCGACGGCCAGAACAAGCCCGACATCGCATCCAGCATCGCGCGCAACTGGTATGATTCCGGCGTCGACGTGATTACCGATATTCCGGCGTCCGGCATGGCGCTGGCGATCATGCAATTGTCGAAAGACAAGAAGAAGATCGCGATGGTGACCAGCGCCGGCAGTTCAGACATCACCGGAAAATCGTGCTCGCCCTATACCGCGCACTGGACCTGGGACACTTACGCGATGTCGCATGGCACCGGCGAAACCATCGTCAAGCGCGGCGGCAAGGACTGGTTTTTCATCACCGCCGATTATGTGTTTGGCCAGACCCTGGAGCGCGACACCGCGGCGGTGGTCACCGCAAATGGCGGCAAGGTGCTCGGCTCGGTCAAGCATCCGCTCAACACGTCGGATTTTTCATCCTATTTGCTGCAGGCGCAATCTTCAGGGGCCAAAATCATCGGCCTCGCCAATGGCGGCGCCGACACCACCAACACCGTGAAGCAGGCGATCGAATTCGGCCTGCCGAAGTCGGGGGCGCAACTGGTCGCGCTGATCGCCTTCATCTCCGACATCCACAGCCTCGGTCTCAAGGACGCGCAGGGCCTGATTCTGACCGAGGCGTTCTACTGGGACCTCGACGACGCCACCCGGGCCTGGTCGCAACGTTTTTATCAACGCAACAAGCGGATGCCGAGCATGACCCAGGCCGGCGCCTATAGTGCTGTTACGCATTACCTGAAAGCGGTGAAGGCGGTCGGCGGCAAGGACGCCGACCAGGTGATGGCGCAAATGCGTGCCACGCCGATCAACGATTTCATGACGCATGACGGGACATTGCGCATCGACGGCCGGGTGCTTCGCGACATGTATCTGTTTCAGGTCAAGAAGCCGGAGGAGTCGAAAGGCGAGTGGGATCTCTACAGACTGGTTGCAAAGATTCCCGCTGCCGAGGCGTTTCGGCCGCTCGGCGATGGCGGTTGCCCGCTGGTCAGGTAACCACCGGCATCGCCATTGGACGCCGTGCGGATGGGCTCAGCTGCCGCCCGCGGCCTCCTTCTGGAATTCGGCGATCAAATCCTTTCCGATCCGCGAAGCCATCTCGTCCGCCACCGGCTGCATGGCCTTCATCCATTCCGCCTTTTCGTCGGCCGTCAGCTCGTAGAAGGTCATGGTGCCGGCTTTCTTCATCGCCGCGATCGCGTCATCGTTTTCCTGCTGCGCGATCCCGTTGGCATAGTCGGTCGCCTCGTCCATCGCCTTTTGCACCTGGGTGCGGATTTCGCCGGGCAGCCCGTCCCAGAATTTCTTGTTGACGATGACGGCGTAGCCGACATAGCCGTGGTTGGACATGGTTGCGAATTTTTGAACCTCGTGCATCTTCTGGGTAAAGATGTTTGAAGGCGGGTTTTCAGCGCCATCGACGACGCCGGTCGACATCGCCTGATACACTTCGGAAAACGCCATGGCCTGAGGAATGGCACCCAGCGCCCGCATTTCGGCCTCGAGCACCTTCGACGACTGAATTCGCATTTTCATGCCATGGAAGTCGGCGACATGATGCAGCGGCTTGTTGGCCGTCATGATCTTGAAGCCGTTATCCCAGTAAGCGAGGCCTTCGATGCCCTTCGGCGCCAGCTTGGCGAACAGATCTCTGGCGACCTTGCCTTTGGTGACCCGCGCGAGCGCCGCCTTGTCGGGGATGATGTAAGGCAGGTCGAAAACCTCGAATTCCTTGACACCGAGCGGGCCGAACTTCGCCAGCGACGGCGCCAGCATTTGCACGGCCCCGAGCTGCAGCGCTTCGAGCTCTTCCTTGTCCTTGTACAGGGTCGAATTGGGAAACACTTCGACCTTGACCTTGCCGCCGGTATATTTCTCCGCGAGTTCCTGGAATTTCAGCGCGCCCTTCCCCTTCGGAGTGTCCGGCGCCACGACATGGCTGAACTTGATAATGATCGGCTGTTGGGCACCGGCGGGACCGCAGATCACCATCGCCACCGCGGCCAAGGTCGACAGCATTGTCTTGCGCATCATTGGCTGCACGTCCGGGTTCCTTCCCTGATTTGTTATCGAACGCTGTTGATCAGCGCTTACGGCGCAACCCACCAATCCGGATTATCGGCTTGATAATAAGGCCTGCCAATGCGAGCTATCAATCTCGTCATTTCAGTCTAGTCATGGCCATCCGGCCGCGCAACTCGTCGCACATTCTTCTGGAGAAGATGCCATGAACGCAGGACAGCCCGCTTTGCCCCTGTCCGGCATTACCGTCGTTTCGCTGGAGCAAGCCATCGCCGCACCGCTCGCCAGCCGTCACCTTGCCGACTGGGGTGCACGGGTGATCAAGATCGAACGCCCGGGCAAAGGCGATTTCTGCCGCGATTACGATTACGTGATGAACGGGATGTCGAGCCAGTTCGCCTGGACCAACCGGTCGAAGGAAAGCCTCGCCCTCGATGTGAAGAGCGACGAAGGCAAGCAGGTGCTGGACGCGTTGTTGCCGCAGGCGGATGTGTTTCTGCAGAACCTGGCGCCGGGCGCCGCCAAGCGGCTCGGCCTCGATGCCGTGACGCTGGTCGAGCGTTTCCCTCGCCTGATCGCCTGCGACATTTCCGGCTATGGCAGCGGTGGCCCCTACAGCCAGAAAAAGGCCTACGACCTCCTGGTCCAGTGCGAGGCGGGATTCCTGTCGGTCAACGGCACCCAGGAACAGCCGGCGAAATGCGGGATCGCCGTGGTCGATACCGCAACCGGCATGTACATTCTCAACGGCGTGCTGATGGCGCTGTTCAACCGCGAGCGTACCGGCAAGGGAATGGCGTTCGAAGTGTCGTTGTTCGATTCGATGACGGAGTGGATGAGTTATCCGGCGTACTACACCGAGGGCGCCGGCAAACCGCTGGTGCGCACCGGCACGCGTCACGCGACCATCGCGCCTTACGGCCCGTTTCGCGCCGGCGACGGCGGCGTGGTCTTCTTCGGCATCCAGAACGAACGCGAATGGACCGCGCTCTGCACGCAGGTGCTGGGCGATGCGGCGCTTGCGGGCGATCCGCGCTTCTGCACCAACCCGCAGCGCATGCAGCACCGCGATGCGCTGGAGGCGCTGATCGAGCAGCACTTCGCGCCATTTTCGGCCGAGCAGGTGATGCAGCGCCTCGAGCAGGCGTCGATCGCGAATGCCAACATGAATACCGTCGAAGCGTTCCTGGAACATCCGCAGCTTCACACGCGGGATCGCGTTCGCAAGGTCGGCTCACCCAACGGACCGCTGACCAGTTTTCTGCCCGCGATTACCATTCCCGGCGTCTCCCCCGTGATGGGCGACATTCCCGCGGTGGGAGAGCATACCGACGCGATCCTGGCCGAACTCGGTCTGCCGCAGATGGCGCGCCCGCGACCGCACCGCGATTGACCCGAAGCTATCTCGCCGTACCGGCGCATCGCGCGCGGCTGGTGCAGAACGCGGCGGCTTCGGCCGCCGATGCGGTGTTCATGGATCTCGAGGACGCCGTTCCCGTGGCCGAGAAAGCCGCCGCGCTGGAAGCTGCCGCGGATGCCTTGACCACGCTCGATTGGGGCCGAAAAACAGTTTCGGTTCGGCTCAACGCCATCGACAGTCCGTCGATTCAACATGAGATCGAACGACTCGGCGATATCGAACGATTGGACAGCTTTATCGTGCCGAAGGCCGAAACCGTGGGCGATATTGCGGCCATCGGTCAATGGATCACCGCGGCCGCGGGCACGCGTCATGCGCCCGCCGAAATGGAATTATTGATCGAGACCGCACGCGGGTTGGTCAATGTGGAGACGCTCGCAGCGGCGGGCGGGCTGGTGAGCGCCCTGCATCTGGGCGTCGGCGATTTCGCCGCCTCTATTGGCGCCCGGAGCGCCGAAATCGGGGCCTCGCCGCCGGGCTACCGGCATGTCGCCGGCGCGGCAGAAAATTATCAGGAGGTCCCTCTCGATCTGTTTGCCTATCCGATGATGCGGATCCTGGTTGCCGCACGCGCATTCGGCCTGCGCGCCATCGACGGACCATGCGGCGCCTTCCGTGACGCCAAAGCCACGGCCGCGGCCGCGAAGAAAGCCGCCGCGATGGGGTTCGACGGCAAGCAGGTCATTCATCCCAGCCAGATCGAGATCACCCGCGACGCCTTCATCCCATCCGACGCAGAGATCGCCTACGCGCATCGCGCCATCGCCGCGCTCGAGGAAGCCGAGCGCAACGGACAGGGCGCCGTCACCGTCGACGGCAAGATGATCGATTACGCGAACATCCGGATGATCCATCGCCTGCTCAGTTTCGGGAAAGCTGAGTAGTCAATTGACATGATTCGCCCAGGTCCGCGACGCCGCAGACGCCGCAGGCATCGCGGGCCCACGAAACCATCGCTTCAAATTGGCCGTTGAAATAGCTTCTAATATTAGCTATTGTTCGATGCTATTACGCACCGTGCGCGGCCGGGAAACTGGCGCGCAATGCCATGGAGCATCGCGATGGCGGGTTCTGGACCGACGAAAACCGTCTCCGTGAAGAACGGCACACAGCACATTCAAAGCGTGCGCGACGGCCGATCCGTCTATCTGAACGGAAAGCTGGTCCATGACGTTTCGGAGCATCCGGCCTATCGAAACGCCGTGGCGTCGGCAGGGGCGCTCTACGATTACCAGTCGGCGCCGGACAATCTCGAACGCATGACCTTCGATATCGGCGGCGGTCGGCGCGTCAATCGGTGCTGGCAGTTGCCGCGCAGCTATGACGATCTGGTCCAGCGCCGCAAGGCATTGGTCGAATGGGCCGAGGTATCCTGCGGCTTTCTCGGGCGATCCCCGGACCATGTCGCATCTTCGATGTCCGGCATGATGATGGGCATAGAGGTTCTCGACCGGCACGACGAAAAACGCGGTCACGCCTTTCGCGAATGGTTCGACTATGTTCGCAACAACGATATGTTTCTCACCTACGTCATCAATAACGTGCAGGGCGACCGGTCCAGGGCATTCGGCGATCAGGGCAAGGGCGCCGAAGATATGGTTGCCCGCATCGTCGACCAGGATTCGTCGGGCATCACCATCCGCGGCGCCAAGCTTTTCGCTACCAGCGCGATCATGGCGAACGAGATTTTCGTGAGTTCCGGACAGCCCTTGAAGCCCGGAGAGGAGCATCTTGCCTTTTCCTGTGCGCTGCCGATGGCCACAAAGGGCATCAACCTGTTGTCGCGCAAGTCGTTCGAGGCGCACGCCGTCAGCGAGTATGACAATCCGCTGTCATTTCGTTTTGATGAAAACGATGCCCTGGTGTTCTTCGATGACGTCAAGGTTCCCTGGGAGCGCGTTTTCGTGCTGCGCGATACCGATATGTGCCGGGCCCAGCTTCACGACACGCCGGCCCATGTGTACCAGAACTATCAGGCCCAGATCCGGCTTTCGGCGAAGCTGCGCTTCCTGGTCGGCCTGGCGCGGGGCATTGCGCGCACCATCGGCACCATCAATTTCCCGCCTGTGGTGGATGTGCTGGGCAAGCTTGCATCGCAGGCCGCCCTGATCGAGGGGATGGTATTGGGCATGGAGGCCGGCGGCGCGATGCGCGGCGAGTATTTCCTCCCCAACAAGCATCTATTGTATGCGGCTCAGGTGCAGTCGCAAGAGATGTACCCGGTGATCATCAGCACGATCAGGGAACTGGCGGGCGGCGCGCTGATGATGCTGCCCTCTTCCGCCGCCGATTTCGACAATCCCGAACTCGCACGCATGATATCGCTGACGCAGGTGTCTCCGGTCATGAGCGGCGAAGACCGCGTCAAGCTGTTGAAGCTGACCTGGGACGCCGTTGGATCCGAATTTGCTTCCCGCCATCTGCAGTACGAAATGTTCTATGCCGGAGCTCAATTCGTCACCCGCAGTCACAGCTACCGCACCTATGATTGGGATCGCGCGACCGCGATGGCAACGCGGATAACCGACGGTTATACCCTGGCGGATTCCCGGGTGAGCGCAGGTCAGGCGGCCTGATACCGGACGCGATTGCTTGTCGATTTGATCCCTGACTTCAAGGTTCACGAGAGGTTCCCATGAAACTCGATATTCGCCGCCTGTTGTCCCTCTGCGATCACAAGGAAGTCGAGGCCGGTCAGCGCCATGCCGTGCCACTGCGGCGCGTGGCGGCCATCGCCATCATCGGCAATCCCTATGCCGGACGATTTGAGGAAAATCTGTCCGGGGCGATCGAAGCCAGCGCGCAGGTCGGCCGCGTTCTGGCGAAGCTCGCGATCGACGCCATGGGCCCCTACAAGACCGAAAGCTACGGCAAGGGCGGCGTCGTCGGCCTCGGCGGCGAACTGGAACACGCCAACGCGATGCTGACGACGACATTCGCCGCGCCGCTGCGCGACGCGGTTGGCGGCGCGGAGGCCTGGATACCCTCCTTCACCAAACTCGCCGCGCCCGGCAGCCAGATCGATATTCCCCTGGCTCACAAGGACGCGCTCTATGTCAGATCGCATTATGACGGCATGACGATCACGCTGCCGCCGGATGCGCCCGGATCGGACGAGGTCGCGCTCATTGTCTGCCTCGCCAACCGCGGCCGGCTCAATGCGCGCGTCGGCGGCCTGGCCGCGAAGGATATCGTCGGCAAAGACGGCCTGCGATAAACGGAGGACGGCGTGCGTACCGCGATTGTCAACATCGGCACCATCGTCACCGGCGACCTGACGCAGCCGTTCGCGTCCGGCGACGGTATTCTGCTCGATGACGGATTGATATCCGCGGTCGGCACGCTGTCGTCCGACACCGTTACGGGATGCGACGTCGTCGTCGACGCGGCCGGCACGACGGCGATCCCCGGCCTGATCGATAGCCATGTCCACATCACGTTTGGCGATTATACCCCGCGCCAGCGCGTGGTCGGATACCTCGAAAGCTACCTGCATGGCGGCACCACCACCTCCATCACGGCGTCGGAAGTGCACGTGCCCGGCCGCCCCAAGGATGCCGCAGGCGTCAAGGCGCTGGCGCTGGCCGCGCGCGCCTGTTTTCTCGACTACCGGCCCGGCGGCATGCGCGTCCACGCCGGCTCCATCATTCTCGAACCCGGCCTGACCGAAGCCGATCTCGCCGATCTGGTGGCACAAGGCCTGTGGCTGGCCAAAGCCGGTTTTGGTGCCTTCGCCACACCGTTCGAATACGCCCCGCTGATGCAGGCCGCCCGCCGGCTGGGGATGGTGACGACCATGCACACCGGCGGGTCCTCGATTCCCGGCTCGTCGGGAATCTGGGCCGAGCACGTGCTCGCCTCCAATCCCTGCGTGTCCTTCCATGTCAATGGCGGCCCGGTGGCAATGCCTGAAGCCGGCTTCGCGCGCCTCGTGAACGAAAGCGATATCGCGCTGCAACTGTGCACGGCCGGAAATTTGCGGACCGCTCTGTTGACGGCGAAATTGCTGGACCAGGCGGGCCAGCCGGAGCGGCTGCTGATCGCGACGGATACCCCGACCGGCAGCGGTATCATGCCGCTCGGCATGTTCTATACCATCAGTCACCTCGCGAGCCTCGGCGGCATGCCGCCGGAGCAGGCTATCGCGGCGGCGACCGGCAACAACGCCCGGGTCTACCGGCTGAACTCCGGATTGTTGAGGGCGGGCAAGGACGCCGACGTCGTCCTGATCGACGCCTGCGCGGGCGGCTCTCAGCCCGACGCCCTCTGCGCCCTGCGCAACGGCGACGTGCCGGCGGTTGCCGCCGTTTTCACCGACGGCGTGCCGCGTTTCGTTGGCCGCAGTCGCAATACGCCCGCATCGATCCGAAACGTCAGGGTTGCGCACTGCGCGCTACCGCGGGATTTTTCAGGAACCGCTCACTAACCTCGATGTCCGCAGGACACTGTGTGCACCGATTGTAGCCGTCAAGATAAACCGCCAATGACTGTGGGTTGAAACAAATGGGACGAGAACGGATAGCGGCATCATCCAGGATAAAGCCGCCGCTGCTCAAGCCGGCGCGGCCGGCCGCGTTGACGATTTCGCGGCCGGAGCTGCTGGTCGACGGCTCCGATCAGCAATTTCGTCGCCTGGTCCATAACCTGTTCGGCTTCCTGGCGCGCCATTCGTCGGTGCGTGAAGGCCACGGAGCCCTGATCGGTCTTGCGGGCATCGAATATACGATGCTGATTTCGATCGGACATCTCTCGGCGGATGGCAATGTCGGCGTCAAGGACGTCGCCGACCACCTGCATCTCAGCGGCGCCTTCACCACCGTGATCACCAACAAGCTCTTGCAGAAAGGCCTGATCGAAAAAGCCGCTCATCCCGTGGACAAGCGCCGATTGTGCCTGAGCGTAACGGCGCGCGGACAAGACATGCTCGAACGGCTCGCGCCGGTTCAGCGGCAGGTCAACGACGTTCAATTCGGCTGTCTTACCGCCAGGGAATTTGCACTGCTGGTCGACATGATCGAGCGTCTCGTCAAATCCAGCGAACAGGCGATGGCGCTGCAGCGCTATCTGTCGGAATCCAGCGCCAAGCCGAACATTACCAGGCTCGATGTGCCACCCAGGTCAGCCCGCAAGCGAGGTGCGCCGTAATCAGGATTCCTTTGCTGCACAACTGTTCAACAAATGGGCAAACGCGTCGATTTTCGAAGCAGCGTCGATTTGCCGGAGACTGAACGCATCGGCCGAAATGCTCAAATACCTTTGTTATAAATCTAGTTTTGAAAGCTGTTTATTATTTGTTTGTCATTGGTTCTATTCTGGGAGATGATTTGGTCTGCTGGCGCAAATGGCACGGTCTATGCACGTGCAGGCACGTCCGAAACTGATGAACGATGATCTGGGCTGCACAATTCTGGGAGAGTGTTCGATGAATTCGACAGGCAAAAAATGGTCCGGGCTTCTGGCCGCAACCATCCTGCAGGTATCGATCGCGGTCACCGGCTCCGCGCAGGCACAAACCGCCGCCGGCCGCGAAATCGCGATCGGGGCGATCGTTCCGAGCAGCGGCCCCTTCGCTGAATGGGGCCGCAGCAACACGGTGACGCTCAAGATGTTCGAGCAGGAGATCAACAAGGCTGGCGGCATCAACGGCGCCAAGCTGAAGGTCATTATCCTGGATGACGCGACCAAGCCGGCGCAGGCGGCGAGCTCGCTGCGCAAGCTGGCCGGCGACGAAAAGGTGATTGCGGTTGCCGGTCCGCTGACCAGCAGCGCCGCCGAGGTGACATTCCCCGTCGCCAACGAAATGAAAGTGGTCTCGATGTCGCAGGCTTCGTCAAAGCCCGGGGTGGCAAAGGCCAATCGTCCATGGGCTTTCCGCAACACGATCGACGAGTCGATCCTGGCGAAGTCGACGGTGCCCTATTTCAAGAAAACCTTCGATATCAAGAGCGTCGCCATCATCTTCGATGCCAAGGACGCCACAGCCTCGACCGTCGGCACCAAGATCATGCCCGCCTTGATGAAGGAAAATGGCATCGCGATCGTCAATGAAAATGATCCGCTCTCCTTCAACACCGGCGACCTCGATGTTAGCGCCCAGGTGACGAAGATGAAGTCGCTCAATCCCGACGGCGTCGTCCTGAGCGCGGATTACAGCCAGGCGGTGACGGTGCTGCGCGAGATGAAGCGCCAGGGCTTCCTCAAACCGGTGGTCGGCGCCACGCAGCTGATTTCCTCGGCGATTCTCAAGGCCGCTCCGGAGCTTCCCATTGTCGCGCCCGCAACTTTCTTCGCCTCGATGACGGGTGATCGTGCGGCGCCGTTTGTGGCGGAGCTGCAACCGATGCTGCGCAAGGAGTCCGGGCTGCCCGCGGAGATCGAGCCCAGCATGTACGACGCCAATATCTATGAGATCGTCAGCATGTATGTCGATGCGGCCAGGAATGCGGGCGTGACGGGCAAGCCGGAAGACCTTGAATCCGATCGCGTCAAGGTCCGGGACTACCTCGTCAAGCTCGATAACTTCAAGGGATTGGGCGGTCCGATCAGTTTCAACGACGACGGTGATGCCATCAAGGCATTCTATGTGCTGCAGGGTCAGAACGGGACCTGGGCGACCAAGGTGCAGGGGTGCAGCTCGGTGCCGGGTCATCCGGCCTGCTGACGCTTTCGGCTACAAACAATTGAGGGTTTTGTCCGGCCCCCGGTGTCGACAGTTAGATGACATCGAAGCCTGGGCAGCATCTGGGAATTGATTGAGCTTACATCAACGGGCCCGGCGAGCGCGGTTCCTTCATGCTTCTGCAGCAACTTGTCAATGGCGTGACCCTGGGAGCAGTCTACACCCTGCTCGCGCTGTCGTTTTCCATCGTGATGGGCATACTGGGCATCCTGAATCTCGCAATCGCCGAGTTGTTCATGATCGGCGGATATCTGGGATTCGCCGTCATCACCGCGAATCTGTCGTTGCCGGTCGCGGTTGCTGCCGGAATGGCGGGGGCCGCGGCCATATCGGCGGTGATCGAGAAGATCGGCTATGAGCCGTTGCGCGATGCACCGCTGGTCACGCCGATGCTGAGCACGCTCGGATTCTCGATCATTCTTCAGAATATCGCGACCAACGTCTGGGGCTCGGATCCCCTGCAATTGCCGGACGAATTCCTGGGCGGCCGCATCACCTTTGGATCCGTCAGCATCGGCGAACTGCAGCTGATCGTCATCGGCGTAACGATAGCGCTGGTCGCGGTCATGGCCTATGTCGTGCAGCGGACTTCCATGGGCCGGGCGCTGCGCGCCGTCGCCGAAAATCGCGACGTCGCGCGCCTGCTCGGCGTCTCCGGCAGCCGGATCACGCTGACCGCGTTCATGATGTCGGGCGCCCTGGCGGGAGCGGCCGGGGTTCTGATCGCGATCCACTACGCGGCCATCACGCCCTATGTCGGCGTCGAGATCGGACTGAAGGCGATCGCCGTGATGGTGATCGGCGGTACCAGCCAGATCTGGGGCGCCCTGCTTGCGGGCCCGCTGATCGGCATTGCGGAAGTACTGACCGTCGCCTATGGCGGCTCCCAGATCAGGGATTTCGTGGTCTACGGCTTCATGATCGCGATTTTGCTGTTTCGCCCGCAGGGACTACTGGGCGGCAGCGGCGCGGACCAGGGGCAGCGCGTGTGATGTCGACCTATACCGCTGGTCTGCTCGCAGATGTTGGCATTCTCACGCTCGGCGCCTTGAGCGTCTACATCATCCTGGCGACCGGCCAGCTGTCGCTGGGCAATGCCGGCTTCATGGCGATCGGGGCCTATCTGAGCTCTTACCTGACCGTCATAGCCGGCGTGCCGCTGACATCGGCGCTGTTGATCGCCGCGACAGTGTCCGGGACGATAGGTGTCGTGATCGGGTTTCCCGCATTGCGTCTCAAGGGAATCTTTCTCGCCATGGCGACGCTCGGGTTCGGCGAGATGGTCCGCAGCCTGTTTCTCAACCTTGATATCACGGGCGGTGCGGGCGGCTTTCACGGCATGGCTCATATATCCGTGGGTTACGTCTGGATCTGGGTCGGCCTCATTCTGCTTCTGGTCTGGTTGATGGAATCGTCCCGGATCTGGCTCGAGATGCGCGCGGTCGCCGACGACGAGACGGCTGCCAACCTGATAGGTCTCAACACCACCATGACCAAGATCGGCGCGTTCGGAATGAGTGCCGCGGTTGCCGCGGTCTCCGGCGGACTTTTCGCGCATCATCATGTCTATATCGAACCCGGCAATTTCGGATTCGAGCGCTCCATCGATTTCGTACTCGCGGTCATTCTGGGTGGATCGACCATCGGCGCCGGATCGCTGGTTGGGGCCGCATTGCTGGTGCTGCTCCCTGAACAATTGCGCGCACTCGATGACTGGCGGCCCGCAGCATTCGGGGCCCTTCTCATCATCGTGCTTCTGATCAGGCGTCAGGGAATTCTCGACCGCAGGCTGCTGCGCCGGCTCGTTCCGCACAAGCAGACCGCATGAACAAGCCGCTCCTCCAATTGAGCGATGTCACCAAGTCCTTTGGTGGAATCAAGGCTCTTTCAGGATTGTGCTGCGAGGTTCGGCAAGGGCAGATCGTCGGCGTGATCGGACCGAACGGCGCCGGCAAGACCACGCTCTTCAACGTCATCACCGGCGCCTACCGCGCCAACAGCGGCGAGGTATTTCTCGACCGGCAGCCGATCACGCATTGGCGTCCATACCGGATTGCGCGGGCCGGAGCGGTGCGCACGTTCCAGAACATCCGGCTGTTTTCCAGCATGACGGTCTGGGAACATCTGCTGGTGGCCCAACCTGGCCAGGGCGCTTGGTGGCGCAGGGCGCTTCCGACCAACTGGGCGGACGGAGCCGCCGTCGCGCGGGCGGAAGAAGTGCTTGAATTCTTCGGCCTCCAGGAGGTGCGCCATCAAAGTGCCCGCTCGCTTTCGTACGGGACGCAGCGAAAAGTCGAAATGGCGCGCGCGCTCACCGCCAGCCCGAGGATGCTGCTGCTCGATGAGCCGGTGGCGGGGATGAACCATGATGAGGCCGAGGACATCCGCCGTTTGATGCTGCGCCTGCGCGACGGCGGCCTGACCATCCTGCTGATCGAACACGACATGGGTTTTGTGATGAACCTTTGCGATTACCTTTATGTGCTGGATTTCGGCGTTCTGATTGCAAAGGGGCTTCCGGGCGAGATCCAGGCCGATCCGATCGTGATGGATGCCTATCTCGGAAAGGAAGCCTGATGCTCGCGATCCGCGGCCTCCAGGTCCAGTATGGCGCCGTGACCGCGGTGCGGGAGATCGATCTAGACATCCGTGAGGGAGAAATCGTGGCGCTGCTCGGCGCCAACGGTGCGGGCAAGACGACGATTGCGCGCGCCATCGCAGGGCTGCTGCCGTTTCGCGGCGAAATCCGCTTCAGGGACCAGATATTGAAGGCCAATTCCGCCGAGCACAATTTGCGCGCCGGTATTTCGCTGGTGCCTGAAGGCCGCGGCATCCTGGCGCGCATGACGGTCGAAGACAACCTGCTGATGGGCATCTATTGCCGGCGGGATCGGCGTGCCGCGATGACGGATGTCGGCCGCATGTTCGAACGCTTTCCGATCCTCGAACAGCGACGCAGCCGGCTGGCGAGCCTGCTCAGCGGTGGCGAGCAGCAATTGCTGGCGATCGCGCGGGCGTGCCTGTCCAGGCCTCGCCTGCTCCTGCTCGACGAACCATCGCTCGGCCTGGCGCCGAAAATGACCGACTATGTTTTCGGCATGATTGGCGATCTTCGATCGGAAGGCCTGACCATCATGCTGGTGGAGCAGAAGGCACGACAGACCCTTAAATTCGCCGACCGAGCCTATGTGCTGGAGACGGGACGCATGGTGATATCGGGGACGGCGAGCGAACTGGCCGGAAACGCCGCGGTGTCCGAAGCCTTCCTCGGCGCCGGCGCGAGGCCGCAAAATCATGCGAGCTAGGTGACCAGCATTGCTCAAGGTTGCGTCAGCGGCGGCCGGCCGCGCGGCGTTCGAGGTTGTGTTTGACAACCCCTCGCGCTGGGGCTCAAACCTTGAAGTAACCGGGCTGGCCGATGTCGGCGATCAAGCCAATTCCAGTGGGCGTCCAGCCCAACCGCTGCTGCGTCAAAGCGCTGGAAGCCGGCATGTCCAAACCGGCGAACATCGCCAGTGGCCCGTAATAATCACCGGCCTCTTCTTTCTTGATCGAAATTACCGGCACATTCAGCGCGCGGCCGATCACTTCGATGACCTGGCGCATGGGTACGCCCTCCTCGCCAACGGCGTGGTAGATTCCGTCTACCGCTCCCTTCTCCAACGCAAGCCGGTATAGGCGGGCGACATCCAGCCTGTGCGCCGCAGCCCAGTGTTCGGCGCCTTCGCCGACATAGGCTGCGGCGCCTTTTTGACGTGCGAGCTCGAGCAGATAAGTGATCAACCCAGCTTTTCCGTCGCCGCCATGCACTTGCGGCAGGCGAATCGCCATCGCGCGCACGCCACGCGACGCATAGGCCAAACCGGCCTGCTCGGACACGCGCGGAACATGCGGGCTGGAATCGCGCCGCATATCCTCGGTGATCACCACACCTGGCGCGATGAGGCCCGTTCCCGAGGTGACGATGAAAGGCTTGTTCGTGCCCGCCAGCACATCGCCCATTGCTTCGATGGCGGCCTTGTCGATCGCGCCATTCTCCGCGAATTTCGTGAAATCGTGGATAAAGGCCAGATGTATCACGCCGTCTGAATCCCTTGCGCCGCTCTTCAGGCTTTCGAGGTCCTGCAGCGAGCCGCGATGAACTTCCGCGCCCAGTTTCTCGAGCGTCCTGACGTTCTCTTCGGAGCGCGCGAGGCCGACGACCTGATGCCCGTTGGCGATTAGTTCTTTTGTAGTTTCGGTGCCGATAAATCCGGCGGCGCCGGTAACGAATACGCGCATGAGATACACTCCCTGTTCAGATCGCCGGGATATTGGTATGTTTCTCATTCGGGTAAAGTAGTGACATTATACAGGTATAATGACTAACAGGATGACGGACGAGAACTCGCTCGGGACTTATTTGAAGGATCGCCGCGCCAAGCTCGATCCTACGGCGTTCGGCTTTCCGCTGAAGCGGCGGCGAACGCCCGGACTTCGGCGCGAAGAAGTGGCGCAGCGCGCGAATGTGAGCGCCACCTGGTACACTTGGCTGGAGCAGGGGCGCGGCGGTGCTCCCTCCGCCGATGTGCTGGATCGCATCGCCCGCGCCATGATGCTGACCGACGTGGAGCGCGAACATCTGTTTCTGCTCGGTCTGGGCCGGCCACCCGAAGCCCGCTATCACGCGCCCGAAGGTATCTCACCCCGCCTGCAACGCGTCCTCGATACGCTGGAATACAGTCCCGCTTTTATTCGCACGGCGACATGGGATGTGATCGCGTGGAACAGGGCCGCCGCGGCGGTCCTCACCGACTACAGCACACTGCCGGATGGGCAGCGCAATGTTCTGCGCATGATGTTCCACGACAGCCGCGTACGCGCAGCGCAGCCCAACTGGCAAAGTGTTGCGCGCTATGTGGTGGCGTCCTTCCGCGCGGATGTGGCGCGCGCCGGTGCGGCGCGCAAAGTGCAATCGCTGGTCGATGAGCTCTGCGCGACAAGCCCCGAATTCGCGGCGATGTGGCGTGACAACGATGTGCGGGGGCATGGCGATGGCGTGAAAGTCCTGCATCATCCCATCGCCGGATCGCTCTCGATGGAATTTTCGGGTTTTGCCGTCGATGGCCGGCCCGACCTCAACATGGTGATCTACAACCCTGCAACATCAGCGGATGCGGACAAGATCCGCGGGCTGCTAAAGTCTGTGCCGAAATAGGCGCGACCCGCCCCGATGCGCGTTGCGAACCTCCGAATAGGCGTGATTCAAGCTCCCGAGCCGGAGCCTCGAATCATGAGATATGAACTCGCGGACTTTGAGTGGACCGCCATCAGGCCTATTTGGCCGAACGCGCCGCCGCGATCGGCGAGGTATATTCCAATAGGTTGATCGCCTGGTCCGCCGTCCCGACCAGGCGGGACATGGTCTTGCGCAGCCGCTCGAAATCCTTTGCGGAAAGGCAGCTGAACAGCAAATCGTTCGCGGGCCGCTGCACCGGCGCCAATTGGTTGAGAAGCGCCCGCGCCTTCGGCGTAATGCTGAGCACGACGCGCCGGCGGTCCACCGAATCGGTTTCCTTTTCGACCAGCCCTGCGGCGACCAGCTTGTTGATTTCGATCGTAATGAAGGCGCCGCTGAAATGCAGGTGATCCGCAACCAGATTGACACCGACCTTTTCGTCTTCTCCGCGCAGATGGGCAATGGCGATCAGGACCGTGTATTGAGTGCCGGAAAGACCGATCACCTGCCCGAGATGGCTGCGCACCTGCTGCAACCGCGCGGAAAAAGCCAGCGTATCATGGACGAATTGCCGGAACGCATGGTCGGAATTTCCGACCAGCAATTCGGGCCGGGAAACCGTGGGTTGGGGCGCGATCGTTCGCGATCTGGTTTTCTCAGCCATTCGATTCCTGCCTCGCCGATACCTGCTCGGCGTTTGCCGTTTTGTAGCGAGCGATCCGCCGGAGAACAAGTTGCGTCGGGCTCAGCACGGCGGATCGATACCCTTGACAGCAACCGTCGCACAAATCAATATAGCTTTGTTATAAAGCTAATTGGCGCGAAACCAAGTGGCCTGCAGTGAACGAGCACAATTGAGGCCGACCATGATCAAGACCGGCGAACAGCACATCGCGAGCCTGCGCGACGGCCGCGA
>Ga0302326_10012000_pt1 | contig 18550 bp, 27 predicted proteins | sample Palsa_T0_3_FD_202264 | JGI IMG/M metagenome (GOLD analysis project Ga0302326, IMG submission 202264) | Peat permafrost microbial communities from Stordalen Mire near Abisko, Sweden - Palsa_T0_3 | ecosystem: Environmental > Terrestrial > Soil > Palsa > Peat permafrost | place: Sweden: Abisko...
GCTGACTGAGCGATCTACGATTATTGACATGGGCTGAGAGAGGGTAGCGGTCGGTTGAGGGTGCCTGAGGACACTAGACGGTTATGCCGGTCTCGCGAATCGCCTCGGCGAACGCGCGCACGTGGCCATGGAAGCGGTATCCACCGCGGTCGAAGACCGCTTCGGAGATGCCGGCGGCCTTGGCGCGCTCGGCGAGCGTCTCGCCGGCGCGTTTGGTGCGCTCGGGCTTCTTCAGCGACTTCAGCTCGGGCTCGAACCAGTTGACGGCAGCAAGCGTGTGCCCGGAGGCGTCGTCGATCAGCTGGGCGGACAGGCCCTGGTTTGAACGGAACACGGAGATCCGCGGCCGCGTGGCGGTGCCCGAGATCTTCGCGCGCACACGGCGGCGGCGCTTCATGCGGCGATCGCCCTTGGTGAGAACGCTCATGCGCGCTTGCCGACCTTTCTCTGCACGTACTCGCCCTCGTAGCGGATGCCCTTGCCCTTGTAGGGCTCCGGCGGGCGCTGCTTGCGGATGATCGCGGCGGTCTCCCCCACGAGCTGCTTTGAGATGCCCTTCACGACCACGCGCGTGGGCTGGGGCACTTCAAATTCGATGCCGTCCGGCGCTGGGATCGGCACGGGGTGTGAGTAGCCGACGGCCAGCTCGAGGTTCTTGCCCTTCAGCTGTGCGCGATAGCCGACGCCCTGGATCTCAAGGCGCTTCTCATAGCCCGCCGTCACTCCCTGCACCATGTTCGCGACCAGCGATCGCGTGAGCCCGTGCAGGGCGCGGTGTTCGCCGCGGTCGGTCGGGCGGCTGACGAGCAGGCGCTCGCCGTCCTGAACCACCTCAATGTCCCTGGGGATGCGCTCTGAGAGTTCGCCCTTGGGTCCGTTCACACGCACGGACTCGGGCTCGATCGCGACGGTCACGCCCGATGGCACATCAATGGGTTGTCTACCGATTCTCGACATCTCGATCACCAGACCTGGGCGAGGACCTCGCCGCCGACGCCCGCAGCGCGCGCGTCGTGGCCGGTCATCACGCCGTGGGAGGTCGAGACGATCGAGGTGCCCATGCCGCCGAGCACCTTGGGGATGTGCTTGGCGTCGACGTATGTCCGCCGCCCCGGGCGCGAGACGCGACGCAGTCCTGAGATCGCCGAACGGCGATCCTCGGTGTACTTCAGGCGGATCTGGATCAGCTCACCGGGCCCTCCGGCGGGATCCGCGATCACCGACCATGAGTCGATGTAGCCCTGCTCGGCCAGAATCCTCGCCAGCTCGGCCTTCACTTTGGACGCGGGGATCTCCACCGTCTCGTGGGCGGCGTGGATCGCGTTGCGGACTCTCGTGAGGAAGTCGGCTATGGGGTCGGTCATGGACATGTCTGGATGATCACTATTCGCTCGTGGGAATTCGGCGTCCTACCAGGAGGACTTCGTCATCCCGGGGATCTGGCCGTTGTGGGCGAGCTCGCGAAGGCAGATGCGGCACACCCCGAACTTGCGATACACCGCACGCGGACGTCCGCAGCGGGTGCAACGAGTATAGGCACGCGTTTTGTATTTCGGTGTGCGCGTCTGCTTGACGCGCAGCGATGTCTTGGCCATCAGTCGGCGCTCTCTTTCTCGGCGGTGTCGGCGTCCCCTGCGTCGGAGGCGTCGCTCTGATCCTCTGCAGCCGGCTCGGCTGCGGCCTGCGGCTCCTCGGCGCTCGAGGCCTCGGGCTCCGCTGCCTCGACCTCAGCCTCCGGCGCCTCAGCCTCTGATGCCTCAGCCTCTGGCTCGGATGCCTCGGCGGCCCCGGTCTCCTCGGCGGCGGCGTCGGTCTCGCCTGCCGCAGTCGCCTCGGGCTCCTCTGCGGACTCCTCGGGCTCTGCCTTGGCCTGCTTGGCCGCTTTCGGTTTCTCCGCGGGCGCCGCGGTCTCAGCGGCGGCTGCCGCTGCTTTCTCCTCGGCGTCGGCTGCCTCGGCGGCTGCGTCCGCCTCCGGGTCGAACCCGCGGGGACGGCCCTGCGCGGCGAAGGGCATGCCGAACGCCTGCAACAGCGCGTAGGCCTCGAGGTCGCTTGAGGCGCTTGTGGTGATCGTGATGTCGAGCCCGCGCACCATGTCGATCGCGTCGTAGTCGATCTCGGGGAAGATGATCTGCTCCTTGACGCCCAGCGAGTAGTTGCCGCGACCGTCGAAGGAGCGCGGGTTCAGCCCGCGGAAGTCGCGGATCCGGGGGATCGCGATCGACACGAGGCGGTCGAGGAACTCATAGCCGCGATCGGAGCGAAGCGTGACGGCGACGCCGACGGGCATGCCCTCGCGCAGTTTGAACGACGCGATCGACTTGCGGGCGCGACGGACGCTGGGCTGCTGGCCCGCGATCGTGGCGAGCTGCTCGGTCGCCGCTTTCAGCACTTTGGAGTCCTGCTTGGCCAGGCCCACGCCCATGTTCACGGTGATCTTCTCGAGCTTCGGCGCCTGCATGACCGAGGTGTAGCCGAAGCGATCCACGAGCGCTGGGCGGATCTCCTCCAGGTAACGGGTCTTCATGCGGGCTGTCGGGGCTTCGGGGGCTGTTGCGTTCATCGTCGTTTTCGCGATCAGTCGAGTCTTGCGCCGGAGCTCTTGGCGACACGGATGCGCGCGCCGTCCTCGCGCTCTATGCGCACGCGCGTCGGGTGGCCTTTGGAGTCCAACAGCATCACGTTTGAGATGTGGATCGGACCCTCGACCTCGATCACGCCGCCGAGCTGGTTCTCTGTCCCGGGATAGGCCGTACCGGACGCGGGCGCCTTCGGGCGTATGTGGCGCTTGACCATGTTCAGACCCTCGACGAAGACGCGCTCCTTGGTCGGATCCACGCGCAGCACGCGACCGGTTTTCCCGCGGGCCTTGCCGGCCGTGACCTTCACCTGATCGCCGGAGCGAATCTTCAGCGTGCGGCGCTTGGGCGTCGGGGTCTTGCGAGCGCTCCTGGCCATCTCTAGAGCACCTCCGGCGCGAGCGAGACGATCTTCATGAAGTTGCGCTCGCGAAGTTCGCGCGCCACGGGCCCGAACACGCGCGTGCCGCGCGGGTTGTTCTGCTCGTCGATGATCACCGCGGCGTTCTCGTCGAAGGCGATGTAGGTGCCGTCGTCGCGGCCGATCGGCTTTTTGGTGCGCACCACCACGGCTGTGACGACGTCGCCCTTTTTCACCGAGCCCTGCGGGTTGGCCTGCTTGACGGTCGCCGTGATGATGTCGCCCACGAACGCATAGCGGCGCCGTGAGCCGCCCTTCACGCGTATGCACAGGATCTCGCGCGCACCGGTGTTGTCGGCCACGCGCAGACGTGTCTCGTTCTGGATCATCGCGCCCGCTCCACCACGTCGACGAGCTTCCAGCGCTTGGTGCGCGACAGCGGCCGGCTCTCGATCACGCGCACGACGTCGCCCTCGTGGGCGTCGTTGTTCTCATCATGCGCGTGCAGCGTGCTCGAGCTGCGCACGATCTTCTCGTAGCGGCGGTGACGGCGGGCGATGTCGATGCGGACGGTGATCGTCTTTTCGGCCTTGTTGGAGACGACGATGCCCTGGCGCACCCTGCGCGTGCCTTCGACAGGCGCATGCACCGGCGCGAGCTGCTCGGGCGCGGGCGCGCTCTTGCGGCGCTCAGCGGCTTTGGCGCGTTCCTGCAGGCGTCGCGCGCGCCTGCGCACGGCCTTTTTGCCGCGCTCGGCCAGGCGCTCTGAGTGGCGCTCCTCGGGCGTGCGCGCGGGCCGTGCCTCGCCCCCGTGAGTGGATCGCGCCTTGCGACGTCGCTCCTTCGATGAGCCCTGCTCGACCGGCTCGGCGGCAACGGGTGCCGGCGCGGGCGCGTCATCCTCGGCCGGCGCGTCGTCGGCGGCGGGCGCCTCAGTGCTCGGGGCCTCGTCTGCCGCGGCCTCCTCTGCCGCCGGAGCCTCGGCCTCGGGAGCCTCCACGGGCTGGTCGACCGTGGCCTCAGCCTCAGGGGCCTGCGCCTCGGGCGTCTCCGGGGTCTCGGGTGTGTCGTTGTCTGGTTCGTCAGCCATGTCTATCCGTTTCGCCTTCTTCTCAAGTCTCAGTTGCGCTGCTCGCGCCCGATGGTCAGGGTGCGCTCGCGCGCGACGGTCAGTGCGCGGGCGAGGTCGCGCCGGGCGCGACCCAGTCCTGCGGTGTCCTCGAGTTCTCCGAGCGCGTTGGAGAAGCGCATGCCGAACACGTCGCGGCGCAGGTCGTTCACGCGTTTGACGAGTTCTGACTCCTCCATGTCTCGCATCTCTTTGGCCTTCATCGCGCTCGCCTCAGTCCTCACGCAGTACGAACTTGGACTTCACGGGCAGCTTGTGTGCGGCCAGGCGGATCGCTTCGCGGGCGAGCGGCTCAGAGACGCCTGCCAGCTCGAACATCACGCGCCCGGGCTTGACCACCGCGACCCAGCCTTCGGGCGAGCCCTTGCCTGAGCCCATGCGGGTCTCGGCCGGCTTCTTGGTGATCGGCTTGTCGGGAAACACGTTGATCCACACCTTGCCGCCACGCTTGATCTTGCGGGTCATCGCGACTCGCGCAGCCTCGATCTGGCGGTTGGTGAGCCAGCCGCCGTCGAGCGCCTTCAGGCCGTACTCGCCGAACTGGACCTTGACCTGTCCGCGCGAGGTGCCGCGACGGCGTCCGCGGTGCTGCTTGCGATGCTTGACGCGCTTGGGAGACAACATCAGCGTCCACCTCCGGGGGCTCCGCCGCCGCCGGGACGGGGACCGCGTCCGCCGCCCCCTCCGCCGCCGCCGGGCCCACGGCCACCGCCGCCGCCACCACGGCCGCCGCCACCGCCAAATCCACCCGGTCCGCCACGGCCTCCGCCGCCGCCGCCACCGCCGCCGGGCCCACGACCGCCGCCTCCTCCGCCGCGGCCACCGCCTCCGCCGCCGCCGCGTCCACGTCCGTCGCGACCATCGCGGCCTCCCCGGCCGTCGCGGTCAGAGTTCGGCGCGGCCGGCGCCGTCATGTCGGTGAGGTCCGCACCGGTGTAGCCCTCGGGCATGATTTCGCCCTTGTTCACCCAGCACTTCACGCCGATGCGCCCAAAGGTCGTGCGCGCCTCATAGAAGCCGTAGTCGATGTCCGCGCGCATCGTGTGCAGCGGCACGCGACCGTCGGAGTAGCTTTCGGTGCGCGCCATCTCGGCGCCGCCGAGGCGTCCGGCGACCTGGACCTTCACACCCTTCGCGCCCGAGCGCATCGCGCTTGTCAGCGCGCGCTTCATCGCGCGGCGGAAGGCCACGCGGTTCTGCAGCTGCTCGGCGATCGATTGCGCCACCAGCCTCGCGTCGAGCTCGGGGCGCTTGATCTCAAGAATGTTGACCTTGATCTGCTTGCTCGTCATTTTGTGCAGATCGCGGCGCAGCGCATCCACTTCGGTGCCCGACTTGCCGATCACGATGCCCGGCCTGGCCGTGTGGATGTTGACCTCGAGTTCGTTTGCGTCCTTGCGGATCGTGATGTTCGAGAGCCCGGCATGTGAGAGCTTGCGAATGATGTGCTCACGGATGCGCACGTCCTCCGCGAGATACTCGGCGAAGTTCTTCTCGTTGAACCAGTTCGATTGCCAGTCGTGGATGTAGCCCACGCGCATGGCCTCTGGATGAACCTTCTGTCCCATGTCCTTGCTCAGCTCTGTTTCTTGGTTGTCCTGGGCTGGGAGCCCGGGGTCAGCGTGATCGTCAGGTGGCTCGTGCGCTTGCGTATCGGTGACGCGCGTCCCATCGCGCGCGGCCGAAAGCGCTTGATCGTCGGCCCCTCGTCGGCGTATGCCTCACGGACGATCAGATCGTCCTCGAGCAATTCGTGGTTGCTCTCGGCATTCGCCACAGCCGACTCGAGCAGCTTGCTCCAGTCGCGTGCCACCTCACGAGGGGTGAAGGCGAGGATAGCGCGTGCCTCCTCGATCGACTTGCCCCGCAGGTGCCCGCACACCATCCTGGCCTTGCGCGCTGACGTGCGCACGTAGCGTGCGTGCGCGCGAACGACCCTGCGACGGGGTGCTTTGGCGTCGTCGCCTTTGCGCAGCGCGAGACCTTTTTTGGCCGCCGCCGGTTTTTTGGCCGTCGCGGGTTTTTTAGCCGCGGAGGGCCCTTTCGCGGCTGCGGGCTCTTTGGCGTCTTTGGCGGCAGTGGGCTCCTTGGCCTCTTTGGCCGCTGCGGGCTCTTTGGCCGCCACTGGCTCTTTGTCGGCTGCGGACTCTTTGTCCGCGGACTCTTTGCTCGCGGTCGGCTCTTTCGCGGCTTTTTTCAGCGATGGTTTTTTGACCCGTGCTTTTTTCTCGCCCGGCTCTTTCGCGGCGGCTTTCTCAGCTTTGGCTTTCGCGGCCGGCTTTTTCTCGGCCGGCGCTTTTTTCGCGTCCTGCTCTTTGGCCGGCGTCTCGCCCGCGTCCTTCTCCTCCTCGGCGCTCATCGCACACGCCCCGAACCTGCGTGACCGCGGAATACGCGCGTGGGTGCGAACTCGCCGAGCTTGTGGCCGACCATCGACTCGCTGATGAAGACGGGCACGTGCTTGTGGCCGTCGTGCACGGCGATCGTGTGGCCCACCATCTCCGGGAAGATCGTCGAGGCGCGCGACCAGGTCCTCAGCATTTTCTTGTTGTTGGCCGCGTTCAGAGCTTCGATGCGCCCCATCAGGCGCTCTTCAACCCACGGCCCCTTCTTGCTCGAGCGGCTCATCGCTGCTTGCCCTTTCCTCTTCTGCGTCCGCGCACGATCAGGTCATCAGAGCCCTTGTTCTTCTTGCGCGTCCGGTAGCCGAGCGTGGGCACGCCCCAGGGGGTGACCGGGTGGCGGCCTGCCGTGGTCGAGCCCTCGCCGCCGCCGTGCGGGTGATCGACGGGGTTCATCGCCACGCCCCTGGTCTGCGGGCGCACGCCCATGTGGCGCTTGCGCCCGGCCTTGCCGACCTTCACGTTCTGGTGCTCGGCGTTGCCGATCGTGCCGACGGTCGCGCGGCACTCGGTACGCACGAGCCGCATCTCTCCGGAGGGCAGCCGCAGCGTCGCCATGTCGCCGTCCTTGGCCATCAGCTGCACCGAGGCGCCAGCCGAGCGGGCCATCTGCCCGCCGCGGCCGGGCTGCAGCTCGACGCAGTGGACGACCGTGCCGACGGGCATGCGCGCGAGCTCCATGCAGCTGCCGACCGCGATATCGGCGGTATCGCCGGAGGACACGGTCATGCCCACGGTCAGCCGCTGGGGCGCGAGGATGTAGCGCTTCTCGCCGTCCACGTAGTGCAGCAGCGCAATGTATGAGGAGCGGTTGGGGTCGTACTCGATCGCGGCCACCTTCGCCTCGACGCCGTCCTTGCGGCGCTTGAAGTCGATGCGCCTGTAGGCGCGCTTGGCGCCGCCGCCGCGATGGCGGGAGGTCTTGCGTCCGTGTGCGTTGCGACCGCCGCTCTTCTTCAGCCCCTCGACGAGCGTCTTCTCCGGTCCCGTCTTCGTGATCTCGGCGAAGTCGGGGTAGGAGACGAAGCGTCGTCCTGGGCTGGTGGGCTTGGGCTTGCGGATGGGCATGAGCTCTGACCCCTAGTCCAGGGCCGCCAGGCCGTGGAAGATCGGGATGGTCTCGCCCTCGCGCAGCTGCACGATGGCCTTCTTCCAGGCACGCGTCTGCCCGCGCGTGATGCCGCGGCGCTTGGGCTTGGGCTTCACGCTCATGGTCCTTACCTCAACAACGTGCACGTCGAACAGCGCCTCGATCGCCTGGCGGATGTGCGTCTTGTGCGCGTCGGGATGCACGCGGAACACGTAGCGGTTGGCGGCGGAGAGCACGTAGCTCTTCTCAGAGACGACCGGGCGGATGATCACCTGTGTGTGATCCATCAGGCCTTTACCTCCTCGGCGACCGGCTCTGCAGCCTTGCGCCGGCCGGCGCGCTCGCTCAGCTCGGCGAGCGCGGGCTCTGATACGACGAGCGAGGCCGCGCCGAGCAGGTCGGTCACGCCGACGTTCTCGCTCGTCAGCACGGCGACGCGGGCGAGGTTGCGAAACGACAGGGCAGCCGAGGACTCCTCGGCGGCGAGCACCACGAGCGTCGGGCGCGGCTGGCCCCAATCCTCGAGCAGGTCGAGCGCCTCGCGCGTCTTCGGCGCCGTGAAGGCGCCCTTGTCGAGTACGGCCAGCGAGCCGCGCTCGGCGTGCAGCGAGAGCCCGCTGCGCAGCGCCGCGCGCTGCTCCTTGCGGTTGACCTTGAAGGTGTAGGAACGCGGCTGCGGTCCGAACACGACGCCGCCGCCGGTCCAGATCGGTGAGCGGTTCGAGCCCGCGCGTGCGCGGCCTGTGCCCTTCTGACGCCAGGGCTTGGCGCCGCCGCCGGAGACCATCGCGCGCGTCTTGGTGGCCGCGGTGCCGCGCCGGCGAGCGGCCTGCTCGGCGCGCACGCTCTGATGCACGAGCGAGCCGGAGAAGCGCGCACCGAAGGCGGTGTCGTCGAGCTTCACCTTCTTGGTGGCGCCGAGCATCGGAGCCTCAGGCATCGCTACGCACCTCCACGACTCCCCCGGTGGGACCCGGAACCGAGCCGCGCAGCAGGAGGAGGTTCTCCTTCTCGTCCACGGCGACGATCTCAAGGCCCTTCTGGGTGACGCGCTTGTTGCCCATCTGCCCGGGTCCGCGGATGCCCTTGAACACGCGCGAGGGCGTGGCCGAGGCGCCGATCGAACCGGGGGCGCGAACGTTGTGCGAGCCGTGCGACTTGGGCCCGGAGACGAAGTTGTGGCGCTTGATCGTTCCCTGAAAGCCCTTGCCCTTGGAGGTCCCGGAGACCTTCACGTGGCCGCCCGCCTCGAACACGCCGACGGTCACGGTCTCACCGAGCTGCAGCTCGCCGGCCTCGCCGCGGAACTCAGCGAGGTGGCGCATCGGCGGCGCGTCGGCCTTCTTCAGATGGCCGAGCTCAGGCTTTGAGATGTGCTTCTCCTTGGTCTGCCCGAAGGCCAGCTGCACGGCGTCATAGCCGTCGCGCTCAGTTGAGCGGATCGCGGTCACCGGGCACGGTCCCGCCTGCAGCACGGTGACGCGCGCGACGCTTCCATCCTCCTGGAAGACCTGGGTCATGCCGAGCTTGGTGGCGAGGATGGCGGGCATAGGAAAGCGTGGGCGAGATCGGGGTTCAGGTGGCCAGGCGGATCTCGATATCCACACCGGCCGGGAGGTGATCCAGGCGCTGGAGGGAGTCGACCGTCTTGGGCGTCGGCTGGTGGATGTCGATCAGGCGCTTGTGCGTGCGGATCTCGAAGTGCTCGCGCGAGTCCTTGTCCTTGAACGGCGAGCGGATCACGCAGTAGACGTTCTTCTCGGTCGGCAGCGGCACCGGTCCGGACACCGTCGCGCCGGTGCGCGTGGCCGTCTCCACGATCTCCTTCGCCGCGGACTCGATGGCGGAGGTGTCGTAGGCCTTGAGCCTGATGCGGATCTTGTTTTGTGTAGCCGATGCCATAACTGTTTCTGAAGCTCTTCTCTGTCTAACTCGTGTTGGTCTGGTCTGCTTCTGTATTTCGATTCTTGCGCTGACTCGCTGCGGTACTCAGGCGGCGGGGTGAACCCCCGCCGAGCCCCTCCGAGGCGGCGACAGAAGCAGCGAATCCCCTCTCAGGGATCCGCTCCCATTGCCACCACCACGCCTCTCCGGCGGAGCTGTGTTTGTCGTATCGGACTGCCAATATGCCCGCCCCCACGATCCGAGGGTGGCGGGTACTACTCGATGATCTCTGTCACCACTCCTGAGCCGACCGTGCGACCGCCCTCCCTGATGGCGAAGCGCAGGCCCTGGTCCATAGCGATCGGCTGGATCAATTCGATCTCCATCTGAACGTTGTCGCCGGGCATGACCATCTCCACCCCATCGGGCAGCTTGGCCACTCCGGTGACGTCGGTGGTACGGAAGTAGAACTGTGGACGGTAACCCGTGAAGAACGGGGTGTGGCGTCCACCCTCCTCCTTCTTGAGCACGTACACCTCAGCCTTGTACTTGGTGTGCGGGGTGATGGAGCCCGGCTTGCACAGCACCTGTCCGCGCTCGATCTCCTCGCGCTTGGTGCCACGAAGCAGGCAGCCAACGTTGTCGCCCGCCTGACCCTGGTCGAGGATCTTGCGGAACATCTCAACGCCCGTGACGACCGTTGAGGTGGAGTCGTGGACTCCAACGATTTCGACCGTGTCACCCGTGTTGACAATCCCCTGCTCGACGCGGCCGGTTGCCACCGTGCCACGGCCGGTGATCGAGAAAACGTCCTCGACCGGCATCAGGAAGGGCTTGTCGAGCTCGCGTACGGGCTCGGGGATGTAGGTATCGAGCGCGGCCGCAAGCTCGATGATCTTCTCCTTGTATTTCTCATCGCCCTCGAGCGCCTTCAGCGCCGAGCCGGTGATGAACGGGATGTCGTCACCCGGGAAGTCGTATTCGGAGAGCAGCTCGCGAACCTCGACCTCGACCAGCTCGAGCAGCTCCTCGTCATCGACCATGTCGGCCTTGTTGAGAAACACGACGATGTAGGGGACGCCGACCTGGCGGGCGAGCAGGATGTGCTCGCGCGTCTGCGGCATCGGGCCGTCTGCGGCTGAGACCACAAGGATCGCGCCGTCCATCTGTGCGGCGCCGGTGATCATGTTCTTCACGTAGTCGGCGTGGCCGGGACAGTCGACGTGTGCGTAGTGACGGTTCTCCGTCTGATACTCCACGTGCGAGGTGGCGATCGTGATCCCGCGTTCCTTCTCCTCGGGCGCGTTGTCGATCTCGGCGAAGGTGCGGGCTTCCGCTCCTCCGTGCTCTGCCAGCACTGTCGTGATGGCAGCGGTCAGCGTCGTCTTGCCATGGTCGATGTGACCGATGGTCCCGACGTTGACATGCGGCTTGTCGCGCTCGAACTTCTCCTTCGCCACTTTTCGTCCACTCCTAAATCGACTTGTATGTTCGCCTCTGTGAGGGCGAACCTGGGAAATCTATCTGAATGCAGCTTGCAATGGGTGCTGCCTAGGCCGGAACGGGTTCTCCGGTCCGCGATTCAACGATCTTTTCGCCGATGTTCGGCGGAACCTGCTCGTAAGCCTCGAACTGCATCGTGTGGGTCGCGCGTCCCTGCGTGTTCGAACGCAGGTCTGTCGCGTAACCGAACATCTCAGACAGCGGCACCCGCGCGGTCACCGCCAGCGCGTTACCGCGGCGCTCCTGACCCTCGACGCGTCCACGGCGACGGCTGAGGTCGCCGATCACCTCACCGAGAAAGTCCTCGGGAGTCACCACCTCGACCGAAAAGATCGGCTCGAGCAGCACCGGCTTGGCGCGCCGAGCCGCCTCCTTGAAGGCGATCGACCCCGCGACCTTGAAGGCGATCTCCGAGGAGTCCACGTCGTGGTACTTGCCGTCGGTGAGCGTCACCTTCATGTCGACCATCGGGTAACCGGCCTTCACACCGTTCTCGAGCGCCTCTTCGACGCCCTTCTTGACAGCCGGGATGTATTCGGAGGGGATCGATCCGCCCTTGATTTTGCTGACGAACTCGAATCCCTCGCCGGGCGTCGGCTCGAGGTCGATGAAGACCACGCCGAACTGGCCCGAGCCACCGGTCTGGCGCACGAACTTGCCTTCGATCTTCGTCACCGGTTCGGTGACGGTCTCGCGGTAGGAGACCTGCGGGCGACCGACGTTCGCTTCGACGCCGAACTCCCGCTTCATGCGGTCGACCAGGACCTCGAGGTGAAGCTCGCCCATGCCCGAGATCTCGGTCTGGCCGGTCTCTTCGTTGGTGCGCACCTGGAAGGTGGGGTCCTCCTCGGCCAGGCGGCCCAGCGCGATCGACATCTTCTCCTGGTCGATCTTCGTCTTGGGCTCGACCGCGACCTTGATGACGGGCTCGGGGAAGACGATGTTCTCGAGGTGGATAGGCGCATCGGGAGCGGCCAGCGTGTCGCCGGTGATGACCTGCTTGATGCCCACGGCCGCGGCGATGTCGCCGGCGTAGACCTCGGAGACCTCCTCGCGCTCATTGGCGTGCATCATCAGGATGCGCCCGATCCGCTCGGTGCGCCCGGAGCCGACGTTCAGCACTCGCGCACCGGCCTCGAGATGGCCGGAGTAGACGCGGAAGTAGGTGAGCTTGCCGACGTAGGGGTCGGCTGCGATCTTGAACGCGAGCGCCGCGAACGGCTCTGAGTCATCAGCGTGGCGGATGACCTCGCGCTCGGCCTCCTCGCCCTTGATCAGCTCCGTGCCGACGACGGGCGGAACGTCAAGCGGCGAGGGCAGGTAGTCGATGACCGCGTCGAGCAGCGGCTGCACACCCTTGTTCTTGAACGAGGAGCCGCACAGCACCGGCGTCAACTTGGTCGAGAGCGTGGCCTTGCGGATCGCCTCCTTCAGCACGGCCTCCGGCACCTCGGCCTCCTCGAGCAGCAGCTCGAGCAGAGCGTCGTCGTAGTGGGAGACCTCCTCGAGCAGGTGCTCGCGCGCGGCGGTGGCCGCTTCGGCGAGGTTCTCGGGGATGTCGATTTCGTCCTGTTCGGTGCCGAGCTCGTCCTTGTAGACGATCGCTTTCATCGTGACGAGGTCGACGATGCCCAGGAAGTCGCCCTCGGCGCCGATCGGCAGCTGGATCGGCACGGGGTGCGCGCCGAGCCGGTCGATCATCGTCCTCACGCCCATGTCGAAGTCCGCGCCGGTGCGGTCCATCTTGTTGATGTAGGCGATGCGCGGCACGTGGTACTTGTCGGCCTGGCGCCAGACGGTCTCAGACTGGGGCTCGACGCCGGCGACCGAGTCGAACAGCGCGATCGCCCCGTCGAGTACGCGCAGCGAGCGCTCGACCTCGACCGTGAAGTCCACGTGCCCGGGCGTGTCGATGATGTTGATGCGGTGGCCCTTCCACTGCGCGGTGGTGGCGGCGGAGGTGATCGTGATGCCGCGCTCCTGCTCCTGCTCCATCCAGTCCATCGTCGCGGCCCCGTCGTGCACCTCGCCGATCTTGTAGGTGCGTCCGGTGTAGTAGAGGATGCGCTCGGTCGTCGTCGTCTTGCCGGCGTCAATGTGCGCCATGATCCCGATGTTCCGGGTGTTCTGGAGTGTGAACTTACGTGGCATCTGTCTGGTGGCTTCCGGGAAGAGGGAGGAGTGTGATGGGGAGCGGCGCTGAGGAAGAGTGAGGGTCGTGCAGGTGTTTCAGGGCAAAAAAAATGGCCCCCCGGGCCCACGCACGCTGCTGGTCTTCTCTGGACCGGTCCGCGTCGTTATCTGCTCGAGGTCTCCATCTTGATATCTGGCTCCACGGGTGGACGTTCCGCTACCGCGTCCCTGCCCGCGCACCAGGCGAGCCCGACTATAGCAGAGCAAATCGGCCGATCGGCCCGGTGGCGTATGGGTTTCAGCGTCAGTTCGGGCACCCGCTCACAGGGCCTTTCAGTCCTCCGCCGCAGGGGCGTCCTCGAACACCGTGCCGAGCAGCTCGAGCACGCGCGTGGCGGCGCGCAGGTCCTCTCGCTGGACGCTCTCGAGAGCGTTTTCCCAGCGGCTGCGCCAGGCCTCGCGCTTGGCCTCGATCTTGCGTGCGCCCTGGGGAGTCAGCCGCGAGACGACCACGCGGCGGTCGGTCTCCGAGCGGACCCTTTCGACATGCCCGCACTCGGCCAGGTGGTCGAGCATCGGCGTCACGGTCGCCGGGCTGAGCCGGGCGGCGGCCGCCAGATCTCCGGCCGAGAGCTCGCCGCGCTCGTCGAGCTCGATCAACAGCTCGAACTGGGCGTGGCTCAGCTCTGAACCACCGAGGTGGGTATCGCGGCCGCGCAGGCGGTTGAGGCTTCTGAACACCCGCCGGAAGGCGGCGCCCAGCTCGTCGAGCTCGTCGTTTCGCTTCGTCGGCTTGGCCGGCGGCGTGGCTGTGACGGGCGTGCTCATGCGTGGCTCCCTAGACCCCGAGCGGCTCGGCGGCCGCCTCGGCGTTGGCGGCCGCGCGGCTGAGTTTGAGGCGCGGGTGCTCGGCGCGCAGCAGCACAACGCACGGGACCAGGCCGATCGCGGCGATCCCGAACGACCACCAGTAGGAGATGTTGAAGGCGTGCGCGAGGTGCGTGACCGACGGAGCGACTCCACTGGCGCGCTGCAGCACCACCGCGAGCACCGCCGTGCCGATCGCACCGCCGATGCGCTGCAGCACGTTCAGCTGCGGCGTCGCGTCGGAGAGCTGATCGGGGCGCAGCGAGGCGAACGCGGTGGTCATCGCCGGCATGAACGAGAAGCCGATGCCGATCCCGCGCACGAGCAGGACCGTCGAGATCCCGACGATCGATGCGCTCGGGCCGATGAAGGCGAGGGGAATCGTGCTCAGACACAGCACCGAGACGCCACCGAGGGCGATGCGCCCGCCGCCGAAGCGATCGGTCAGGCGCCCCGCGATCGGCATCGCGACGAGCATGCCGAGACCCTGGGGCCCGACCAGCAGGCCGGTCGCGATCAGGCTCTCTCCGCGAACCTCCTGGTAGTAGAGCGGAACGAGGATCATCGCCCCGAACAGCGCGGCGCCGAGCGCGAACGTCGTAAACGACGCGGCCGCGAAGATGCGGTTCTTGTAGAGCCGCACGTCCAGCAGCGGGCGCTCCACGCGCAGGGCGTGCCAGATGAAGGCGCCGGTCAGTGCAAGGCCCGCGACAATCGGCACGACGACGGCCGAGGCGAGCAGATCGGTGTGCGTGGCGAGCTGTGACAGGCCGTAGACGATGGCGGTCGAGGCGGTCGACAGCAGCGCCAGCCCGACCACGTCAAGGCGCCCGGCCTCACCCGATTCGGTGTGCGGAATGATCCGCCAGCCGAGGAAGAACGCGAGGAAGCCGATCGGAACGTTGACGAGGAATATCCACGACCAGTGCAGGCTCTCGAGAATCGTCCCGCCGACGACCGGCCCGAGGATCGGCCCGAGCATCGCGGGCATCGCGACGATGCCCATCACCCGGCCCATCCGCTTGGGACCCGCGACCTGAGCCATGATCAGCTGGGCGACGGGCATGATCATGCCGCCGCCCAAGCCCTGCAGCACGCGGAACAGCACGAGCTCGGTGGTGCTCGTCGAAATCGCGCACAGTGCCGAGCCGACCGTGAACAGCACCAGTGAGGTCATGTACACCCGCTTTGCGCCAAAGCGCCGCGCGGCCCAGCCGGTGATCGGGATCACCGCCGCCAGCGACAGCAGATAGCCGGTGATCACCCATTGGATCTGCGCCAGCGAGCTGTGCAGGTCACCGCCCAGCGTGCGCAGCGCCACGTTCACGATCGTCGTGTCGAGGATCGACATGATCATCCCGAGGATCACCACGCCGGCGATCTTCCACACGTAGGGCTCTATGCGATCGCTGGCCTCCGGGTGGAAGGCGGGGTCGGATGTCGCGGAAGGAGAAGCCATTCGGTACCTAAAGCTTAGGTACCAAATCTTATTCTTCAAGGGGCGTGTGACCAACCTCACACATGGGCGAGTCAGTCCGGATCAGTCCACTCTCATGACCCGGACGCTCACCTCATCAGGGCCAGGGCGCGGCGAGGGGTGTTTCTCGTCCCAATCACGCCACGCCGCCTCAATGGCGGCGTCCTCGGTGTTTCCGGACCCGCGGGCTGTTCGCACCGGTGACGACTGTCCACCGAGATCGTCGCCAAGGCTCACAACGACATTGGGGTTATCAGCAATCTCGGCCTTGAACAACGACATCACGGCGCAGCGTACCGAGTCCGGTTTCTACAGTGGCTGCCCATATGTGACTCACAGATCGGGGTCAGTAGCTTCCGGCGCTCGGAGGCAGCGAAGCTCAGTCGCGGTTATGTCATGAAGCCGGTGCCTCAGTCCCGGCCGGCCCGCAAGAACGCGCTGACCGTCTCGGACGAAAGTTCGCTCGCCTGCGAAATCGCATCGGGAGACATCCCGGCCTCGGCCGCTTCCTGTATGACCACCGCCGTCCGATCGTGGGCCTTGATGAACTCGCGACCGGCCTCGCGCAAGCGACGGCTCAACTTCACCAGGTCGGGCGTCGTGGACTCCTCGGACATCTCCCGCCCAAGTATCCCGAAATCCGCGATGGCGATCGCAACGCAATTCGACGCGGCCCCGGAGGGGCCCACATCAATATCCCGGCCAGCGATAGGCTCAACGCCAGATGCCCGACGCACTTAAGAAAGTGACCACGGTCACCAGCCAGCCCGAGGCGGCGCTGATCGTCGAGCGCCTGAAGGCCGCCGGCATCACCGCCATCGCCCAGCGCACCATCGGCGGCCCCGAATGGGGCTTCTCGGGCGCGCAGGACGTGTTCGTCGACGAGAACGATCTGGAGCGTGCGCGCGAGCTGCTCGCAAGCGAAGAGGGAAGCTTCAGCGACGAGGAACTGGGCCGCCTCAGCGAAGAAGCGGTCCAGCACGAGATCCCGCGGGACCCTCCCTCCAAAACCGACTGACCCGCGGAGCTAGCCCGTAAGCGGGTCGAGGATCAAGCGAGCCAAGGACGCAGCGAGCGAAGTGCGCTCTGCACACGAGCGAAGCGAGGACACAGGCCGAACCGGGAGACACTCGCTTCGCTCGCATCCCCGAACCGGCCAGCGCCGGTCCTCGGCCCGCTACCAGCGGTAGTGGGCGAAGGCCTTGTTTGCCTGCGCCATGCGGTAAATGTCGTCCTTGCGCTTGTACGCGCCACCCTGCTGGGCGGCTGCGTCGGTCAGCTCGTTGGCCAGGCGCTGCGCCATCGTCTTCTCGCGGCGCCCGCGCGCGAACTCCACGAGCCAGCGCACCGCCAGGGTGCGCGCGCGCCTCGAGGGCACCTCGACGGGCACCTGGTAGGTCGCGCCGCCCACGCGCCGTGAGCGCACCTCGAGCGAGGGGGTGAGCGTGCGGATCGAGGCCTCGAGCGTCTCCACGGGGTCCTTGTCGCTGCGCTCGGCCAACAGGGCCATCGCGTCGTAGACGATCTTCTCGGCCGTTGACTTCTTGCCGTCCAGCATCACCTTGTTGATGACCTGCTGCACGAGCTTTGAGCGGTAGATCGAATCCGCCTCAACGGGGCGAATCTGGGCGGCTGCGCGTCTGGGCATGGGTTCCTATTTCTTCTTCACGCCGTACTGCGACCGCGCCTTCTTGCGATCGCTCACGCCGGCCGCGTCAAGCGTGCCGCGCACGACCTTGTAGCGAACTCCCGGCAGATCCTTCACGCGGCCTCCGCGCACCAGCACCACCGAGTGCTCCTGCAGGTTGTGCCCCTCGCCGGGGATGTAGGCCGTGACCTCGATCGAGCCTGAGATACGCACACGCGCGACCTTCCGCAGCGCGGAGTTAGGCTTCTTTGGGGTGGTCGTGTACACGCGCGTGCACACCCCGCGCCGCTGCGGCGCGGCGACTTTCTTTTTGCGTCCGCTTCCGGACTTCAGACCCGGGGTCGCGAGCTTCTTCTTGGGGGACACGCGTCCCTTGCGGACGAGTTGAGAGGTCGTGGGCATCGGGCGTGGATGCTAGCAGCGCTGCGCAGTGGAGCGCTATGCGCCCGCGGGAGCCTGCGCTGCGCGGGGCGAGGGCATCAACGCGGAGGCCACGACGACCAGCACGAATGCGACCGCCTGGATCACGATGCCCGCGGGGCTGGCCGGCATCGGGTCGCCGAACACGAGGATGCCGCCGGCGATTCCGGCGATGTTGGCGGCGGTACCCGTCACGGCGATCACCGGGACGGCCTCGCCGTCCTGCAGCGCGCGAGCGGATGCGTAGAAGGCGACGACCGAGGCCGCAACCGCGACCATCAGCCATGGGCTGAAGAGAAGACCGACGAAGCCGTGGGCGGCGGTGATGCCCGTGAGCGCCTTGATCGAGGTGTCTGAGACGCCGAACAGGATGCCGGCGGCGGCGGCCAGCATCACGCCGTGATGCTCGACCGGGCCACCCATCCGCGGTCCCATGATCAACAGGCCGCCGATCCCGAACATGGCGGCCTCGAAGGAGATCATCGCGGCCTGTGAGAACTGCGAGTGCGCGCCGTGCAGCGCGGGAAGCGTCAGACCCAGCATCACGAGGCCCGCCGCGGTCAGCGTCAGGCCGATCCACTGGCGGCGGCCGACCTTGAAGCCGAACCACCGGTCCGCCATCACGGCGATGAACACGACGCCGGCGGCGAGCGATACCTGGATGACCGACATCGGCGCCAGCGCGAGCGCGGCCACGTGCAGGCCCCAGCTCGCCGTCGCGATGATCATGCCGAGCGCGAACCACTTCGAGGAATAGAGCACCCGCACGGAGTGGAGCGGGTGGCGCAGGTCGATCCTCGGAACCGAGTTGGCACCGCGGTACTTGAAGAAGAAGCCCAGGTTCGCCACGAAGGCGCACGCGAGGGCGAGGAGGATGCCGAGATCAAGCGCCATGGGTCAGCTCAGCGGGGAGTGGTTGGCGGGAGAGGGTGGGCATCGTCGGGGAAGATCGGTGTCGGTGGTGAGTTCGGTTGCTGCTGGTGTCCGGTTCTGGGTGCTGTGACCTTCTCCGGTGTCAATCCATCGGCAGTACCCCCGACTGCTTTACTTGCCTCGG
>Ga0302326_10012001_pt1 | contig 18550 bp, 18 predicted proteins | sample Palsa_T0_3_FD_202264 | JGI IMG/M metagenome (GOLD analysis project Ga0302326, IMG submission 202264) | Peat permafrost microbial communities from Stordalen Mire near Abisko, Sweden - Palsa_T0_3 | ecosystem: Environmental > Terrestrial > Soil > Palsa > Peat permafrost | place: Sweden: Abisko...
ATCATTGATCTTCGCCGTTGTTACGCCTAGCAGCCGCGAGGCTTCCCCCGGATGAGGCGTCAATACCACGGGGCCGCGCGCGTGCTTCAACGTCTCGCAACCGATCGCGGCGACGGCGTTGAGCCCGTCCGCATCGACCAGCATCGGGCGCTCGGGCTCGGATGCGTCCGAGATCAGCCATTCGATCAGGCGCTTGGTATCGTCGCTGACTCCAATCCCCGGTCCCACGACGATCGCGCTCTTGCCGTCGAGTAACATCTTCAGCGCGTCGGGCGCGTGCGCGCCATCGAAATGCCCGTCGCGATCCGCAATCGGCTCCGTCATCAGTTCGGCCTGCCCGGCCGCGACGATCGGCTGGATCGATTCCGGCATAGCCGCCGTCACCAGGCCGGCGCCCGTTCTAAGCGCCGCGCGCGAAGCGAGCAGCACGGCGCCGGATTTCCCGCGCCCGCCGGCTATTATCAGCGGATGCCCATACATTCCTTTGTGAGCATCCGTCGGCCGCGCGCGAATAAGATGCTGCAAGGCGGCGCGCTCGAGGAATCGTCCGCGCGGCGCTATCTCATCGATCGCGTGCGGTGCGAAACCAATTTCGACGATTCGCAGCTCGCCGCATTGTCCAGCGCCCGGATATGAAACATGGCCAAACTTCGCGAACCCGAACGTCACCGTCAGCGACGCACCAATCGCCGCCCCCATCACCGCACCAGTGTCCGAGTTCACGCCCGAAGCGATATCGACCGCGACCGTCGGCACCGCGAATGAATTTGCAATTTCGATAGCGCGCCGAGGCCCACCTTTCACTTCCGCGTTCAGCCCCGTACCGAAGATTGCGTCGATAACCGCGGTCGGCCGTTTGCTCAGCGCGGCATCGAGGTTCGAGTCCTCCTGCGCCTCGATCACTTTGCCGCCGCATGCGCGAAACTCCGCGTGCGCGCGCGCCGCGTCACCCTTCAAATCAGCCGCGCGCCCGAGCAGAGCAGCTCGCACCGCGAATCCATCCTCTATCAGCCGCCGTCCCGCGACGAATCCGTCGCCGCCGTTGTTGCCTTTGCCCGCGACGACCAGAATGTCGGTGGCCGCGTCGGGAAAGCGCTCGACCAGCGCGGCGGCAACCGCCTCGCCCGCGCGCGTCATCAGCGAGTACGACGGAATTCCGTACTTCTCCTGGCTAAGGCGATCGAGTTCGCGGCTCTCGGCGGCATTAAGCAAAATCATGGTCGGCTGTCTCAATAAAAATATTACACCATGCGCGCGAAGCTTGTACGCACACGCTGGACTGGCGCATTCGCTCTGCTACCCTCGGTGTCTGAATGATTCGCCTCAGCGTCAACGTCAACAAGATCGCCACTCTGCGAAATGCGCGCGGCGGAAATATTCCCGACCTCATCGAGGCGGCGCGCACCTGCATCGCTGCCGGATGCCACGGGATAACCGTTCATCCCCGCCCCGACGCTCGGCATATCACGTATCATGACGTGTTCGATCTCGCCGCGATGCTCACGGTCGAGTTCAACATTGAGGGTTATCCAGGCCCCGAGTTCGTCGCTCTTGTTCTGCGTGTGCGGCCGACGCAGGTCACTCTCGTGCCCGACCCGCCAGATCTACTGACTTCGAATGCGGGATGGGACCTCACGAGTCGCAAGACGGACTGGCTCGTCGAGGTGCTCGCGAGTTTTCGGAGGGCCGGCATCCGCACAAGTCTGTTCATGGATCCTGACGTCGAGCAGCTCGAATGGGCCAGCAAATTCGGCGCTGACCGCGTCGAGCTATACACCGGGCCGTATGCGCATGCATTCGGCACGCCCGAAGGTCAGCAGATTCTCGCGGCGCACCGAGAAGCCGCGCGCCTGGCGCGAAAAATCGGTCTCGGCGTCAACGCCGGCCACGATCTCGATCTGAAAAATATTCCTGCTTATGCAAAAGCGGTGAAGGGCTTGCAGGAAGTTTCCATCGGCCATGCGCTGATATCAGACGCGCTCTACCTGGGTCTGACGCGCACGGTGAAAGCGTACCTGAAAGCGCTCGGCTCCAGGCCTGTGACGACTACACGGCGCCGGCGTACTTCTGGATCGCGGCGCCGATCTCCTGCGCGAGCGTCTTGATCTGAATCCCATCTTCCCCTTCGACCATCACCCGCGCGAGCATCTCGGTCCCCGAATATCGCACCAGCAGCCTGCCGGTGCCCGCCAGTCGATGCTCCGCGTCGGCAATCATCCGCTGAACATCGGGCATGTCGGTCAGCGGAACGCGATTTCTGACCCGAATGTTCTCGAGTACCTGCGGCATCCGGCGCATCGCGCGCAGTTCGCTGAGCGTGCGCCCGCTCTCGGCCAACTGCGCGAGCACCAGCAGCGCGCTGATCAGGCCGTCGCCCGTGGTCGAGTGATCCATGAAAATCACATGCCCCGACTGCTCGCCGCCGAGATTGTAAGAGTTGAGCCGCATCTCGCGCGCCACCGCCGGGTCGCCGACCTCGGTGCGAATCAACCGCACGCCCGCATCGCGCAGCGCCAGCTCGAGTCCGTAGTTGCTCATCACGGTGCCGACGACAGCGTTGCCGTGGAGCCGGCCTTCAGCCGCGAGCTTGCGTCCGAGCAGCGCCATCACGTCGTCGCCGTCGAAGACTTCACCGTGCTCGTCGATCAGCATCACGCGATCGCCGTCGCCGTCGAGCGCGATGCCGACGTTGCAGTGCTCGCGCAGTACGGTTTCACGGATCTTGTCGAGATGCACCGCGCCGCAATTCAGATTGATATTTTTGCCGTCGGGCTCGACTCCGATCGCCACGACTTCGGCGCCCAACTCCTCCAATGCGTCGGGGCCGACCTTGTACGCCGCGCCGTTGGCGCAATCGATCGCGACCTTCAGGCCATCGAACGTCACCGAACGCGGCAGGCATGACTTGAGAAACACCAGGTAACGCCCGAGCGCATCGTCGATTCGCGCCGCCTTGCCGATGTCATCTGCACGCGCGCGATGCTTGCCGATCTCCGCCTCGTCGAACACCAGCGCTTCGATTCGCCGCTCGGTTTCGTCGTCGAGCTTGAATCCCTCGCGCGAAAAAAACTTGATGCCGTTGTCCTGGAAGGGATTATGCGAAGCCGATATGACCACGCCCGCGTCGGCGCGCATGCTCCGCGTCAGGAACGCGATCGCCGGCGTCGGCAGCGGACCCACCAGCCAAACGTCTACGCCCATCGAACAGATTCCCGACTCGATTGCGGTCTCAAGCATGTAGCCCGACAGCCGCGTGTCCTTGCCGATGAGAATCCTGCGATGACGCCCGCTGGTATTGCGGAACACGTGCGCAAGCGCGCGGCCCAGCTTCAGCGCGGTCTCCGACGTAATCGGCTCCTCGTTGGCGACGCCACGGACGCCGTCGGTGCCGAACAGTTTACGATTGGTGCTCATCTGCAGTAGTCGTCAGTTTCTCGCGATACATCCGCAGTCTAACCTTGTCCGGTGACTGGCGCACCAGCAGCATTCCGTCAGGCACCGTCACCTGAAGCGGCAATTCGTGCGAACCGGGCGTGAGCCCGTTAGCCTCAACGTATGCCAGGCCCTTGGGCGCGAGGCTCGCCAGCTTCACCGCCGGTCCGCGAATCGTCACCGTCGCCTGCTTCGGCTCGACCCGGTATTTGAAATCGCTGTCCTTGACCTCGACGTCAACCGCACGAAACTCGCGGTCAGTAATCGCTTCGACCACGTTAATCTTCGCATCGACGTGACCGGTCGATAATCCGAGCGACGGATCGGGCGGCACGATATTAACCGAACCGGTGGCATCCGAAGTGAGTCCCTTCAGGTCGAACGGCTCCGTGTTGACCGCCGTCAGCGGATCGACAAACCGGCTGGGTCCTACGATAGTGACGCTCGGCGGTGAAATATCCACCGACGAGATTGTGTAACCGGTCGCGACTTCATTCTGCACCGCCAGATGTACCGGCACATCGCGCGTAACCATTCGGTCGACGTCGAGCGACAATTGATCCGGCGAGATGCTCGTGACGGCGGTGTTTCGGCCGACGTTGAACATCGCGGGTTCTATCTTGAACTCCGATGGTCCGGTCGCCACACCGCGCAGATCGGGCGCGAGCGTAAGCCGCTCCGGATCAAGCAGCGACAGCAGTGTGCGCGGTCCCGTGACTTCGATCTTCACCTCCGTCGGCGGTTGATTGACGATCACCATCCCCTGCGGCAACGACCGATAGCTGATAGGCACCGTGAGCTGCTCGACCGAACCCCGCTCGCCCGCGTTCACGAATATCCAGAGTCCGACCGCCAGCGCCACGGCAAAGATTCGCAATCCGATATCGCCCCCGCGCAGACGCCGCGTGCCTCGAACTGCGAACATGTACTGGAAGTCGCCCGGCTTCATCGTGCGTCGTCTCGTCGCTCTCTTGGTCTGGCCGCCATCAACCGGGCAGCTTTCTCAGCGCAGCCAGAATTTCGGCTGGCTCCAATCCACGGCTCAGCACGCCGCCGCGCGCTAGAGAAATTTGCCCGCTTTCCTCCGAAACGACGAGCACGACCGCGTCGCTGTCCTCGCTCATTCCGATCGCGGCACGATGCCGTGTGCCCAGCGACAGGCTGACGTTGGGGTTTTGCGACAGCGGCAACAGGCATGCCGCCGCGAGTATGCGATCCCCGTTGGTTATCACGGCGCCATCATGCAGCGGCGAGCCATTCATAAAAATTGTTTCGAGCAGCTCTGGCGACACCTTGCCGTCAACGATCCTGCCGCTTTCGACAAACTCGGCCAGTCCGTCGTCCTGCTCGATTACGATCAGCGCGCCGACTCTGCGAGCCGACAACCACGCGGCTGCCGTCGCTATTTCCTCCGCCGCCGTCACCGCCGCCGCGTTACGCCCGAGAAAAGATTGCGCACCGACCCGGGTGAGTGCGCGCCGAATATCGGCCTGGAAGATCACCACCAGGATGACGAACAACGAACCGAGGAAATTATTTAAAAGCCAGTTGAGCGTGAACAGACCGAGCACCTGCGACGCCACAAACGCGCCGCCAACGATCACCATCCCCACCACCATCTGCATCGTGCGCGTGCCACGAATCAGCAGCGCGATCCGGTAGATCACGTAAGCGACGATCAGAATATCCAGCACGTCCTGCCAGCGCGGCTGCGGTATCATTGGTATGTAGTTATGCATTGTGCCTGGACCGCTGATCCCGTCCTGACATCGCTGCGGCCACTCGCACTACAGCGACGCCCGCGCCCACGTCATGCACGCGTACGATCGACGCGCCCGCGGCCACGGCCAGCGCATTCGCTGCCGCGCTGCCGACTTCCAAATCCCGCTCGCCGTCGCCGGCGATTCGCGCGACGAACGTCTTGCGCGACGCCCCTACTAATACGGGATAGCCGAGCGCACAGAGGTCGGGCAAGGCGGCCAGCAGTTTCAAATTATGCTGCGCGGTCTTGGCGAATCCCAGCCCGGGATCGATGATGATTCGCGAGCGAACTACTCCCGCCGCGATCGCAAAGCCCGTGCGCCCATCGAGGTATTCGATGACCTCCCGCACCACATCGCGGTAGCGCGCAAACGCGATATGAGTCGCAGGACCGCCGCGCATATGCATCAGCACGACCGCGCATTTCGTCCGCGCCGCCAGCGGCGCCATCTCAGGATCGTGCTCGAGACCAGTGATGTCGTTGATTATCGCGGCGCCTGACTCCAGCGCGACTCGCGCGACCTCGGCCCGCCGCGTATCGATCGAGATCGGCACGCGTAGCCGCTTGCCCAGTCGCTCGAGCACCGGCGTCACGCGCGCCAGCTCATCCCCGACAGATATTTCTACCGCACCGACAGGACGCGACGACTCACCGCCCACATCAACGATGTCTGCGCCGGCCGCTTCCATCGCGAGCGCATGCTCAACCGCATGATCCGGATCGAGATATCTACCACCGTCGGAAAAGGAGTCGGGCGTCACGTTCAGTACGCCCATCACGGCGGGGAACTTGATTACGCGGCCGTCGGCCAGCTTGAGATTTGAAAAAAACGATCGCGGCGACTGCTTATGCTCACCGCGATCGATGAATAACCCGGGTTTGGATTGAATCCGCGAGCGTCGCATCGCACCGGCCCCACTCCCCCTTCACCTCTCACCCGCGCGGCAGCCGACTCGCGCCCGCGAATCGAAAATCAAATCAGAGCGCAGCGACCGTGAGACGCGCGCCTGCGAGACTACTACACGAGAACCGGTTTCGGCGGGAGTCCTGGCACCGGGCTTTCGTCCTCGACGCGCTTTTCCTTGCCCGTGTCCGGACCCGGCCGCGGCGGAGGATCGTTGCGCACTGCGGCCGGCGACGGCGGCAACGGACGCCCTTCGCGGAACGCCGTGACCATCGCCTCGACTTCGCTACCCTCTAGCACTTCCTTCTCGAGCAGACGCGACGCGATCGCGTGGAGCAACGGCAAATGATCCGACAGCAGCTGGCGCGCCTTTTGATAGGAGTCCTCGATTATCTTGCGCACTTCGCGATCGATCTCGAGCGCGGTCTGCTCCGAGTAATCCTTGTGATGCGCAATATCGCGCCCCAAAAAAATCTGCTCCTCGCGCCGCCCGAACGTCATCGGCCCGAGCTCCTTGCTCATCCCCCATTCGCAGACCATCTTGCGCGCGAGCTCGGTCGCCTTTTCGATGTCATTGCCGGCGCCGGTCGTCATCTGGCCGAACACGATCTCTTCAGCCGTGCGCCCGCCGAACATCACCGCCAGCCGCGTCACGAGGTAATCGCGCGGATAGGTGTACCTGTCGTCGAGCGGCAATTGCTGCGTGACGCCAAGCGCCATTCCGCGCGGAATTATCGTGACTTTATGCACCGGGTCCGCGCCCGGCTGCAGCATCGCAACCAGCGCATGCCCACCCTCGTGATACGCGATTATCTTGCGCTCCGATCCTGACATCACCATCGAGCGCCGTTCCGCGCCCATCATTACTTTGTCCTTGGCCAGCTCGAAGTCCGACATCTCGACCTTGTCTTTGTTCCGGCGTGCCGCCAGCAGCGCAGCCTCATTGACCAGGTTTTCGAGATCGGCGCCCGCAAAGCCCGGCGTCGATCGCGCCAGCTTCGTTCCGTCGACATCGTCCGACAGCGGCACCTTGCGCGTGTGAACCTTCAGGATTCCCTCGCGCCCCTTCACGTCGGGCAGCGGCACCACCACGCGCCGATCGAAACGACCCGGCCGCAGCAGCGCGGGATCGAGCACATCGGGACGATTGGTCGCCGCAACGAGAATCACTCCCTCGTTCGCCTCGAACCCATCCATCTCGACCAGCAACTGGTTGAGCGTCTGCTCGCGCTCATCATGCCCCCCGCCGAGCCCGGCTCCGCGATGACGTCCGACCGCGTCGATCTCATCTATAAAGATGATGCACGGCGCATGCTTCTTGCCCTGCACGAACAGGTCGCGCACTCGTGACGCGCCTACGCCAACGAACATCTCGACAAAGTCCGATCCTGAAATCGAGAAAAACGGCACACCCGCTTCGCCCGCAATCGCGCGCGCCAGCAGCGTTTTGCCGGTTCCCGGCGGCCCGACCAGCAGCACGCCCTTGGGGATTCTGCCGCCCAGCCGCGTAAAGCGCTTCGGGTCACGCAAAAATTGTATGATCTCTTCGAGCTCGTCTTTCGCCTCGTCGATTCCCGCGACGTCGGCAAACGTAACCTTGTGCGTATTCTCGGTCAGCAGCTTCGCCCGGCTCTTGCCGAACGACATCGCCTTGCCGCCGCCAATTTGCATCTGGCGCATGAAGAAAATCCACAATGCCGCGAGTATAAGCACCGGGAACCACTGCATCAGCGCGATCATCCACCACGGGTCGCCCTCGGCCGGCTTGGCCGCGATCTTCACGCCCTTGTCGCGCAGCGTCTTGACCAGGTCGGGATCGTCCGGCGCGTAAGTCTTGAAATGGTCGCCGGTGGTCAAGTCGCCCTTGATCTGGTTGCCCTGAATCGTCGCCTCCGCAACCTGGCCTTTATCGACCTGGTTGAGGAAGTCGGAGAAAATTATTTCGGGTTCTTTGGGTTGCTGCCTGCTGAAGATATTGAACAGCAGCAGGAACATCAGTCCCAGCACTAGCCATAACGCAATACTGCGAGAAAACTGGTTCATGCTATTAAAAAAGTATCACGCACGTTGATCAGCGCGCAACGTGCTAAGTGTTAAGCAGCGGTTTCCGACGCCTCAACACGCACGACCGTCTCGGTCGCACCACTCACCAGCGCGCACTCCGCGCGCACCAGTCCGGGAATCCACGCAATCTCGCCGCCAATCGTGATGATCGGAAAACGCGCCCGCCGCGCCCGCGGCAGCTTGCGATCCACGAACACATCATGCACCTTGCGGCTGCCGCCCATCCCCATCGGGCGAATCACGTCGCCTCTCCTGAAATTGCGCGCGACCAGCCCCGCCTCCGCGATTTTCGCCGCATCGAACATCGCGATCCTCAAACTGTCCGGCATCGACGCATCCGCAGCCGCGCTCGCCGTCGCCTCGAAGCTGAAACCCGCCGCCACCACTAACGTGATTCCCTCGGGGTTGATCGCGACAGTGTATTCGCCACCAGCTTCCCGCTCGCGCCCGTTCACCAAATGCAAAAAATTGTACTCCCGCGCGGCCCGCCACCCGCCCGGAAGATTGATCGAGTCGCTCGGCCCGCCCTCCAGTATAAGGAGGCGTACGGCCTCGACATGCGCCCGCGAAATTCCGCGCAAAGTTCCCATCCGCTGCGCTAGGAACAACCGGATTGCAGCCGCCTGCACCGCGCGATTCATCGCGCCCAATCCCGACACGTCGATCCCGCCACTGCGCACGCGCATCGCGTCCAGCTCGCGCGACGCGATCGCGACGACGAGCTCGTCGAGCGATCGCATCTCGCCCGCAACTTCCGCCAGCCGCGCGCCGAGGCCGGGCGCATAATCGCGCTCGACCATCGGCATCAGCTCGGCGCGAATCCGGTTGCGCAAAATATCGCGCGACCGATTCGACGAATCCTCGACAAATGCAATCGCGCGCGCCTCAAGGTACCCGCGAATCTCCGCGCGCGAAATTGAAAGCATAGGACGAATAATTTTCCCGGGCCCGCGCTCTGCCATCGCCGCCATCCCGGCCGCTCCCGCCCCGCGCATCAGCCGCATCAAAACAGTCTCGGCTTGATCGTCCCGATGATGCCCCAGGACAACAAACTCGGCCCCAACAGCCCCCGCGACGCGCAGCAGAAACTCGCGCCGAACCTCGCGCGCCCGCTCCTCAAGATTCGATACTGCAGCGAGCCCCTCCGCACGCTCGACTACCAACTCGACCCCAAGCCGCGAGCACATACCACGCACGAACTCTTCATCGCGAAGAGACTCATCGCCGCGAATCCGATGGTTCAAATGAGCCGCCGCGATCTTCAACCCGCGTCGCTCGCGAACTTCGTCGATCGCATAAGTAAGCGCAACCGAATCAGCCCCACCAGACAGCCCAATCAGCAATGACGATCCCGGCCGCACGCCACCGCGCAAAAGCGCCCGCTCGATCGCCGCAACAAACCTATTCTCTGCCCCGCGAACCATCACGAATGAGATTATTCCCGCCCGCCATCCGCATCAAACACAGCCAAGCAAGTGCGGGCAACGTAGCGGGGCGGGCGCCGTGCCCGCCTTTCTTCTGTTTCCTCTCGCTGCAAGGGAGAGGATGAAGGCGTTAACAGTCACCGACGCTCAAATCGATCACAATTTCCACTTTCTTTTCACTCGCGGTTAACAATCCCCGTAAACAGGTTGACCTAATTAGGCCCCGCCTCTAACTCTCTCTCTACCGATGCGCCCGAATCGCGAGATCACGCTCCCCTCGACGCTCCTGGCGGCTGCCGTCCTCTTCGCCACAATACAAACCGCAGCCGCCAAGCCCACCGCGAAGCCGCAAGGGCTCTGGGTGGGCGACGAGCAATACTTCACGGAGTTCCAGGGAAAAGCTCTCGAGCAAACCGGCATCCCCAAATCCAATCTGACCTTCGGCAGCAGCGATTACGCCGCCCCGCGGTCGATGGCTTTCGATCAGCATAACGATTTGTGGATCACTTTCGGCAGCATCGACGCTAGCATCGATCCAGTCCTCGAAATCTCTTACGCCGATTTCGCCAGGCTCATGGCCCACGAGCCCGTGAAGCCCAAAGTCCTCATCACCGAGCTCGGCAACACCGGTATTCCGTTTGAAGTGCCGTACTCGATCGCCTTCGATGCCGCCGGCGATCTTTGGGTCAGCACTCAGTATGGACCGAGGATCGTCGAGCTCACCCCAAGCCAGACAAAAAAGAGTGGCTCACCTTCACCAACCGTCACCCTGACCGCTGCCGATTTCACCCCCGAGGCGATCCGCTTCGACGCGTCCAACAATCTCTGGGTGGTGCAGTATCAGCAGCCGTACAACCCATCTTCCCCGCTCCAGTTGGGCAGGTACGCTCCAGCGGATCGCGCCGCAAGCGGGCCGGCAACTCCGAGCCTCCTTTTGGATTTGCCCGACCAGATGTATCCCATGGACATTGCCTTCGACAGCGCCGGAAACCTCTGGGCTGCAGGCTCGAGCACGTACGGCGATGAGATCCAGATGTTCGCGGCTGCCGACCTCACCGGCTCAGGCGAAATCTCCCCGTCGCCAGCGGTGACGATCGCGCCTTCGACTTTCGGCTCCCTCCCGGGCGTTCACTGCCTCGACGGTATAGACTTCGACCATGCCGGAAATTTGTGGGTCTCCAACGAAGGTACTTGCCAGACAAAAAGCCAGGTGGACGGTTTCACACCAAGCCAACTGAGCGTCGGCGGAGACCTCACACCGTCGATAGTGATCGAACAAAATACCCGCAAGACGAATATTTTCCTGCCCGGCCCGATAAGGTTCGGCCCAGCCCTCCAATGAGCTCCTATTTCTCATAGCCCGAAGATCCTGATTCAAGCACTGGCGCTCGCCGCGCTCAGCTCCGCGGTCTTCTCAATCCAAACCGCAGGCGCGACACCGCAAGCGCTGTGGGTGGCCAATCAAAGCAACGTCTCGGAGTTCCGCGGATCGGCACTCGAACAGAGCGGCACTCTCGACCCGCAACTCAAAACCGGAACCGGCGGCGCTTGCGCGCCGCTGTCCGAGATCCTTCCATCCGCTCGCGTTGCTCGCTTCGTCAGGATGACAGAACCCTCACCGCTGGCCGCGATACGGCCCCAGCCGCCTCTCCCGTAAAAAAGAACGGGCGAGGCAAGAGTAGGACGCTCCCCCCAACCCCCTCTACGCGGCAAGAGTTAGGACGCGTCCACCCCAAAAAGCCTCCAAACAGGGACGAAGTCCCGCATCTTTTCCTTCTGAATACCGGGTGCAGGGGTCACCCCTGCCGAAGGAGGCGTGAAACCCACCGCGGGTTTCACATTAAATAAAGTGCTCCACCCTTCCCCGTCACCGCCCCAACTGATCCAGCAAATGCAGGATCACCCCAATCCCCGGAAGATTAACCTCAAGCTCCTCGCCCAGCGTGCGAATCACCCGCACACGCCGCAACGCGTCCCGGTCGTACAGCGCCTCGAGCCGCCCATGCACCTCTTCGATTCGTACCGGCGCTATCAAATCCTCGTGCTCCCACGACGCCAGCTCGCGCTCGCTCACGCCGCTTATCGAGCAGAACACGCTGCGGCTCATAAGCACTATTTCGCCGCGAGCCGCGCTTCTCGATTGGGTCCGCCGCCGCGCCATCGCATCAACTCCCGACTACTTCGACGCCATCAGTTCCGCCCGCGGATCGGCAATCCCGCGCGCCTTGAGGCTCTCGGCCAAATCCTGCATAAGCTCGCGCTCCTTGGTGGTCAGGTCCGTCGGCGCGAGCACCTTCAGTTCGTAAAGCAGGTCGCCCGCTGGCTCCTTGCCGCGCGCCGGCAGTCCACGCCCGCGCAGACGCATCACGCGCCCCGCCTGGCTTCCGGCCGGAATTTTCAGCGACACGCGTCCGTCGATCGTCGGCGCGGTAATCTCGGCGCCGAGCGCCGCTTCGTAATCCCACACCGGCAGATTGACGCGGAGATCGCGGCCGGCGAGCGCGAACACCGGATTCACTTCGATTCGTATCGTAAGGAAGAGGTCGCCATTCTGCTCGGGACGCGGCGCGCGGCCGCCCTGCCCCTTCAGCCGCAACTGCGTGCCGTCGGTTACGCCCGCGGGTATCGTCACTTCGAGCGTGCGCCGCGCCTGCACGACGCCGGTACCGCCGCAGGTCGGGCACGGCTCAGCCGATCGAATGACGCGCGCCTTGCCCTGCTTTTCCTCGCGCGAGATCATCCCGCTGCCGCCGCAGGTCGCGCATTCATCCTCGGCCACCAGGTCGAGCCGGCGCCTGGCGCCCTTGACCGCATCGGCGAGCGTGATTTCAACCTCGGCGCGAAGATCGGGCGCCCGCTGCGGCTCGGTGCCGAATTCATAGCTGGAAAATCCGCGCGGCGCTCCGCCCCGCCCGCGGCCAGAACCCCGCGCACCGCCCCCGCCGCCGAAAAACTGCGAAAAGAAGTCGCTGAAGTCTCCGCCGCCCCCGCCGAAATCCGCGCCGGCCGCTCTGCCCGATGCTCTCCCGCGCGCACCCGCTTCGGATTGTTGCCGCGCATAGCGGCGCATCATCTCTTCCTGCGACACGCCATGCTCCCAGTCGGCGCCGAGTTCGTCGTACTTTTTGCGCTTTTCGGGGTCGCTGATTACCTGGTAGGCCTCGTTGATCTCCTTGAACTTCGACTCGGCGTCCTTGTTGTTGGGATTGACGTCGGGATGGAACTTGCGGGCGAGCTTGCGGTACGCACTCTTGATATCCGCATCGCTGGCCTTGCGCTCAACGCCGAGAACTTTGTAGTAATCGCGAAATTCCATCCAGTATACTCAGTTACTATCCCAATTTGCTAATCATCAACTAGCAAGTCAAATATCAGATCGCTCTGGCGGCGCAGCCGCAGACGCCTCCGTCAGCAACGCCATCCTCGCCTCGAGCGATCGCAGCTCCGCGTCCAGCGCCGCCTGGCGCCGCCAGATAAACAACACGTACAGGAATATCACCCCAAAGATGATGCTGTACGCGGCGAATAGGTATCCCAGATGTTCCATCAACTCAATTCCATCATTTGAGGTCGGCCGCGGCCGCGCGCGCGAACGCAATCCTGACCGCCAGCGCGCCCATCCTGCTCCGCGCCCGCAACTGGGTGAAGCGCAGCATCAGCAGCCACGCCCAGAACGCCGTGAACGCCGCCAGGCACACCAGCAGCGTCGCCACCATCCGCGGGTCTTCCAGCCCATGCCCGCCCTGCCTCGTGACCAGCACCGCCGGATGAATCGTACGCCAAAGCCGCACGGACGCAATGACTATAGGCACGTCCAGCGCTGCCACCAGCCCGACCACCGCAGCAAAGCGCGCCACTTGCGGAGTATCGTCAGCGCTCGCACGCAACATCAGATAGCCGCCGTACATGAGCCACAGGATGAAGGTCGTGGTCAGGCGCGAGTCCCACGTCCACCACGTCCCCCAAATCGGCTTGGCCCAAATCGATCCGGCCACAATCATAAGCGTGCAGAACACCATGCCGGTCTCGGCCGCCGCGTAGCCAAGGTCGTCCCACAACTGATCGCCAAGCCACAGGTAAAATATCCCCGCGATCGCGACCAGCCCGAACGACGCGAACGCCACCCACGCAAGCGGCACGTGAAAATAAAAGATCAACTGCGCGATTCCCTGCTCCGCTTCGGGCGGTACGTAGTCGAATACCATGAACAGCGCGATGATCATCAGCGCGAGCGTCGTGTATCCAAGTCCATTGCGAATCGCGGAGTGGTTCATAGCTGGTCGCCACCGATAGTCAGTTCTCACCCACCACTTGCTCGAACAGCAGGTAACCGGCGACGACGAATAGCACGTCGAATGCGATCATTATCCTGAGCCAGTCGCCCATCGAGGCCAACGGCGCGCCCCCGAGTGCGGCGGCGCTCGCCTTGACGCCGGCTATCAATGCGGGCACGAAAATCGGCACCGCCAGAATCGGCAACAGCATGTCGCCGCTGCGAGTGCGCCCGGTGATTGCCGACAGCAACGTTGCCAGGGCGGAAAATCCAATCGCACCGAGCACGAGGATCGGCGCCAGGCGCGCGGTCGACGCGTCGAAATCGAGATTGAAGAAAATCACCATCAGAATGACCGCGCCGACTTCCGCGATCAGCATGAAGATCAACGCGGCGGCGAGTTTGGCGGCGTAGAGCGTGCCGGGATCAAGAGGACTCAGCAACAAGCCGCGAATCGCGCCGTTGTCGCGCTCGGCCAGCAGCGCGCGATTTGCGCCAAGCATCCCGGCAAAGACCATCGCGACCCACAGCGCGCCCGCGGCCACCTCGACGCTGCGCACATGCGCCGCATCGAGCGCGAACACCAGCACCACCAGCACCAGCATCGACAGCGCGAGCAGCGCCAGCGTGCTCTCGCCGCTGCGCAGCTCGAGTCGGAGATCCTTGCGGAGCACTGCGGCAAATCCCGACAATGTTCTATCTGCCCAGCAGCGTGCGGAGTCGCCCGCCACGCCGGACCTCCTCCTGATGCGCCTGCTGCGCGATTCGGCCGCGCGAGATTTCGTACGCCGCGAACTCGACCCCGGCGATCTCCGGGACGGCATGCGCGGTCGCTATCACCGACGCGCCTCGCTCGACCGCACCTCGAATCAGCGCCTCGATAATTTCCGCACCGTCATGGTCGAGCGACGCGAACGGCTCGTCGAGCAGCAGCAGCCCCGGCTCGGCCAGCATCGCGCGCGCAGCCGACAACCGCTGTTCCATCCCGCGCGAAAACGCACGCACTCGAGTATCGGCCACGCCGGCCAGTCCGACGCGGTCGAGCCATTGAATCGCGGACGCGCGCGGGTCGGCGACCGAGTACAGCTCGGCGTAAAACTCCAGATTCTCGCGCGCGGTCAGATTCGGGTAGAGGAAACTCTGATGAGCCATCACTCCGATTCGCCGCCGATAGCGCGCCCCAAGCCTGCGCGTGTCCTGCCCAAAAACCAGGGCACGACCGTCACTCGGCGCCTCGAGTCCGGCGAGGATTCGCAGCAGCGTGGACTTTCCCGCGCCGTTGCCGCCGACAATAAATGCGCCCGCGCCAGCCAACAGCCGCAATTCCACCTCGCGCAGCACCGGCGCGAGCCCGTAAGTCTTGGCCAGCCGATGTGTCTCGACGACCGGCGCCGACATCACTCGGTCCAGGCGGCGGCGCCGCCCATCGGCTTGATCGCAAGACCGCATTGCGCGCAGAACTTCGCGTCGGTCGCAGCGCGCGTGCCGCAGTCCGGGCAGAAGCTGCGTTTGCGCGACTGCTGCTGCGTCAACGGCGTCGCCTGCGGCGGCCGCATCGGTTCAGTGCGCGCGGCCATCGGCGGCACGGTCTCGACCCGGCGCGGGATGGTTTCCAGCCGGCGCAGCGCCTCGGTCAATGGTGTGACGATCGGTTTCTTTACGGATGCCGGCTTGTCGTTCTCGATGCGCAGCTTGTCGACCGCGGCCATCGCGGTCAGCGCCCGCTCCTCGAGCGCCTTGTGCATCGAGTCGTAGTCGGCGTCCGACAGTTTGCCCATTTCGCGATCGAACTCGAGTTCGCGCAGGCCCTGCACCGCCAGCGCGCGTTCATGCTCATAGCGCTCGGCCTGGAGTTCTCTAGCCGACTTCGCCCGCGCGCCGACCAACCCGATGCCGAGCGGCGCCGCGACGAACAGCGCGACTCCGGCGACAATCATCGCGGCGGCAAGAATGAACACGGCCTACCTGCGCTCCTCGAGTTCTTTTTCGAGCCGTCGCCTGAGTTCGGGGTCGAACGGCGCCGGCGAAGCGCCCGGCTTCGGCTCGGTCGGCGCCGGCGAATGCCATCTGCCGACCGCCACCATCATCGCAACGCCGCCGACCATTAGCGCGATGAAGGGCATCGTCCAGGCAAGAATGTTGAAGCCCTCGGTGGTCGGTGCGGACAGAATCTTCTCGCCATACTGCTTGCGATAAAAGGCGATTATCTGCGCGCGGGTCATGCCCTTGGCGATCATCCCGTCGATGTCATGGCGCAGCGGCACCGCGAAGCTGCAGGTCGGCATGTTGCAGTTGGCAACCGTCAAACCGCAGCCGCATTGGCAGGTCAAGCCTTCGAAGACATCGGAATTCGTGGTGGTCTCCGACGCTGACGACTCAGCTGAATAGTTCTTTAGAAAAAACAAAAGCGCGGCGACGAGGAACACGATCGACGCCCCAAATGCGAATCTCGCGCGCACGTTCAATCGCTCCCGGCCTCGGCGCCGACCAGTTCGCGCGTGAGAATCGGCGACTGGCTGAGGGCCGTCGCGATTGCCGCGCGCTCGCGCACGTTGGGCCACATTACGATCACCGTCCCAAGCACCATCAGCACGCCGCCCGCCCATAGCCAGAACACCAGCGGCGTCAGGAAAACTTCGAAGGTCGCGGTCTGGCCGCTGTCGTCGATTCCGGCGAGTACGACGTAGAGGTCGGCGAATGGCGTCGATCGGATCGCGACTTTAGTCGCCGGCTGTTGCGGACGTTTGAAGAACAGTTTCGCCGGCTCCATCACGGTGATCTCGCGGCCGTCATTGCCCAGCACCTCGACCAGCGCAGTCGCGCTCTCCATATGAGGCGTGTCCTTCTGGTCAAGCCCCTGGAAGCGCAGCGTGTACGAACCAATCGTGAAGCTCTCGCCCGCCTGCACGCTCTTTTTAACTTCGGTGCGGAAGAACGATGAACCGACGATTCCGACGAACGCGACCACCACGCCCACATGGATGATATAGCCGCCGTAGCGCCGGTTGTTCTTGGCGACGAGGTTGACGAGAGCCTTCGCGGGCGCCTCGGCGACCATATGGCGCCGCGCGCTGACTCCGCGGCGAAACTCGACCAGCACGGTGCCGAGTACGAACGCGGCGAGCGAGAACGCGGTCAGCACGTACCATTGGCGAAGTCCCTCGGCCGCGGCGACGATGCCGGTAGACACTCCGATGATGACCGGGGCGGCGAAACTGCGCACGAGATTGCCCGCCGTCGTCCGCCGCCACGCGATGAGCGGCCCTATCCCCATCAGGGCGACGAGGCCGAGCGCGAGCGGTCCGTTGACGCGATTGAAGAACGGGGGCCCGACCGTGATCTTCACGCCGCGCACCGCTTCCGACAGCACCGGGAAAATCGTGCCCCAGAAAACGGCGAAGGCGATTCCGACCAGCATCAGGTTGTTGAACAGGAATGCGGCCTCGCGCGAGAGATACGATTCGAACTCGGCGGGACTGCGCAATTGCTTCGATCGGAAGATCAGCAACGCGCTGTACGCCAGCGTCACGAATATCAGGAAGCTTAGAAAGTATGGACCAAGGCCGGATTGGGTGAACGAATGCACCGACGAGATGACGCCGCTGCGCGTGATGAAGGTGCCGAACAGCGTCAGCCCAAACGCGAGCCCAATGAGCGCAAGGTTCCAGACCTTCAGCATGTCCTTGCGCTCCTGGATCATCACCGAATGCAGATACGCGGTCATCACCAGCCACGGCATGAAGGCGGCGTTCTCGACCGGGTCCCACGCCCAGTAACCGCCCCAGCCGAGAACTTCGTAGGCCCATCGCGCGCCGAACATGTTGCCGAGAGTGAGAAAGAACCATGAAAAAATCGCCCAGCGACGCGTCGAGCGAATCCAGCCGTCGTCGAGCTTGCCAGTGATCAACGCGGCGGCTCCGAATGAAAACGGAACGGTCGCGCTGACGTAACCGGTGTAGAGCGACGGCGGATGTATCGCCATCCAGTAGTTCTGCAACAACGGGTTGAGGTCGGAGCCTTCAGCGGGCGGCGTCGCGAGCAGGTCAAATGGACGCGTGACGAAGTTCAGCATCAGCAGGAAAAAAATTGCGACGCCGGCCAGCACCGCGAGCGAATACGGCGCGATCTCGGGATTGCGGCGGCGATTCTGGAACGCCGCGATCGACGTGAAGATCGATAGCAGCCACGTCCAGAACAGCAGCGAGCCCTGCTGCCCGCCCCATAGCGAGGTGATTTTGTAAACCGTCGGGAGCGTGGTGCTGGAATATGCTGCGACGTACTCGAGCGAGAAATCGCTGCGCAAAAGCGCGACCCACAGCACCACGACCGCAATCGTGACCATCGCGCACATCGCCCAAATCGCATGGCGCGCGCTGACGACAAAGTCGGGCGCATTGCGGCGCGCGCCGTAGATATTCGCAACAATCGAATAGACGGCGAGAATCAGCGCGATCGCGAGCGCAAGGGTACCAAGTTGCGGCATCGAAGAAACCCGCTGTTATTGTGATTGCTTGGGCTTGTACTTGGAAGGGCAGCTGGTCATCACCTGGGTCGCCGCGATAGTGCCGTCGGCCCCGAGCTTGCCCTCGACGATAACGTCGCGGCCGGGCGCGAACATGTCGGGCTTGGGCTCGCCGGCGCATACGACGCGAAAGGAGACGGGATCGGTCGCCACCACAGGTTTCACGTCA
>Ga0302326_10012002_pt1 | contig 18550 bp, 16 predicted proteins | sample Palsa_T0_3_FD_202264 | JGI IMG/M metagenome (GOLD analysis project Ga0302326, IMG submission 202264) | Peat permafrost microbial communities from Stordalen Mire near Abisko, Sweden - Palsa_T0_3 | ecosystem: Environmental > Terrestrial > Soil > Palsa > Peat permafrost | place: Sweden: Abisko...
TACGACTCCCAGGACGCCGACACCACCGTGTCCGTATCCGTAGCCGTAGCCGCCGAAGCGGCCGCTGAAGCCGCCGAGCAGGCCGATGATCAGGATGATTACAAGGATAGCGCCGAGCGACATGGTTTTATCTCCGCGGACAGGGGTGGGCTAAAGGGGGCTCATTTCCAGTCCCGGCACATGTGCCGCGGCTGTTTCTTCACCGAGGCGCCTGCGAATGCATGCGGTCGTCGGCTTTGAAGAATGATCGTGCGAGTGCGACGAGCGCGCCGTCGCTTGGATGGTCGAGGGCCTGAACGTGGGAGATGCGCTCGGCAAGCCGCGGCTGCACTCGCTTGATGTAGGCTGCCAGTTCAGTCTTGGCATTTGCCGGCCCCGTGATCAGGATCGCGCCGGCGTGCGCGATGGCCTCGGTCACACGTTTGAGAAACTCGTTGTCGACTGGCGCGTGACCGCTGTCACCCGCATTTGCCTTATGATGGATATGCTGGTCCGGGTGGGAGCTGCGGACGGTCGTGTGGTCGACGTCCGTGGCATTGAACTGGAACACCTTGGCTTCGCGATGATCGATCCAGACGATTACATGATAGTGATTGCTCATAGCGTACATCCCGACGGCCCAACTACTGCTAGTTGCGACTGACGGCAAGAGAACGAACTCGCGCAGCACGGGGTTGCCTTACAGTTGCACACCCAACATTTGCGTTTGGCGCATTGCAAGCTGCAAGAAGGGCCGGGAATGGCTCGCATGGTGAATAAGCCTGTCTATTGGCACTGCGGAGACGTCTCGTCATTACGAATTTCGGTGCATTCAAGGATCCGGGCAATACCGCTTTTTGTATGGCTTCCCCGGCCCGCGGGCGTGCGTTCAATCTGCGCGTGATGCGCCTTCCGGGTCTGTGCGCTACAGCACTTAGGGCGCCCGTGAGACTGTGAGTTTTATGCTTCGACAACCAATTGATTTGCGTTGCGCGCTACACGCGGCAGGGTCACAACCGAAGGGCACCCCATGAACGAACGCATCGCAGGCATCATCGGCAACATTCACGAGCTCGAGAAGCAGCTCGAGGTGGAGTTCGCCAAGCGGCGCATGGAGCTTTCCTTCACCGTGACCGATCGGGTGGTCAAGTTCGAAGAGCATGTGCTCAAGCGGCACCGCGAGCTGAAAATGCGCCTGTCGCACTACATTCTGGGGGCCCGTCCGCTAATGCTCATTACCGCTCCGGTCATTTACTCACTGATCCTCCCATTTATGCTCCTTGACCTCTTTGTAACGGTATATCAATGGGTCTGTTTCCCGGTTTACGGTATGCCGCTCGTGCGCCGAAGCGACTACATGGTCATCGATCGAGGCCACCTCGCGTACCTCAACGTGATCGAGAAGGTAAATTGCATGTATTGTTCGTACGGCAACGGGGTCATCGCTTATGTGCGCGAAGTCGCGTCGATGACTGAACAATACTGGTGTCCGATAAAGCACGCCCGGCGCGTCATCGCGACACACGATCGCTATCGGCAGTTTGTCGATTACGGCGATGCCGAGCACTACCGAACCGAGCTTGAAGTACTGCGAGCACAAGTGCGCCAGAAACGCGATGATCTCTCGTGACGACTGGCCATACATCTTTGATCTAGCAGACAAGTGAAGGACTGATGATCAAAATCAAGTCAAAGGACTTTCGCGCGCGCGAGGGCGACAAGGTAAACCTGCACAAATGGCCCACCAAAATCGCGCCGGTGTACAAGTCGAAGCAGCATTATCAACAGCTCCTGAGCGAACACGTCAAACGGCTAAGCGCGCTGCAGGAGCTTCTATACGCATCCGACCGCTACGCGGTACTGCTCATTTTTCAGGCGATGGACGCGGCCGGAAAAGATGGCGCCATCCAGCACGTGATGTCCGGCGTCAATCCGCAAGGCTGCCAGGTCTTCAGCTTCAAAGAGCCGAGTCCGACAGAACTGCAGCACGATTTCCTGTGGCGTACGAACCGCGATCTGCCGGAGCGCGGGCGGATCGGCATCTTCAACCGCTCCTATTACGAGGAGGTTCTGATCGCGCGTGTCCATCCGGAAATTCTTCACAACGAACGGGTGCCAGGTGCGCCGCGGGAAGATAAGTCAATCTGGCCGGGCCGTTATCGCTCCATCGTGGACCTGGAGGCACACCTGCATCGCAACGGCACCCGCGTCATAAAATTCCATCTGCACCTCTCGAAGGAGGAGCAGCGCAAGCGCTTTTTGGATCGAATCGACGAGCCGCAGAAGAACTGGAAATTCAGCCTTGAAGACGTCAAGGAGCGCAAGTACTGGAAGCACTATATGCGCGCTTATGAAGAGTGCCTCGCGGCAACCAGCACGCATGAAGCCGCCTGGTACGTCGTGCCCGCGGATGACAAGCAAAACGCGCGGCTAATCGTCTCTCGGATCGTAGGTGATTCACTCGAAGAGCTTGGAATGGTGTATCCGAAGACGAGCCCGGAGCGGCGTCGCGAATTGTTGGCGATTCGTAAGCGGTTGATGAAACATTAAGCCGCTTCGTCGACCTCACGCTGGATCCGAGGGCGTCCTGACGGCGGTCGTGTGGTGCACTGCGGGGCGGTCAGTTTAGAACAGGGGAGAAAAAATGGCGCGGCACAAAGGGCTGCTTGGCATTTTCGGCGGCGGCTTCGCATTCTTTGCTCTGGCGGTCGCAGCTGCGAATGTCTCGTTTCGCTTGCTCAGTCCGGACCTGCCGCCAGGACAGCTCTTTGAGGAGCGGTACGTCGCCAACGAATTCGGCTGTCGTGGAGGTAACCAGTCCCCAACACTTAAATGGAGCGGCGCGCCCGCCGGCACGAAGAGCTTTGCCGTCACGATGTACGATCCTTTTAAACCGCCCGTTTCAGGATGGTGGCACTGGATCGTCTATGACCTGCCGCCCACGACCACCGGGCTCGCCCGACGGGCGGGGGAGACTGGCGGCGCGGGCCTGCCACCCGGGGCCAAGCAAGGCCTGCCTGACGGCGATGCGCCGCAGCCGCATTACTATGGGCCGTGTCCAGACATAGGGGATCCGCCGCATCAGTACGTGATCACGGTTTACGCTCTGAACGTCGCTCACCTGGAGCTGCCACCCGCTGCGACTGCGGCGGACGTGGATTACGTCATCTCCAGTAAGACGCTAGGAAAGGCCTCGATCACCCGCCCTTACCAGCGATCCGCTTCTTCGGCGAAATAGGGCTCTGCAGGATGCGCCGCCGCGATCCTGCGCGCTAACCGGGCGCAAGTGCCGACGCCGCAGCTCTCTGACGAAGGAAATAGGCGATCCCTATTACCGCCGCGCTCAGCGCGCTCCACAGAAGCTGCGTTCGCTGCTCCGGTTCGGTGGCCATCAAAACCAGCACCACGCCGATCCCCGCGATCACTCCCCAGCTGAGCCACGGGAAGAGCCACATTTTCAGTGGCAAACTGACGCCATCGCGCTCGAGGCGCTGTCGCAATCTGATCTCGCCGATCGCAATGATCACGTAGATCAAAAGAATGATCGCGCCCGAGGTGTTGATCAAGAAGAGAAACACCCCATTGGGTGACACAATCGAGGCGGTGGCCGCGAGAAACCCCGCAACGCTGCCAATCAGAATGCCGACTCTGGGGACTTGATTCCCGCCGGTGATGGCGAATAGTCGCGGCGCATCGCCGCTTCTCGCAAGTTCGTGCAGCATGCGTGAAGTGATGTAGATCCCCGAATTCAGGCAGGAAAGAACTGCCGTGAGGACGATGATCGACATGACGGGGGCCGCGCCTGTGATATGCATGGCACCCAGCGCAACGATAAACGGCGAAATCCCTACCGGCAGCGTGCGCCACGGCACAATGGCGACAACGACCGCAATGCTGAGCACGTAGAACATGAGGATGCGAAAGGCGACCGTGCGCGCGGCGCGCGCCACGTTTTCGGCCGGGCGTTCGGACTCGACCGCAGCGATGGTCGCGACTTCGCTGCCCATCATGGAGAAAATCACAATTGGTATTGCCGTAAGGACGGTCGGCCAGCCGTATGGGGCGATACCACCGTCGCCGGCGAGCGTATGGTAAGTCCCCGCGAGGCCGGGACCGAAGAACACGATGAACGCGACTCCCAAAGCAATGAAGACCGCGATGCTGACAACCTTCAGCAGCGCGAACCAGAACTCCAGTTCGCCGTAGATCCTGACCGAGAAGAGGTTGGTTGCCGTCATCAGTGACACCAACACGAGGCCGATCGCCCAAACGGGTGCGTCGAGTCCGGATTGCAGTAGCCACGGCTGCAGGACCTTCGCTCCCGCGATCGTCTCGACGCCCACCGTAATGACCCAAAAATAACAGTACAGCCAGCCGCTCATGAATGCTGCCCAGCGTCCGAGGCCAAGCGCTGCGTACTCGGCGAACGAGCCATACCCAGGCTTTGCAAGCGCCATTTCACCGAGCATGCGCATGATGAAAAATACCAAAAGCCCGCCGAGGGTGTAGCTCAGGAGCACTGCCGGCCCGGCAATGTGGATGGCGGCGCTGCTGCCGACGAAGATGCCGGCGCCGATGATCCCGCCGAACGCGATCATGGCAACGTGACGCGGCCGCAACGTGTGTGCCAGTACGCCTACCTGCGGCACAGTCTCTGCGTCGATGCGCGTCAAGAATAATGCTCCCGCTGATTGGGTTCGAACTGACGGCAGCCGCTCGAATGCGTGCGCGGGCGGGCAGCATCAATGCGTCAAGTATAGCCGCTCCGAGCCCAGAGATTAGGAACGCTTCCATGCGAGGTTCCGCCGGACATCGCGCGCTTGCGCGCAAGCGCGAATCTCGATGAGGCTATCATTTGCGCCAAAGCAGCGCCCGCTATAATCTTCCGAAGCTGCGCGGGGCTCGCCACGAATTCCAAGGGCCCGCAGTTCGTCTGGGTTCGGGCGGCGATCGGCGCTGCGGTTCGCTTGGCCTATCGTCGATAGAGCATGATCCATCCATGAGACGCCCTGACGATCGTTTGACCTTTCGTCCAAGCGTTGCAAACGGCGGTCGAGCCAAATGAGTCCGGCAAAGGTTGGATGCCCGCAAGGGCCGGGACGGCTGAGCGACTGCGCGTACCGAGTCTCGTCCCAGGCTCGATGCGCACTCGCGGCAGTGATTTTGGCGTTCGCCGTGTCTGCTTGCGGCGCACCTCCGTCCCCGACCGCGGCGCCCGCGCCATCTCGCGCGCCAAGTCCGAAGGCTGGCGCGCTCGACGCCGCCAGGCTCGCGCGCGCATCGACCGAATCTGATCAGTGGTTTACCCCCGGAAGAGATGGTGCAGGTACGTATTACTCGCCACTCAACAGCATCAACACGGGTAATGTCGCACGACTGGGCTTCGCCTGGCAGTACGCGCTCGGCACGCGGCGCGGACTCGAGGCAACGCCGATCGTGATCGACGGGGTGATGTATGCCGTCGGCAACTTCGGCCACGTGTACGCGGTCGATGCCGCCTCCGGTCGTGAACTGTGGACCTACGATCCCGGAGTCGATGGTCAGTGGGGGCGCTACGCGTGCTGCGACGTCGTCAACCGCGGGCTGGCAGTCTGGCAGGGGCGCGTCTACGTGGGCGCACTTGACGGGTATCTGCACGCGCTCGATGCGGCCAGCGGCCGTCGCTTGTGGAAGGTCGATACGCTGCCGGCGCGGGGACCAAAAGCGCCGTACACAATCACCGGCGCGCCGGTCATTGCAGGCGGGCTGATCGTCATCGGCAGCGGCGGAGCTGACTTCGCCGGCGGCCGCGGCTACGTCGGCGCCTATGATCTTGAAACCGGCGCGCTGCGCTGGCGTTTTTACACGGTGCCACGCGATCCCAAAGACGGGCCTCAGGAAGGCGCCCATCTTGTGTCGGCCTTGAAGACCTGGGACCCGCGCCATCGTTGGGATGCGGGCAGCGGCGGCACCGTGTGGGATGGGATCAGCTACGATGCGGATTTGAAGCTCGTCTATATTGGCACGGCAAACGGCGCGCCCTACAACATCAAAGAGGATGGCCGCAACGGCGGCGATGATCTGTATGCGGCGGCTATCGTCGCTCTGCACGCCAACACCGGGCAGCTCGCGTGGTACTACCAGACCACGCCGGGGGATCATTGGGACTACGACAGTACGCAAAAAATGATCCTCGCCGATATTGATCTGGGCGCCGGAACGCGCAAGGTCTTGATGCAGGCGGCCAAGAATGGCTACTACTACGTGCTCGACCGCACCAGCGGGGAGCTCTTGTCCGCCAATAACTTTGCGTTCGTGAACTGGACGAAGGGCATCGATCCTAAGACCGGGCGGCCGATTCCCAACCCTGCCGCTGAGTATGCTCAGCATGCGACGCTATTGTTTCCGGCCAACTCGGGTGCGCACAGCTGGCAGCCAATGTCGTACGACCCGCAGACCCGCCTCACCTATATCCCGGTCATGGAATGGCCCATGGTGTACATGGACTCTGCCAACCAGCGCGCCGGACTGATCGAGGGCTGGTTCACTGTGCCCGCGTTCACGCCGGAGGATTACGATCCGAAGGCGCTCAAGAGCCTATACGGGCCGTTACCGCCGCTGGCGGTGCTCGATCGTGGCCTGCCGCCGGCAAAAAGCCGCGGATTCCTGCGTGCTTGGGATCCGGTCCATCAGCGGCTGGCCTGGGAAGTCCCGACATCCAGCGACTGGGATGGAGGCGTGCTGTCGACCGGAGGTGGACTGGTCTTTCAGGGCGATGCGGCGGGCTACCTTAACGTCTACGCGGCCGATAGCGGCAAGGGCATGGCGCGCCTGCATCTGGGGACAGGAGTACTCGCAGCGCCCATGACCTATCGCGTCGCGGGCGTTCAATACGTGGCACTGCTCGCCGGCTACGGCGGCAATGCGGTCAACTATCCGTTACCCAAGGACTCGGCTGCGTACACTCGCGACAACGAGGGACGGATCATCGCCTTAAAGATTGACGGCGGCCCCGTACCCTTGCCGCCGATACTTACCGAGGAGCCCTTTCCCAAGCCCCCTGCTCATGAAGGTCCACCGGCAAGGGTGGCCGCGGGCGAGGTTCTCTATAATCGCTTTTGCGGCCGCTGCCACATGCTTGGCCGCGGCGTCCTGCCGGATCTGCGCCGCCTGACCGCGGACCAGCACAGGATGTTCTACGACATCGTGTTGCATGGCGCCCTGGCGCCGCTTGGCATGGGGCGCTGGGACGACGTGCTGTCGCGCTCCGATGCCGAGGCGATCCACGCATATATCGTCGATGAGGCCTGGAAGGAATACCGCCCGCATTGAACACGGCGGCCGCTCACGCCGGCCCGATGGTCAGGAGTTCCTCGAAGAATCCGCCGATCGCGCGCCCACGATCCACGAAATGGATCTCCAGAATCCAATGGCGCGGCGCGCCCGCAGCGTCGCACTCGCGCAGGCTGATCGAATTACCGTGACGGATCGAAAACCGGCGCAGGTCGGCCGGATCACGCTCGTGGGGAAAATGACCAATGAGATGCCCGGCGGTGGCATTGCCGAACTCCCAGCCGGCCTTGCGGCCCAGCCCGCAGACAAAGTCGTAGAGCTCGCCGGCAGTCAGATCCGGCTCGTCCAGGTAATGTTGTTTGCCCTTCTTGAAGGCGGCCGCGATATCCGCTACGAGCTTGTGCTTACGAGGGTCCGTGCCTAACACGTAAGTGCGGCCAAAATCTGCCTCCCACTCCTCGAACAATGGGCCGAAATCAAGATACACGATATCATCCTTGCCGATACGCCGATCGGGCGGCTCGTCGTGGTAGGTCTGAAGCGTGTTGGGGCCACAGCGAACGACGCGCTTATGCCAGTGGCGGCGCACACCGAAGCTGCGGCGGGCGAGCGTATGAATCTCGGCGCTCAACTCGCTCTCGAGGATTCCCGCACGAATCAATCCGGAATCGATGATCTGCGCAAATAGCTTTTCGGCCTTTCTCTGCGCCTCGATGAGCTGGCGCTCAATTTTCCGCTGGACTTTTACGCTCATCGTTGCGCCTGCGAGAGTGCGCGATCAAGTTCGTTCAAAACACGATAACAGGGAAGAACCCGCTGAACGCTCGAATTCGGCTCGCGCTGTTCGCGGATCGCCGCGATGATCAACTCGGCGATGATTTCGAGCGGCACGTGCTTCACGTCGCTTCGTACGGTGCTCATCGGTTTTTCTTCATGACTAGTCGCCTTAGTTTAGCCCGAGCAGCGGGCCAAGGTAATTCTCCGCAAGTCTCATTTGCCGGCTGCGACGCTCGCGGAGCTTGTTCGGGCGCGCCTTGCGCGCTGCACCGGCGTGATAGCCCGGCGCCGCGATCAGAGTAGCAATTCAAGCCTCGTCGTATACCGTCCCCTGCAGGCGCTGTTCGTACCGTCTCCCCGGCACAAGGGGCGCATCGTGCTGATCGGCGATGCCGTCCATGCGACGACGCCGCATCTGGGGCAGGGCGCCGCGCCGGTCGCTGAGCTGTTGGAGGCATTCATGCAACGCCGCTACGCGGGCTGCAAGCTCATCCCGGACCCCTCTCTGTAGGTGGGCGAATGGGGCAGCAACCGACGCCCGAAACGGACCCTGCCGGTCTCATGGGCCGAATTATCGCGGTGTTTGCTCAGCCGATCTGACAGACCCCGCAGCGTTGCGGCGCGCCATTTGACGGCGCACGAATGCCGTCCGTCAAAGCCTCGAGCGATACTCGGTCTGCACTTTCCTGATTTTTTTATTAGTGCCGAAAAAGGCGTGCCGCGACATGTCGACCGAGTAGCGGCTCGCCGGCGGATGGCGTCCGAGGCCTTCGGCGAGTGCACGAATATGGTGTGGGCCTGCCCCGCAGCAGATGCCAAGATAGTTGATGCCCAGGGCGTAAGCGGTGCGGCCAAAGTCGAACATTTCAGAACGCGCACACAGGAATGGATCCAGCCCGACCGGGAAGGCGCGCGCATTGCCGCAGCACGGGTCGGTCAGCGACATGAATGATGGTTCCGCACTCGTTGTACGATAGGGAACCGGCAGCGCCGCGACGTGACACTTCACGGCTTTGCGAATCTCCTTCAATAACGGCAGCATGGTTTGCGGGCCGCGATGACAGTTGAGCCCGACCACGTCCGCCCCGGCGTCTTCCAGGCGTTTACAGGCTTCGGCAGCCGTCCACCCCTCGCGCAGTGTTTCTTCCTTGTGGATAGAAACAGTCACGACCGCGGGTACTTTCGAATACTTGCGGATGGCATCGAGCGCCAGCAACGCCTCGGCGCCCCAAGAATAAGTCTCCGCCACAATGTAGTCGACGCCCGCTGCGGCGGCCCAGCCCACCTGCTCGGCGAAGATGGCCTCGACATCTTTGATGGATTTCTTGTCTGCCGGATCGTAGATATTCGTATTGCAGATGTCGCCGGCGAACAGGGTGCCGGTCTCGCGCGCGACCTTCTTTGCAATGCTGAGCGCCTTGCGGTTCATCGGCGCCAGATCCTTCTCGCGCCCGATGACGCGCAGCTTTTCCCGGTGTACGTAGTAGGTCAACGCCTGAGTGACATCAGAGCCTGCGTGCACGAAGTCCCGGTGCAGCTGCTCCACCACTTCTGGATGTTCGAGGATCACCTCGGGGACAAAGGCGCCCGCCTGCAGGTAGCCGCGACGTTCGAGTTCAAATACATAGCCCTCGGCGCAGATGACCGCGCCCTTTGCCAGGCGTGCCAGGAGGCCCGGTCCCATGCCACGCGCGCCGGGCGTCTTTCTGGTCTTGGTCTTTGCTTTGGCTTTCGCTCGTGAGGTCATGTTGGTCTCCGGACTGAATTGCGCAATGCAATTGTCAAAATGAAGATATCGGCGCTGCGGCCTAGGAGCGCATGCGCTCACCCTGCGGGTCAAAGGCAGGCGCGCTCAGCGAGCGCGCCGCGCGGCGCTCGCCGATGATTTCGATTTCAAAGCCGCTATCGGCGGATGCGAGTGTCGTTGGGATATAGCCGAGCGCGATCGAGGCCTGCGCGCTGTGGCCATAGCCCCCCGAGGTGACCGCACCGACAACTTTACCGTCATGCCAGATTGGCTCATCGCCGCTCGCATCGGCGTCGTCCGCATCGACGCGAAACGCGAGTAGGCGCACGCCGTCCCTGCGCTCTTTCGCCTGCACCGCTGCGGCGCGGCCGATAAAGTCACCCTTGTGTAGATCGATGAAGCGTCCGAGGCCTGCCTCGTAGGGGCCGTATATCGGGCGGTATTCGCGCGCCCAGCTACCAAAGCTTTTTTCCAGCCGCATGGAATTGAGCGCGCGGGCGCCGACGAGTTTCATGCCGTGTATCTTTCCGGCGCCGACCAAAAGATCGTAGAGCACGCGCTGGTAGTCGCTTGTCACCCAGATTTCGTAGCCCAAGTCGCCGGTGAAAGATAGGCGCCCAACGAGCGCCGGCACCATACCGATGTCCATGCGCCTAAACGACAGGAACGGGAAAGCGGCGTTTGAAAGATCAGCCTGCGCAAGGCTCTGCAGGAGGTTGCGGGACTGAGGTCCGGCGACCGACAAGCCGACATACTCCATCGCGCAGGGACGCACGCTCACCCCGGACGGGGGCAGGTGGCGCTCGAACCAGCGCAAGTAATAGATCTCGGCGGCATAAGTGCCGATCAGGAACACGTGATTCGGAGCGAGCCGGCACAACGTGAAATCTCCAATCAGCTTGCCGCGCTCATTGAGCATTGGCGTAAGGGCGATGCGGCCAACGGCCGGCAGGTGATTTGCCATGACGCGTGCGAGCCAGTCATCGGTACCGGTTCCTGTGATTTCAAACTTGCCGTAGCTCGAGATCTCCAGAAGACCCACCGCATCGCGCACCGCTTTACACTCTGCCGCCACATGCGCATGCGCATTGGAGCGGCGAAAGCTGATGTTCTCTTTGGCCGGAACGCCTTTGGGTGCGAACCATAGCGGATACTCCAAGCCGCAATATTCGCCGAACACGGCGTTCTGGTCGGCGAGCCGGTCGTATACCGGGGTCGTGCGCAGCGGTCGCGCCGCCTCGAGCTCTTCGTTCGGAAAGCGAATGCGAAAGCGGCGTGAATAATTCTCTCGCACCTTTGCGTTGGTATAGCCCATCGTCGCCCAGTCGCCATACCGCGCGACGTCCATGCCCCAGACATCCGCGCCCGGGTCGCCATCTACCATCCAGTGCGCCAATGCAAGGCCCACGCCACCGCCCTGGCTGAACCCGGCCATCACGCCGCAGGCGACCCAGAAGTTCTTGAGCCCTTTGACGGGGCCGATCAACGGATTGCCATCCGGTGCGAAGGTGAACGGACCGTTGATCACCTTTCGGATGCCTGCCTCGGCGAGCGCCGGGAAATGCTCGAAGCACACCTCGAGGCTTGGCGCGATGCGATCAAGATCATTTGGCAGCAGATCCTGTCCGAAATCCCAAGGTGTTACGCGCTCGGACCAGGGCACCCCGGCGCGCTCATACGTGCCGATGAGCATGCCGCCGCGCTCCTGGCGCAGATAGATTTCACCTTCAAAATCGATGCAGTGGATCTGCTCCTTCTGGCCTGCCAGCTGCGGCATATCCTCGGTGAGCAGATACTGATGCTCCATCGCCAGTATCGGCAACTCCAGACCGACCATGCGACCCACCTCGCGCGCCCACAGTCCGCCGGCATTGACCACGTGCTCGGCATGCACGTTGCCCTGCTCGGTGATCACGTCCCAGCCGCCATCGCTGCGTGCCTGCAGATCCGTGACGCGTGTGCGCCGTACTATCTCGGCTCCGCCGATTTCCGCCGCTTTCGCGTAGGCGTGGGTTACGCCGTAGGGATCCACGTGGCCTTCGATGGGATCAAACATGCCGCCGGCGAATTGCTTCTTGTCCATGAGCGGAAACATTTTCGCCGCTTCCTCGGCTGAAAGAATCTCGAGGTCCATGCCGAGGTATCGCCCGCGCGCTTTTGTCATTTTGAGCCAGTCGAGGCGGTCCTGGGTCCCGGCGAGCATGATGCCGCCGGTCACATGTACGCCGCATGATTGGCCCGAGATCCTTTCGATTTCCTGATAGAGGCTGATAGTGTATTGCTGCAGTTTGGCGACATTTGGATCGCCATTGACGGTATGCATCCCACCTGCGGCATGCCAGGTGGATCCGGACGTGAGCTCAGCCCGCTCGATCAGGAGCACATCCTTCCAGCCCGCCTTCGTCAGGTGATAGAGCACGCTCACGCCGACGACGCCGCCGCCGATCACGACTACCTGGGCGTGCTTCTTCATGGCTACTTCCGGTTCAAGTGCAAAGTTCGCAGATCGCGCACCACACATCGCTTAGGCATTGGAGACTGCCAGACGTACCGCGGGCTCGGCAAACCCCGGGCGATTGCCGAAGCGCTCGATCAGCCACGAACGAAACAAAGCGATCGCGGTGTCACTCAGGCCTTCCGGATGAGTAACGAGGTAGTACCCATAACCGTCGTCGAGGACGACATCGAAGGGTCTCACAAGCCGGCCATTGCGGATTTCCTCACTGAACAGAGTCGTGTCGATCAGGATGATCCCTTCACCGCTCAGCGCATACTGCACTGCGAGCATGGCGGTATCAAAAACGAGGCCGCGTTCATAATTGACCGGGCCAATCCCGGCCTGGCGGACGAATTGTGCCCAGACGTGGTGGCGGGGCAGGTCGGCGATGCGCACGTGGACAATTTCGTTCGCTTCGATGAAGTCCGCCAGACTCTTGCCCGCGTGCAGCGCCGCGACATCCGGATGACACAGCACGCTCAGGCGCACCGCCCAGAGAAGGTCCGTGACGAGGTCCGTGACGGTCGGCTTGGAGTACACCACTGCGACGTCCACATCGGACAATGGCGGTCCGACTCCATAAGGACTCACAAGGTCGATCTCAACTTCGGCGCTCATGCGCCGAAAATCGCGCAGGATCGGCACCGCGAGCTGCACTGCGAAACTTGGCGGCATCTGTACTCGCAAAGTTCGCAGCGCCGGGGCGCCCTCGTTGCGGATGTCATCGAGCGCGTACTCCAGCCGGTCAAACGATTTCATGATGGCGGGCAGAAGGTATTGGCCCGCCTTCGTCAGAACGAGGGCGTGCGGGCGACGCTCGAACAGCTGCTGCCCCAGCAGTTTTTCAAGCGCAATGACGTGGCGTGACAGCGCGCTTTGCGATATGAGCAAGGCATTGGCGGCGGCCGTGAAGCTGCCGTGCTTGGCGACGCCTTCGAAGGCGCGCAGCGCGTTCAACGGGAGCCAGCGCCGATCGATCGGTGAATCAGTCATGAAGGCTCTCCCCGCGCCGGGTGCTCGATGTTAATGTGACTCTCCATGCAGCGGTCCGCCCATTCTAACGGCTCGCGGCCGCCTGTCTCTTGAATCGACACCACCTCGGTCGCAAACACGCAGTTACCGGGGCCGAATGCGGCCCGCCGCGTCTCGCGGCCGGTTGCGCTCGCGCGCTGCGCGGCGGCCGATGCCTTTTTTCGATGGCGCGATTCAATTTCTCGGCTTTGATGCGCGGGACAAGTATGAAAGCCTGTAACGGCTTTGAAACTGGGGGCGTGCCATGCTTCGAGTCGGAATCGCAGGGTGACGAGCCCCTGCGGCGCGCGGGTTGTGGCGGTTAAGCCGCAAGAATGGATTTGCATCGACGCCAAGCCCGTTGCGGCGGCCGCGGCAAGCCTGTTTGACGAGATGAGTCCGAGGAGCGCTGAACCGCGGCGTACGCCGCCCGGGTCTGGGCGGCAACGGTCCACTGCTGCGACCGACAGCCACTCGGCCACCGGACCCATACGGACGGTCTGCCGGTGACTGCGGGTAAACAGGACGTAGCCGTAAAAGCTACTGCGCACCGCATCCGCTCGATCGATATCACGCATCACCGGCTCGAATTCCACCCGCCGCTGCAAGCCAGCTGGGATTCCAAACCGCGAGCTCATTCGGATGCGACGATCGTGCGCGTCGCAACGACCACGGGGTTCGTCGGCTACGGCTCAGGCGACCAGATGATTGGCTTTGCAGGGCATGAGGACCTTTTCATCGGCCAAGACCCGCTCGCCGTTGAACGCCACTATCGCGTCCTGTCGCACATCGATTTTCACTATGGCCGCTGTTGGCCTCTTGATCTTGCGCTCTGGGATCTTGCCGGCAAGATCGCAGGCCAGCCGTGCTGGAAGCTCTTGGGCGGGCTCTCGAATCGGGTCAGGGCGTACGCCTCATGTGCTGTGCTGCGCGATCCGGGCGCGATGGCGGAGCAGGCTGAGCGCTTTGAAGAGCTGGGTTTTCGTGCCATGAAACTGCGCTTTAACCCAGGCGACTGGAAGAACGACATGCGCTCTCTGGAAGCCGTACGTGCGCGTATCGGCGATCGGCTTGAGCTTCTCATCGATTGCAATCAGGGCTGGCGACTGCCCTGGGATACGCAGACCTCGTGGGTGCTGAAGGATGCGCTGGCGGTTGCCCGCGAGCTTGAGCCGCTGAAAGTCTATTGGATGGAGGAGCCGCTGCATCGGGCTGACTATGCCGGCATGCGGGCGCTGCGTGCGGCGACTGACCTGAGAGTCGCCGCGGGTGAGATGACCCGCCAACTTCATGAGTTGCGCGATTTGATCACCGGCGGCTGTGTCGATGTGGTGCAACCGGATGCTGCACTGGTCGGCGGCATTACGGGCCTGCGGCGCGTCGCGGTCATGGCGCACGAGCACGGTCTCATATTCACTCCACACACCTGGACCAATGGGATGGGCGTGACTGCCAATGCACACCTTGCGGCCGGCCTTGCGGATTCGCCGTTCCTCGAATACCCGTTCGATCCACCCGACTGGAGTCTCGCCCGACGTGATTTCATGATGGGCGAGCCGCTCGAGGTCGACCGCGAAGGCTGGATCAATCTCAGTGACGCACCGGGTATGGGTTACACACTTGATGAGGCGCTGCTCGCAAAGACCGCGCTAGGCGCCGGCGCCATTTGATTGCAGCGCGAGCGTGGTTTTTAAATCCCCTGCCGCTCAGGAGGCCAGGGTGCCGGCGCGCTCTGAAGTTACCGCTCAGGCAGATGAGCGAGGGGTCCACGATGAGCAAACAGCCGATCGGAATCAGCACTTTGTTTTCGTCTATTTGGCGTTCCGAGACTTAACGGGCTTGGCCAGTATCACTTCGATTTCGACCAGCATCCCGGGAGCTGCCAGGCCTGCGACCTGCACGGCCGAGCGTGCCGGCAAGTTGGGTTGTTCCGGCGTGCCAAAGAACTGTGTATAGGCCTCCATGAAGCCCTTGAAGTCCATGCGCTGGTCCGCGGCCGCCGGGTCAGCCACCAGAAAGACGGTCATCTTGATGATATCGCCGAAACCCAAGCCCAGAGAATCGAGCGATTCTTTCATGTTGGCGAAGACGCTGAGCGCTTGAGTCTTTGTGTCACCCCAATAAGCGGGCGTGCCGGCGGCTGCGTTGGGGTCCTTTGCCGAGGGGGTTACGCCGCTGTGAAAAACCAGCGTCGTGCCTGCGGGCACCTCCACGGCGCGCGCGATGGGGAACTTATTGTCGTGCATGAGCGGTAAACGCACGACATCCGCCGCATGCGCCGATGTGAAGGCGAACCACAGCGCCGCACAGGCGACTATCCGTGCATTTCGGCGCGCGATTGAAAGTCGTGGCATGGCGAGACTCCCGCGAAGGGGAAGCAAATTAGACTCAAGTCAGTGAAACCGCATCGCACTTGCGCCGAGCCAATTGCGCACGCTTACTCGGGTGGCTTGGCGCCGGAGAACTTGACGGGATTTGCGCCGCTGACGGTACCGATCGTTGCGCTGTCGCTTACGAAGAGCTGCACTTCGCGCTCAAAGCGAAGGTTTCCGTCAACCACAGCGCCGGGCCCGATTACTATTCGTGGCGTGTCATCCTTGCCCCAATGAAAGAGGCCAAAGACGCCTTCAGATGCCTTGTGGACAAGTATGCCTCCCTCGACATGAGAGCCGCCACCGATGTCAATGTCGGCGCTGACAGTCTTAATTCCGCCTCCAACGTGTGCGGCCTGCAACTGAATGCGACCATTCACATTGCCGAGCGAACTGTGCACGTCCGCTCCCTCGCGCAGCGTCACGGATCCATTTACCGCGGAAACGTTGTCCGACACCGTGGCACCTGCGCCGATCGTTATCGAGCCATTCACCGAGTGCAGGGATGCAGCGCTCGAATGTGCGCCCAAGCTGATGCTGCCGTTCACGGTGTGAGCGCTGGCGACGCTCGCATTGTCGTCTATGTGGATAGAGCCGTTCACGGTCGACACGTCATCGCGCTTCTCGCCGGGCTTCACCCGGATGGAGCCATTGACGGTCTGTGAATCGCTGTCGCCCGAGGAATCTTCGGAGTGGGCGCTGCCTTCGCTGGCACCTTTAGGAGTGTCGTCGGCGTTGACGCAGCCTGCGAGCGTGGCCAAAATTGCGATCAGCAGGATCAAGTTGCGATGATTCATTTTCTCTCCCGGCACGCATGTTTCCGTGCAGCGGTTTGGGCGCACGGGAATTTTCGAATGAGCTTACACGAGACCGGCGCCGCCGACACTCGGCCAGGTCCGCTCTCGGCACACGCGTTGTGCTGACTCGGTCCGCCAGGGACAGCGGGTCCGAGCCGCCGCCGCCGGCAGAGCGGATTTCATTGCTTTACGGTCTGAGTGACCGACGCGGAACCACCACATGAAAGCGTATCTGGCCGTCGTTTCCCGACTGCACTGTAACCTGGCCGTTGTGCACCTGAACGATCTGCTGGACGATGTAGAGTCCGAGTCCCAGGCCCTGATTCGTGCCAGGCTGCCGCTTGCCACCTTGGAACGGCTCGAAAACGTGCGGCAATAATGCTTCTGGGATGCAACCGGAGTTTATGACGGACAAGGCAACACCATCCGCGCCGGTGCCATCTATGCGCACTTGCACCGGCGCGCCGGACCCACCGTGCTGCAGCGCGTTGCCGATCAGATTCGATGCCACCTGTGCGAGGCGATCCGCATCCCATTCACCGCTGAGGTCGCCGTCTTGCCACACTTCGATGCGCCGTCCTGGAAAACTCGTCTCGTGTTCGCGCACCACGCGCTCGACCAATACCCCAAAGTCCGCCTGGCCGAGCTTAAGAGGGATGCCGCCTGCCAGCCGGGCGCGGGCGAGGTCAAGCATGTCGTCAATCATTCGGCTCATCCATTTGCCGCTGAGTAAAATGCGCGCTGCCGTTGCCTTGACTTTCTCGTCGCTGGACTGGTGCTGAATCATGTGCGCGGCCATCACGATGGCGCTCAAAGGGTTCCTCAAGTCATGACCCAGCACCGCCGTAAACATCTCATTCAGGTGCAACGTTTCGGATTGCTCGCGCAGCTGTTGCGCGAGCTGTTGCTTTTGGCGGTGCAGCTGAAAGAAAACCTTTGCTTTGCTTTCCAGGATATGCGGCTCGATCGGCTTGTAGAGAAAGTCCACCGCTCCAGTTTCGTAGCCCTTGAAGAGCCGATACTGATCGCGCGCCGCGGCCGTTATGAAAATGATCGGCACTTGACGCGTACGTTCGCTGCCGCGCATAAGCTCGGCCAATTCGAAACCATCCATTTTGGGCATCTGCACGTCGAGAAGCGCTAATGCGACCTCGTGTACCAGAAGTAATTCGAGTGCTTCGGCACCCGATCGGGCGGTCAGCACTTCCACATCATCCCGCCTGAGTAACGCCGAAAGCGCAAGCAGGTTGTCCTCGAGGTCATCGACGAGCAGACATTTGACACGCTCTAACATATGGGCACTTGCTTTTCGCGACGGTAGGGCGGGCAACAGCTTCGTTTCAAGGCAGAGTGCGCAAAAGCGCTGCTATTTGCTCGAGCGACAGTACGAAATCGGCCGGGCTTCGCTCGAGCGCTGATAATGCCATGACTGGTACCTGAGCGCTGCCTGGTTCCTGGACGATAGTCAAGCCGCCAGCGCCGTGAACCGCCGCAAGTCCGGCAGCACCGTCCGCATTCGCACCGGAAAGAATGATTCCCATGAGGCGCGCACCATACAGGTCTGCCGCGGACTCGAAGAGCACATCGACGGATGGTCGCGAGAAATGCACCGGCTCGTCAACCGAGAGCGAAAGCTGCGGGCCCCGGTCGAGGAGCAGGTGATAGTCCGGTGGCGCAAAATATACCGTGCCGGCTTGCACAGGCTCTTTATCCTCCGCCTCCTTGACCGGCAGGGAGCATTTCGATCTGAAGATTTCTACGAGCAGGCTCGGATGCTCGCGCGGCAAATGCAGCACGATGAACACTGCGGCCTGCAGATGTCGAGGCAGCGCCGGCAACAGGATTGCCAGAGCCTCGACGGCGCCCGCGGATCCTCCGACCACGATTGCGTCGATGCGCTCTTTGATCGCGTCAGCCCCCCTCACGATGGTCCCGCTTCTGGAAGATCCGGTCCTCAGGAACGACGTCGATGAAGGCGTCGGCGTGAGCGCCGAAGCGCAAGGACTCCTTTATGCCGATACCCAGAAAGCCCTTATGACAGAGCGCCTCGTGAAACAGGCCGATGGCTCGGTCCTGAAGCTCGCGGTTGAAGTAGATG
>Ga0302326_10012004_pt1 | contig 18549 bp, 9 predicted proteins | sample Palsa_T0_3_FD_202264 | JGI IMG/M metagenome (GOLD analysis project Ga0302326, IMG submission 202264) | Peat permafrost microbial communities from Stordalen Mire near Abisko, Sweden - Palsa_T0_3 | ecosystem: Environmental > Terrestrial > Soil > Palsa > Peat permafrost | place: Sweden: Abisko...
GACTTTGGGGCTTACGTCGAAGACGTAGCAGTCGATCTCGTCTACCTTCTGCTTGCCCACATATTTCACATCGTATTGGCCGATGTCTTCGGCGGTGAGCACAAACGGGTAGCCTTTCTGGATGTCCTGAAGATCGGAGGGCGTCATCATCACTCGCTCCAAGGTGTTCTGCGGCGCAAAGACCACTTTCTCGGTACGCGCGCCCCCGGGGTCGAAGACTACGTCGTCCACCTCGTAATACTCGCCGTCAACCTTGTTGGTGTCGTCGTCGATGGTCTGGACCCTGGCGGTGCGGCGATAAGTGTAGTGGTTCAGGGCCTGCTGGAATTCGCTTTCCTTGGCGGCAAACTGCTTGATGATCTGCTCGGGCGGGACTGCGGGCGGATTGAGGTCCATGCGGCCGAATCCGGAGTCCATGGCCATGGGCGTAAAGGTGTCTTTATTCTGCGCCTGGGCGCCATTCTGCATTCCCGTGGCCAGCCAACACACCGCGACCAATGCCATTGTTGTACCCCATCCATTTCGCACCAATGGTTTATCTCCTTTATGGCTTCTTTCCGTGCTCCGTGCCGGTGCCGGCAACGGGCAGGAAAGTCTCGCAGGTCTACAACATTAGACGCATGGACTGAGCCGCCGGATGGCTCCAGAATCGAAGGGAAGGGGAACCCCTGTCCGGAGCAGGTTTCGAGCAGTTTCCCCGCTGAATCGATTTGGTGGAATCCACAATTGTCTACTTGTTGTGTTTGCGCTCATTTTGACCCCTGAAAGTGTTGATCTTCAGGCGAAGCATAAGCGGCCAGAGGCCGCAAAAGTCAAGCGGTAATGGCGCTCCGGTTGCCGATTGGCCAGCGTTTCCAAGAGGTTTGAAGGAGAAAAAGCGGTTCCAATGCCCGACTACTACCAGGCACCGAGTCTTATTCTCACCGCGCTCCTGCTGCCGGCGTTCGGGTATCTCTATCTGCGCTTTCGCGATGCGCGAACCCTGCTCTGGTTCCTGGGCTTTCTCTTTGCCATTGTTCGCATGCTTTGCCTCTACAAGGTTGGCTCATGGCACTTCGCCGATGGCACCCATCCCTGGATCACTGCGCTCGGACAGACCTCCATACAGATCAGCGCCACGCTGTTTTTTGCTTCCCTGTCGCCTCTGCGCTTTCAATTGGGCAGATTCCGCGTCCTCTACGTCGTCCCATACACGATCCCCCTGGTTGTGTATTCCATTCTTCTGGAAGGCGTGTTTCACGGCGTTTCGCCCACCGGCGCGCGGTTCTGGATATTCCCCGCGCTGGGCGCCATTTCGCTGACTACGACGTTCTTCTGGGCCATCGCCAAGGGCACCATGCCGCGGCTTCTGGGCTTCTCAATTTGCGTAGTCTTCGGCTGTGCCGGGCTGTGGATCTGTTTCGCAAGGGGAGGCCCCTGGCCGCTCCTATTTGTGCAATCCGCTAATCACTTTATGACCGCGTTGCTGCTGGTCTCTGCCTTCCGCAGGATTTCGCCGGGCGTGATCCTTAGCCAGCTTGGCTTTCTCGCGTGGTCGTTGGCGATCCTGCTGATCTTTCCAGCCATAAGCCAGAATCCGGTGGTCGACACGACCCTGATCCGGGTGATCGTAATGGGCAAAGTGGTAGCCGCGCTGGGCCTGATTCTACTGGCTTTGGAAGACCAGTTGGCGATCAACCAAGCCAACCAGGAACGGGAACGCAGAGCCCGCCGCGAACTGGAGGCCTATACCAATCTGATCCTCTCGCGGCGGCGCGTGGAGGACTTCGATCGCCAAGGCGCCGAGATCTGCGAGACGGTGGCCAAGCATAGCCGCTTTGCTCAAGCGGCGCTGCTGCTGCAAACCGCGGGACGGTATCGATTGGCCGGGGCTGCGGGCCTTGATGCTGCGGTTGCCGCCGCGCTCGATGAGCTGGCGGCGCGGATTCCGGTGGAGGGTTTTCTGACGCCCGGTTCTGCTCCATCCGCGGTGGACAAAAGCCATACGCTGCAGCTCGACCTGGGTCGCTGGCTTCGCCCCGGGGACGACCTGAAGCGCCTCCGCTTTACCTCGGTGCTCGCCGTTCCCATGACCGGCCGCACGGTCACCGAAGGCGCGTTGCTGCTGGCCGGCATGCGCAATTCTCCGGTGCGCACCGTGCCCGGCCATGTTTCTTCTCCCCATCAAAACGCGCTGCGCGCCGACGATCTACTGCCCATCGAGATGCTCACCGCCCGGCTGCAAGCCACTCGCAGCCAGACCATGATGCTGGAGAAGCTGATCGACTCAGAAAAGTATGCGGGCCTGGGCCAACTGGCCGGCAACGTGACCCAGCAGTTGAATAACCCGCTCACTGTGATTCTGGGCTATGCCTCGCTGCTGGATGAAACTTCTTCGCTCGATCCTCAGGAGCGCAAGGGCATCGAATCCATCCTCACCGAAGCCCGCCGCATGAGGGCTACAATCGAGAGCCTTACCCGCATTTCGCGGCCTCACAGCGGCCAGTTCACAGCCGTCTCCGTAAGTGAAATGCTTACCGACCTGGAACAATTGCACCGCTCGGAATTTCTGCGCCGCTCGATCGAGTTCCGGCTCAACATTGGCCAGGGTCTGCCCAGGGTTCTATGCCACGCCCAGCAACTTCGCCAGGCCGTCCTGCACTGCCTGCAGTTTGCCATTGAGGCGGTGGAGGGTCAGCCCTCCCTGGCAGTCTTTGACGAGGTGAAGACCGTCCGCTTGGAGGCCACGGCGGAAGGCAGCCTGGTGCAGATTCTGATTGCCCATTCTGGACCAGGGTTTCTCCATCCTGACCGGGCCTTTGATCCTTTCGTTCCCGCGCAGGCAAGCGGGGAGACTGCGGGACTGGGGTTAAGCCTCTGCGCCAGCATTCTGCGCGACCATAACGGGCGAGCTTCGGCGGTGAATCTGGAGCCGAATGGGGCGGCGATTCTGCTGGAGCTGCAGGCGGCGTAGAGCTTCTATTTCCCATCGATGACAGATTTGTGGTTTGGAAAGAACGAATAGCAACCGCGCCCAGAGGGCACCCGCCTTCGGCTCCGCTGACGTACGCTTCTCTCAGGTTGACAGGATGATTGGTACGGCAAAAGGGTGAGAAACCGTAGAATAGATTCGCAGGGCTTTTTCCCTATCTAGATGGCATTCACCGAACAATACGATGTGGTTGTGGTTGGCGCTGGGCACGCGGGATGCGAGGCGGCGATGGCTGCTGCGCGCATGGGGCTGAAGACTGCGCTCATTACCATGAACATGGACCTGATTGCGCAGATGAGCTGCAATCCGGCGATTGGCGGCGTGGCCAAGGGGCACCTGGTGCGCGAGGTGGACGCCCTGGGCGGCATTATGGGCGAGGTGGCGGACGCGGTGGGCATTCAGTTTCGGCTGCTGAATACTTCGCGGGGGCCGGCGGTGTGGAGTCCGCGGGCACAATGCGACAAGCAGCTCTATCGGGTGAAGATGCGGGAGGTGCTGGAGGCGCAGGCGGGACTGCATATTCGGCAGGCTGAGGTGGTCGATCTGGTGATCGACGAGGGAATAGGGAATAGGGAACAGGGAATAGGGACGGACGGGCCAGGGACCTTTGCGCGGCGGCGGATGCTGGGGTTGAAGCTGCGTGATGGGCGGAAGCTGCTGGCCGGGGCTACCATCATCACGACTGGAACGTTTCTTAATGGGCTGATTCATTGCGGCGAGGAGCGCTATCCGGCAGGGAGGAGCGGCGAGCCTGCTTCCGTGCTGCTGGGCGAGGCGCTGCGCCGCTTGGGGTTGCGGACGTGCAGGCTGAAGACGGGGACGCCGCCGCGGCTGGATGGGCGGACGATCAGGTGGGACGCTTTCGAGGAGCAGCCGGGCGATGTGGACCCGACTCCATTCAGCTTTCGGACAAAGAAGATTGTGCAGCCGCAGATCAGCTGCCACATTGCGTTCACAACGCCGGAGACGCTGCGGATTATCCGTGAGAATGTTGGCCGCTCGGCGATGTACTCGGGACAGATCGAAGGGATTGGGCCGCGCTATTGCCCGTCGATTGAAGACAAGATCGTCAAGTTTCCTGACAAGACGCAGCACCAGTTCTTTCTGGAGCCGGAGGGCCTGAACACGCACGAAGTTTACGTCAACGGCATGTCGACCTCGCTGCCCATGGAGGTGCAATGGGAGATTGTGCGGTCCATTCCAGGGCTTGAGGGCGCGGAGATGCTGCGGCCCGGCTATGCGATCGAGTACGACTCGGTGGATGCGACGGAGCTCGACCGCACGCTGCGCGTGAAGAGCATGGATGGCCTTTATCTCGCCGGGCAGATCAACGGGACCAGCGGGTATGAAGAAGCCGCGTGCCAGGGGATCATGGCGGGCATCAACGCCGCGCTGTGGCTCAAGGGCGAGGCTCCGTTCACGATGAATCGGACCGAGGGTTACACGGGCATTCTGATCGACGACCTCATTTCCAAAGGGACCAACGAGCCGTACCGGATGTTTACTTCGCGTGCGGAATTTCGGCTGCATCTGCGCATCGACAACGCGGACCGCAGGCTTACGCCGCATGGACGGCGGCTGGGGCTCATCAATGATGAGGCCTGGGCGGAGTATGAGCAGAAGCAGGCGCGCATGGCTGCACTCAGCAATCTGCTCACAACCGGCAAAGTCGACGCGGAGCGACTGGCGGCAGGCGGGCTCGATGCACTTCCTGCAACTGCCGGGCTCACCTGGGCGCAACTGTTGAAGCGGCCTGAAGTGACGATTGAACCTGTTCTCCGCGCGGTGCACGAGATGCTGGCGCGGGAACCTTTACTCGCGGAGCTGGCAGCGCTGACCGGCGACGATCTGCAGCGGAGTTCGAGGACGAGTACGGCGACGGCAGTCTTGCGCAACGAGGCGCGCGCTGTTGAGACGGAGATCAAATTTGCCGGCTATCTGGAACAGCAGAAGAAATCCATCGAAAAGCTCAAGGCCGCGGAGTCGGTCGCTATTCCGGATTGGATCGAGTACAGCGCCATGAGCGGCCTATCCCGCGAGATGCGCGAGATATTGGAGCGGGTGCGGCCCATCACCATTGGGCAGGCGAGCCGGCTTCCGGGCGTTACCCCGGCGGCGCTATCGCTGGTTCATGTTTCGATTCGCCTACAGGGGGCGAAGCGGCTTGAAGCAAAAGCAGCGAGTTAGCTGCCGCTGGCGCGGGAACGAAAAAACAAAAGCAGGCGGGTACCCTTTGGGTGCGGCTCAGCTGAAATGCGCTTCGCTCAGGATAAACGGGGTCGTTTGAGGTTCGCGGTTTCCCACCCTAGCGACAAAAACAAGAACGTCGCGAGGATGGGGCACCCAGCATTTGTGGGCCGTGCGGCACCGCGTTCATCGCATTCGTAACTCGCCGCAGCGAATCATGCTGCTGAGGATGACAGGATCAATCTTAGTTTGAATCTTTTTAAATCCTACTGCGGCCCTTTGTCGCCCTTCGAGAACAGTGGAATGTGGAAGGGAAGCTCGGCGGTGGATTGCTTCTTCTGCCTGGCGTTTGAGTCTTCGCGTAGCACGGTGCGCTGCGAGTTGATGCACAGCCAACTGCCGTGTGAACGCTCGAACACGTGCGTGAAAATCCCCTTTTCGTTGGTCTCCGCCGCAGCTACCTTGTGATGCAGCGTGTAGGTGCCGTTGGCTATGGCGATGTCGCCCAGCATGCGTACGGTGATTACGCGCTGCTCCAGGTGGATGGTCTTGTCGTCGCCGTTGATGGCCAGGGCCACCTGCTGATTGCGGGTGGTGATATCGCCAGTGGCGGAGACATCGACGAGCAGCGGTGACAGGGCCAGTTCCAGGGCGTACTGGTCGCGGTTGTTGACGGCATCCGACCAGGCATCCTCGATCTTCTGGAACTCGCGAATCTCCGGGCTTTCCGCAGTCGTCGCGCTGGTTTGCGCCGGCGCCGCTGTTGGAGAAGGCGCTACAGCCGGAGCAGAATTCTGTGCAAGGGAAACAGAGCAAATCAGGAAAAAAGAAGAAATAAATACTGGTAATCGATTCATTTGCAAAAGAACTCCTGGGTAAACGGTCTTCAGTTCTCAATTGCCGGCCGGATGAGCCGCATTCAAGCTTCGCGCGGACAACGGAAGACCGGCAACCGCCTACTATCCATGATAGCTGTTGGACTCCGGGATCAGGCGGATGAGAGCGGCAAAACCTTCAGGACATTTTCGGAAAGAGTGTAGCCCATGGGGTTTATTGGTATCCCACCCATTCCGCAGAAAAAAGCGGAATGGATGGGGCACCGAGGACTACCGTAAAAACAAAAATGCTTTAGATCAGCGATTGCAGGCGTTCCGGCTGGTGCACCGTTATCAGCGAATCCTCAATAGAAATCCATCCCTCTTTGCGGAACTGGCTCAGCGTGCGGGTCACGGTTTCGCGCGTGGTGCAGGTCATCGACGCCATTTCTTCGTGCGTCAACAGCAGCGGGAAGCGATAGGCTCCGTCGTTCACGCTCTCGCCGATCTGGTGCGACAACTCGAGCAGCAGCCTGCCCAGGCGTGCTGCCACGGTCTCTGACAGCGCGATCCGGCAGGCGTCCTGCAAGGCAAACCGGTACTCCTGGCAGATGCATTGCACGGCGCGCATCTGCGCCTCTTTGTGGGTGCGCAGAAAACCAAGAAAGCGGTCCCGCTCCACGGGCCTGAGCTGGGCGGTGGTCAGGGATTCGGCGGAGACTTCATAGACGCCGTGGGAGAGTACGGCGTACAACCCCAGCACGGAACCGGGACCGGCGATGCGAACAATCATCTGGCGGTCGTTTACGCGGCCGGCGGTCAACTTCAAGTAGCCGCTGCAGATGAGAAACAGGCAGCGCGCGTCGTCACCCAAATTGAACAGCGCAGCCTGCGCGGGAAGAGTGATGGTGCTGGTGGCGAGTTCAAGATCGGCCAGCACCGAACTGCCCAGCGAACAGAACCAACCGGGCCGGCGATTTGCGCAGGCCGCGCAACCCACCGGAAGTTGACGCATCGTTTGCCTCGGATGTGCTTGGGCTGTGGCCGTGATTGCCGCGGCTGTCATGGTGGTGGCCCTCCCGACGCTGGTCGAGCGCCTTCGCCTCCGCTGCCCCGCAAATGCCGTGAGCACCGCATGGGAGGCGAAAGTGCCAGGAAGCTCCCGGCAAAAGAGACTTTTGCTCCATAACAGTCTGCCTATCCGAACCTCTGCATGGATGTGACGGGGCTCACGGTTATCACTGGCGCGAAAAACACATGATCTTCCGCGCAGTCGGCAATGGACCCCGAAGGCGAGTCCTGAAGCGCAATCTCCATCGGGCGCCATCGGTCCGTCGGCGGCCCTGGCGCGAAGCCGCGCACCTTCCCAGATTGACAACGCTGCCGTTTTATCTCGGAACTGTGCGGTTCTGCTCAGAGATGCGTGATGTTTGCTGTTGCAATGGAGACCGAGCTCTCCAGCGAAGGGGCAGTCTTGCGCCCGCGAACAACTGTTTTCAATTCAGGAAGAAAGGCTGGCGTCTGAGCCTCAAACCTGTTCCCCCAAGCCGGAATCCATTTCTCTTCGAGACGAGAAACTCAACCTCTCGACAGAATTCCTTACCAAGTGTGATAAACGTCACCGATTGCCAGAATGATTCGCCGTAGGATTCGAGCCATGAAGTGATGCTCCACACAATGATCAGCTTCCGGGAAGAACGAATTCCTGGAAAACGCAATGAGAGCACCCAAGGCGGTATTTTTCATGCATAGAGATGGGCCAGTAAGGCGATTGCCGATTGATGCGGTCCCGGGTAGGTTGGCGGGGCTGCGAGCTTGTTTGGTGTTGATGCTGGGAGCGGGCATGCTGTGCGCTGCGGCTCAGGCCGCTGCGGCGACGAAGACCGCGACAGCGAAGCCGGCCACTGCACAGACCAAGGACACAAACCCGGCGGACTTTGTCGGGTCAGAGGTTTGCGCCTCGTGCCACGCACCCGAAGCGAAGGGATTCGCCGATAATCCTCACACCAAGATCGCCCTGGAACACGGCAAGACCGGGGCCACATGCGAATCATGCCATGGCGCGGGTAAAGCGCACGTTGAGGGCGCCGGCGACGTCACCAAGATCTTCGATCCCGCTAAGGCCTCGCCCAAGCAAGTGGATGAAACGTGCCTGGGCTGCCACGCAGGAGCGCATCCCAACTTCGAGCGTTCTCCTCACGCCAAGGCGAACGTGGGCTGCACCAGCTGCCATACCGTGCACGCCTCCAAGAACGAGCCGCTGCTCAAGGCAGCACAGCCCATGCTCTGCTTCCAGTGCCACACCGACGTGAAGCCGGCGTTCGATATGCCCTTCCACCACAAGGTGAACGAAGGCCTGGTGCAGTGCAGCGACTGCCACGATACGCACGGCACATTCGGGAACAACAACCTGAGGTCCACGGCCGATCAAAACATGATCTGCACCAAGTGCCACACGGAGACGCGCGGGCCTTTTGTCTACGAGCACGCTGCGGTGAAGGCGGAAGGGTGCCTGGGCTGCCACACTCCGCATGGATCTCAGAACGCGCGGCTGCTGAACATGGCGAACATCAACACATTGTGCAACCAGTGCCACAGCCCGGTTGCCTCCGCCACGGTTCACGGCATGAGCGCAGGGTCGTCGGAGCTGACGCCATGCACCAGCTGCCACACCTACATTCATGGTTCCAACGTGAATCCGGCGTTTCTCAGGTAGGACGAATGGAACTGTTCCGGGCACGGCGAACGCAGCAGAACGCGCGGCCCGGATGCAGCGACTGGTTAAGACACGAGTTCAGGATTTCGATTTTCAGTAACGGATTTTTTTTGAAGTGAGGCTTCATATGAAGAACGTAGGATGGTTTTCAAGGCTGTTGGATGAACAGCCAAGCACGGCAACGATCCAGCGCATCGCCGGGGGCATTGGAATCGCCATTTTAGGGATGACGGCGGCAATCGCAGTCGCCCAGAATCCTGCGCCCGCCGCCTCGCTCGCTCCGGAGACACAAATCACGGCCCCGGCTGGGTATTCGATCCATCAGAGTGTGGATATGGGCGGGCGCATGTCCGGCCTTAGCGGCAGCGGGGCCATGTACGATACGCTGGTCAATCTGCAATCCGGACCGCGCGTGCTGGGCGAGACTCTTGAGATGCGTGCGCTTCCGGGGAACAAGCACACGCTTGTGGATTCGCTGTCGGCCTTTGGCAGCGGATTCGGCGGCGATCCCAACAGCTTTTCCAAGCTGGATGCCTCCAAGGGCAAGATCTACCAGTTCTCGGGATTGTTCCGCCGCGACCGCCAGTATTTCGATTACGATCTGCTGGGCAACCCCAATATTCCGGGCGGCCAGACGATTCCCATTGGACCCACCGCCGCGCCGACGGGTTCTTTTGCCTGGCCGCAGGTCGAGCAATCGCCTTTCCTGTTTAACACCGTGCGCCGCATGACGGACACCAGCCTCACGATTTTTCCGCTGTCGAAGGTGGCTTATCGCGTGGGGTACTCGCAGAATATATTCCAGGGTCCGACGTTGAGCCCGAGCGGTTATCAGTTTGCCAAGTACGATGCCATTCTCCAGGAGTACCAGCGCAACAGCACCGACGACTTCACCGGGGCGATCGACTGGAAGCCCGTGGCGGGAACCCTGGTAACGTTCGAAGAGCAGATCGACCACTACAAGATGGATTCGTTCTTCACCTTGGCGCCCAGCGACTTTATCGCGCAGGAGGCGGACGGCACTCCCGTGGCGCTTGACGACTACGACAGCCAGACGCCCTACCCCAGCACCGCATGCAATGCAAACAGCATCGGGACCACGCCCATTTTCTCGGCCGCGCCGACGCCTGGCGGCCTTCCGGTGATCAACGCGGCTTGCGCGGTGGTTACCAGCTATCTGCGCTCGCAGCCGACCCGCATTCTCTATCCGACCGAGATCATCCGGATGCAAAGCTCCAGCATCCGGAACGTCGCGATGAATGGCGATATTCGCTACACCAACGCGAACATGAACATGCCCAACTACTACGACAGCTACCAGGGATTGAATGGGACCACCCGGTCGCTTACCTATACGGCTACCGGAAGCGCAAAGCGGGAGGTTGTAGCGATCGACTATGGCATTGTGTGGCAGGCGATGAAGACGTTCAGTCTGTCAGAGCAAGTGGACTTCTCCAGCGCCCATCAGCCGGGAACCACCACCATGACGGGTGTTACCGCGCTGGCCACGCCGGCGACAGCTGGAAACGAGACCATCACTTATGCAGGTGGGTTGACGACGACGGTGGCTGCTGCCGGCGCCTCAACGTTTGAGGGCAGCGGCGCGGTCGGCACTCCGCTACCGGCCTACTTTGGGCAGAACTTCGTGACCAACAACCTGACCGGGACCTGGGATGCGGGGTCGCGCACCACTCTCTCGCTCACTTATCGCCACGGCACGCACACCATCGCTCAGGGCTCTCCTCATAACGTCCCGCTGGCAGTGGGCGCGACCGGCAACGGAACCGTGACCATTAACGAGGACGGTGGAATCCTGAACGCTGCCGTGCGTCCCAGCGCCAATTGGAATGTGAATGGCACGGTGGAGATGCTTTACGCCGACAACGCATTCACGCCGGTGGGTCCGCGGCAAACCAGGCACTACAGACTGCATACCATGTACAGGCCGAAGCCGTGGGCGACGCTCTCCGGCGCAGTGAACGATTTGGAACGGCATAACAACACCAACAACAATGCGAGCGCCGTGGCAGCAGGGGACGACCCGTACGAAGGCCCGATCGACCATGTGGATCACAGCCGGGTGGTGAGCCTGGGCGCGGCGCTGTCACCGAACGAGCATTATGGGTTCGATATCAACTACGCCTATAGCGACGTATATGCGGCTACCAACATCTGCTTTGACAACGGCGCCAAGCCCACATTGCCCGGCACTGCCTCAACCAACGGCAGCGGCGGACCGAATGTTTGCCCTGGCATTTTTACCAGGGGATCGACAACGCAGCTTGCGGACTGGTTTGCGCGGGACTTCATGGATGCACCGACACAGTACGTATCGGCGGCAATCACTTTGTCCCCGGTGGCGAAATTCCATTCCAATATTGGCTACCGCATCAGCTCTGTGAATGGCAATCAGTTCTTCAACGACGCGCGTGCGGTGAACGGCTCGCTTGATTCCAAGTATCAGTCCCCGTTTTTGAATGTTGCATGGACGATCCATCCGGGGTTGATCTGGAAAGCAGAATACAATTACTTCGGATACGGCGAGGGCGGTCCTTCCGGCTCGCAGTACTGCAGCACTTCAACCTCGCTAACCTCGACGGTTGTTCCCTGTACCTCTCTACCCGAACCGACTGGTTTAACCGAATCGTCTGCCGGGCTGAGCGCACCGCGGAACTTTCATGCGAACAACGTAGTCCTCGGAGTGCATTACGAATTCTGATCGAAGCAGCCAAACACTGCGGCCGGCGTTACGCGTCGGCCGCGGAATCTATTCAGGAGTTTGATCATGAGCAAAACGATTCGATCTCAAGTGGTTCTGGCCGTTGTGGTTTGTCTGGCCAGTGCCGTGGGCTTCGCGCAATCCGGCGGCGAGGCAACCTATAAAGCGAAATGTGCGATGTGCCATGGGCCGACAGGCACTCCCAGCGCCGGAATGGCCAGCGCAATGGGGATCAAGGCCGCGTCCGATCCAGCTACAAAAGCGCTTACTGTCGATCAGATCAGCGCAGCGGTAAAAGGCGGAAAGGGCAAGATGAAGCCGATTGCAGGATTGACGGACGCACAGATCAAGGATGTTGCGACGTATTTCCACGGACTCAAGTAGGCAGCCGCGCGGGCGCGAGATATTCGAATCGGTGTGGAGAGGAAGTTGGCCTTGTTTCAAAAATTCCGCGAGAGCTGGGTAAGGCCGGCGCTGTTCTTCGGCAACAACCCCATCAGTCTGGCCGGCGGCGCCATTACTACCGCTTCCGGCGCGACCATGGTCGGCTATTGGCTGGTGGAAATCTTTGGCCGGCTCAAGGACAACCCCTACCTGGGCCTGATCTTCTTTCTGATTTTGCCGGCGCTGTTCATCGGCGGCCTTATCCTCATCCCGATCGGCGTGTTTCTGCGCCGCCGGAAGCTTCAAAAGGCGGGGCAGATTCCCGCCGAGTTTCCCAAGATCGACTTGAACGACCGCATGTTTCGCCACGGTCTGGACATCGTGCTGGTGGCAACCATTGTCAATCTGCTGATCGTGGCCGTGGCCAGCTATCGCGGCGCCAGCTACATGGATTCCGCTCAGTTCTGCGGCCAGTCCTGTCACGTGATGCATCCGGAGTACACGGCCTACAAGATATCCGCGCACTCCCACGTTGCGTGCGTGGATTGCCACATAGGCGCGGGCGCAGAGTCCTTTGTTCGTGCAAAGGTTAACGGAACCAAACAGCTTGTCGAAGTGGCATTCAACACCTATCCGAGGCCCATCGAGTCGCCTGTGCAGAATCTGCGTCCCGCGCGAGAGATCTGCGAGGCTTGTCACACGCCGGCCAAGTTTGTGGGTGAAAAGCTGCTTGTCAAATCGACCTTTGCCGACGACGAGAAGAATACCGAGACGCAGACCGTGCTCGTTCTGCATCTCGGCGGGCGCGATTCGCTGAGCCAACTGAGCGGGATTCACGGCACACACCTGGGCCACATCGAATACGTCGCCACCGACGCGAGCCGGACGACGATTCCCTGGGTGCAGAAGCGCAACGTTGACGGATCGGAGACGGTATTTGCCACCGCCGATGCGGGTAGCGGCATTCCCAAGGGTGAGCGCAGGGTGATGGATTGCATCGATTGCCACAACCGCGCGGCCCATACATTCGTTACAGCGGAGGAAGCGGTGAATCGCGCCATGGCGGAGGGCGCCATCAGTCCCGATCTACCCTGGGTGCACAAGGAGAGCCTGCAACTGCTGAAGGCCAACTACGCTTCAGAAGAAGAGGCTGCCCAGAAGATTCCCGAACAGCTCAGGGAGTTTTACAGCTCTCAGCATCCCGAGGTGCTAACGACAAAGACAGCCGCGGTCACGTCGGCCGGCAACGAGCTGGTCACTCTCTATAGCCAGAATGTTTTTCCCTACATGAAAGTGACCTGGGGAACGCATCCCAACCATATCGGCCACATGAGCTATCCGGGCTGCTTCCGCTGCCACGACGGCAGCCATGCGGCCAAGAACGGAACGGCCATCACACAGGACTGCGCGGCCTGTCACAATCTGCTTGCCGTGGACGAGACCAAGCCCAAAGTTCTCTCCGACCTCGGTATTCAATAAATAGAGAACTCCGAATGTACGGGGCCGTTTGAGGTGGCGAAGCCGGAGGGTTTCCCACCCTTCCGCGATAAGACTGCGCGACCCCGACCCAGAGGGTGCCCCGGTACCCCGATGGGGCACCCGGCGCCCAGTGGGGGCGCCCAGGACTTGTGCGCCGGGTTTTGCACAGGAGCTATTTACTTTTCCGCTTGCCCGCTCCCTGCGGGCTCAGAATCTGCTGCTCGATCACTGCTCCATCGCTATACAATCGGGGCGATAGCTCGATGAATCCGCAAGCTCTCTGCCCAAAAGGTGCGAGAGTGTGAAGACCGCTCCGCCAACGATCAGAGCCGGGCTCTCATCGTTGGCGGAAACGGCGGAACTTGGCCGCAGCGCGTAGACAAAGAGGAACATGGCATATAAACAAAGCTTCGGTCTGCCGCTTGCGGTTCTCATCCTGGCCAGCTTCGGAGCATGCCTTTCAGGGTCGGCCATGACCCCTGGTTCCCGGCCATCGGACAAGGACGCGACATCGGGTACCACGAACTCACGCCTCGCAGGCGACTGGCGCACTTCCGCGGCGGTGAGGATTCCGTCGAGCAGACCGTTCATATCCCCGTCCGACCCGCCAACGGATTCGAGCCGGTCGGCTGCGCCGGCGAGTGCGCGACTGGAGCGAATGCTGCTTTTGCTGGCGCCTTCTGCTGCCCAGCAGCAGGCGCTTGATGCTGAACTCGCGGCCGTCGAGCATCCAGCGTCGTCTCAATACCACAAATGGTTGACGCCGGCGGCGTTTGCAGACGCTTATTCGAACTCCGCCGCGGATGTATCGGCGATCTCGGCATGGCTGGAGAGCGATGGCTTTCAAGTGGCGCCGCTGCCCACCGGCCGCGGCTGGGTCGAGTTTTCCGGAACCGTGGCGCAGGTCGAGCTGGCCTTTCAAACCCAGGTCGATACGCAAGCCACACCGACAGGAACGCGGTTCGTGCTGGCGGAGGGAATCTCCGTTCCTGCCGCGCTCGCGCCGTTGGTTCAGGGACTCGTATCTCTCGACGGCGCGCTTTCCACGCCGGCGTTCACGCAGCCGCAGGCGATGAAGCTGCCCGCTTCGGAGCTTGCTGCGCAGACTTCGTTGGCGCACGCTGCCGCTCTTACCCCGGAGCTTGCCGCAGGGTTGCTGCACTTTGACGCGCTGCGCACGGCTGGGATTACGGGAGCGGGCGAGACGATCGCAATCCCGGCTCGCAGCAATGTCAGCGTCAGCGACGTTGCCGCTTTTCGTGCGGCGTTTGGGCTGCCGGCGGCTGCGGTCAAGGTTCTTCTCAACGGCACAGATCCTGGACTCGCAACCGATCAGGAGGAGGCTACGCTGGCAGCTTCCTGGGCGGGCGTCGCCGCTCCGGGTGCTCAGATCGTTCTGGTTCCGGCTGCTACAACAGGCGCGACGGACGGGCTGGATCTTTCGCTTGCCGCCGTTGTTGACCAGGCATTGGCGCATACGGTCGCAGTCGGATACTCCAACTGCGAGGCTGCGCTCGCTCCGGCGCATCAGGCCTTTTATGCAGCGCTCTACCGGCAGGCTGCTGCGGAGGGCATTTCAGTGATTGCGGCGGCTGGGGACAGTGGAGGTTCAGCTTGTCACCTAGCTGGAAGCGCTAATCCGGTCAGCAGCGGCTACGCGGTCAATGCGCTGGCTTCTACTCCGTGGAATACCGCGGTGGGCGTGGCAGCCTTTGATGCTTCGGGTTCTTCGTTGGAAGCGCCAGCTTTTTCGGCATGGTCGCCGGCAGGTGTGGGTGAACCGGCGTACGCGGGCGGGGGTGGAAGCAGCAATCTCTATGCGGCACCCGCCTGGCAGCCGATTCCTTCGCAAGCGCTTCAGGGCTTGGACACGCCGGGAATCAACGATCGCCTACTGCCGGACCTCGCTCTCCCCACGGCCATTGACTCTACCGTCAACCCAGGGCTCGCCTTCTGCTTCAGCGGCGCCAATCCCGTAGCCGGATGCACTCTGGTCCGCAGCGGAGGCAGTTCTGCCGCCGCAGCCTTATTTGCCGGCATTGCTGCGCTGGTCAACGAGAAGAACGGGGAGCAGGGCAACCTTGCTCCGCATCTCTACACCTTTTCGCGGCAGAGCGGAGCCTTCACGGACGTGGAGCTTGGAAGTGCGCAACTGCCGTGTCTCGCATCCAGCCCTGGATGCGGCGTTGACGGGGAGATCGGCTTCACTGCCGGCGCTGGTTACGACCTGGCCACAGGATTGGGCGTGGTGAACGCGCACACGCTAGTGACCGGGTGGGTCACTCCGCAGACGACGGGCACTGGGCTGGCCAATGTAACCAATACCACAGGGCCAGGACAGACGATCAATCCCTCCGGGTCGATTGTTCTTTCCGCGAACGTGGTCTCCGGCGACGGCGGTCCAGCGCCCACGGGGACCGTCACATTTCAGGACATTACGCTGGGGCAGACCGTAGCGACCGTGGCTCTCGACATAGGAACCGGCGAAACCTCCACGGCAACGGATACGGCTACTGGTGTGCTTACGCAGGGCGGACACCAGATTGAGGCCAACTACAGCGGCGACGTGAATTACGCGCCAGCCAACTCGGGGTCGGTGGTGGTCGAGGTGCAGCCCAGCTCCACCACTACCACGGTAACGCCGTCCACGAACACGCCAGCCGGCGGAGCCAGCTTCACCGTCACCGCGGCAATTACTTCACTCGATGCCGGAACCGGCGCGCTTCCGCCTTCCGGTACCGTCGATTTCCGGCTGGACGGCGTCAGCCAGGGCATGAAGCAGGTGGTGACTGGCTCGCCCTCGACGGCCAGCATCAGCATGACCGCACCCTATGCCAGCGGAGCGCACCAGATCGTCGGTTTCTACAGCGGCGACAACAACTATTACAACTCAACCTCGCAGGCCGTCACCATCACCGTGGCCAAAGTCGCTCCGACCATCACGCTGACTCCGGCCACTACCACGCCGCTGGCGGGAAGCCAGTTGCAAATCACGGCCAGCATTTCGCCGCCCACGGCAGGCCTCACGCCGCCCACGGGCACGGTGACCTTCACCCTGGACGGAGCATCCGTGGGCACGGAGACTGTAACCTCGGGAACGCCTTCAACGGCGGTCGTGACCATTACTGCTCCCAGTGCCGGAGGCCACACGCTTCAGGCCACTTACAACGGCGACAGCAACTACACCAGCGTGACTTCGTCTTCGGTAACCCTCACCATCGCCAAGGTGGGCACTACGCTGGCTTTGACTCCGGCCACGACAAGCCCGCTGGGCGGAAGCGCGCTGGTGGTCACGGCTACTCTTTCCATTAGCGGCAGCAGTACGGCTACTGCCACCGGAACCGTTACGTTCACGATGGATGGCGTTACGCAGGGCACTCAACCCCTGACTGGCGGAACGACGGCCACCAATACCATCACGGTGCCTGCGTCGGGTTCGCACACGCTGCAGGCCTCTTATGGCGGCGATTCAAACTTCCAAGGCTCGACATCGCCGTCGGTCAATATTGTTGTGACCAAGACTCCCACCACGACGGTGGTCTCCCCCGCTACTACCACTCCCGTAGCGGGCATGCCTCTGGTGGTCAACGCGACCATCACTCCCTCGACGGCAGGCACAATGCAGCCGACCGGCAGCGTGACATTCACGCTCGACGGGGTCAGCGCGGGGGTGGGGTTGGTTGTGGCCGGTTCGCCCTCAACGGCCAGCGTTACTCTCTCCACACTGACACCCGGAACGCACACGCTGGTGGCCAGCTACAGCGGCGACACGACCTATGCCTCATCGATTTCCGCTCCCGTGACCATCACCGTCGGCAAAAGTCCTACGACGACTGTTGTGGTTCCAGCTACGCTGACGCCTACCGCGGGGAGTTCGCTGCTGGTCACGGCAAACATCACCGCTTCCAATCCCGCGACAGCCAACCCCACCGGCACCGTCACGATCCTGCTGGATGGCGCGAGCCAGGGAACGGCAACCGTGACGTCGGGATCGCCTTCAACTGCATCAGTCACGATTCCGCTGATCACCGCCGGACCGCATACTCTGACGGGCACCTATAGTGGAGACACCAACTACGCGGGATCCATGTCGGCGTCCGTGGCCATTACGGCGACCAAGGGCGCTACTGTCACCACTGTCACGGCTACGCCTCCGGTGCTCGCAGCCGGCACATTGGAGACACTCGCCGCCACCATCGCTCCGGCGGCGGCTGTTACGGGGACTGTTTATACCATCACTGGAACGGTAAACTTCTACGACAACGGCACAACTCTGCTTGGCACCGCGGCCATCGCCAGCAATGTGGCTACGCTTTCGGGAATCTCACTGCCCAACAATGTCTCGCATTCCGTCACAGCTATTTATTCAGGCGATACGAACTGGCTGGCCAGCACCTCAACGGCGCTGGCGCTGGCTGCCACCACACTGCCGGACTCCGTGGTTCTCAGCTCGAACCTCGCAATTTTGTCGCCGGGCCAGGCACTGGTGCTTACCGTGACGGTTACGCCAACCTCTACGCCAGCGCTTGGCGCCGAGCAAAATCCAACGGGCAACGCGGTCTTCTACGACGGAACTACAATTATCGGCACGGCTCCGCTGGTGGCGTCACCGGTGGGCTACTCGTCCACCGCGACGCTTACGTCGGAGACGCTGCCCGGCGGCCAGGACGTGATTTACGCGGCCTATCTGGGCGACCTTTACTACGACGCGGGCCCATCGAATCTGCTGACGCTCAACATTCAGGACTTCACCATCGTTGCGGCTCCGACCAACCCGCCCACGAATCTCAACATCGTGCAGGGGACTTCGGGGTCGGCAAGCTTTTTGGTGAGCGGGCTTGGCGGATTCAACAATACCGTTCAGGTGATCTGCGCCGTGCCCTCGCAGGACGATATGACCTGCACCGCGAGTCCGCAGCAGATCACGCCGCCGGGCACCGCCACCTTTGTGATTCAGACATTTCTGCCCGGGCAGCAAACTACTGCAGCGCTGGACCGGCGCACACCGAACCTGTGGCCGCGCGCCGCGGGGGGTACGGCGTTGGCATTTTTGTGCTTCTTCCTGCTGCCGTTTGGCAGGTGTGCGCGCATCTTTACGCGACGGAGCACGCGGCGGATTTTGATTCTGGTTCTGACGCTGGCGGGGATTGGCGGTGCGGGCATTGGATGCAGCAGCGTTTCCGGCGTCAATGGAACAGGGACGCCGCTGGGTGTGGCCACGCTCAAGATCACCGCGACGGCGTATATCGACAACACGGTCGTCAGCCATAGCGTTTAT
>Ga0302326_10012007_pt1 | contig 18548 bp, 18 predicted proteins | sample Palsa_T0_3_FD_202264 | JGI IMG/M metagenome (GOLD analysis project Ga0302326, IMG submission 202264) | Peat permafrost microbial communities from Stordalen Mire near Abisko, Sweden - Palsa_T0_3 | ecosystem: Environmental > Terrestrial > Soil > Palsa > Peat permafrost | place: Sweden: Abisko...
AAAATTCATGCGAGGCGCGCGCATAGCGGCCCGCAGCAAACATAGAAGGAATACGAAAATGGCACCGAAGAAAATTACTGGGTACGTCAAGCTGCAGATTGTGGCCGGCAAGGCGACGCCGGCACCTCCCGTTGGGCCCGCGCTGGGACAGGCGCAGGTGAACATCATGGAGTTCTGCAAGCAGTTCAACGAACGCACGGCCAAGGAACCGGCACTGAACGGGCTGACGGTTCCCGTGGTGATTACGGTGTATGCGGATCGCACGTTTTCATTCATCACCAAGACGCCTCCGGCGCCGGTGCTGCTGCTGAAGGCAGCGGGCGTGGCGAAGGGCTCGGGCACGCCGAACAAGGACAAGGTCGGCAAGGTAACCGAGAAGCAGATCCTGGAGATCGCCAAACAGAAGATGCCGGACATGAATGCGGCATCCGTGGAAGCGGCGGCAAAGACGATTCGCGGCACGGCACGGTCGATGGGCCTGGACGTGGTCGGGTAAGGAACCAAGGAAGCTAATAACCAAGTGGCGCAGGCCGATTGTGAATGCAACATTCACAATCGGCCTGCGCCTTTTTGCGTTTGGCTGGCGGGAGGGTGGGAAGACAGTTCTGTAGCTATTAGCAAGCCGTAGTCGGGGTTACTTAACAGATGTTTAGCGGGTGGGTTGCAGTTATAGCATTGCTCAGATTTGTATTGCGCATACGGTAACTGCCACCGCTGATGCAGAAGGGTGCCGTGTCCGGATGCGCGACATGATTTGGATGCCGGAGTGTGCGTGCCGATGAAGAGACAAGACAAGTTTCCCGAACAGAACTGTGAGAGGTTCTCCGCGGCCAGGAACGGCTCAGAAGCGAAGAAGCGCGGGTTTGCCGAGCATTTTGAGGCAGTTGTGCAGAATTGAACGGAAACGGGTAACCACGGGGGAGTACTACTTTCACACGGGTGTTTGCCCCCAAAGCTCTAAGACGTACCCCGGAGTGGTCATTGTTACCTCCAGCCGGCGGCCCTAATCTTGGCACATCAAACGGGCCGCTGAGCAACATCCTGGCAGCAGTAAACGAATACGAAGCAGCAAACAAGGAGAAAGACATGAAGAACTTCAAGCAGCTGATGAACAACCTGATGGTGGAAGAGTCTGGACAGGATCTGATCGAGTACGCGCTGGTCGCGGCTCTGGTTGGTCTGGGTGCAGTCGCTTCGATGAAGACGCTCTCGACTTCGATCGGCAACGCCTTCAACAGCATCGGCACGACCCTCACCTCCAACGTCTAGTTTCGGGGAGCGTCCAGCGATGGACGCTCAACTGAACCGCATTCACGCAGGACTAACCGCTATCTAATGGGCCTCTCAAGATCGAGTGGCGTGAGAGTTGAAAAAAGTACCAGGACGAACAAAGCAATTTCGAACCGGTGCTTAGATGACTCGCAACGCAGTATCGCAGTGAACGCTTCGTAAGTAGAGAGACCGGCAACCACCGGCAAAAGAAGCGGGAGCGCAGACACAGTGTTGAAAATTCAGAACCGCAAAGGGCATCATTGGCGGGCAAACAGAATAGGCACCGAACAAGGAGATCCACATGAAGAGCTATAAGCAGCTGGCACAGAACTTGATTGCTGATGAGTCGGGCCAGGATTTGATCGAGTACGCGCTGGTTGCGGCTCTGGTTGGTCTTGGTGCAGTGGCCTCAATGAAGGCCCTTTCGACATCGATTGGCACCGCGTTCACGAGCATTGGCACGACCCTCACCTCAAGCGTGTAGTCCCGTGGTCGCCCGCAAAAACGGGCGACTGCAATTCAAAGGGCCCCTAATGTCAACCGTCAACTATCAACCCAACTGAAGCAACCCAAAAACTGGGTATTTTATTCACGAACTTTGAATAAGGTATCCAGTTTTTCGGCCGATTGGCGGAGTAACGGTACTTACCAAGGAATAACCATGATGCACATGAACCAAGAATTCGTATACCCGATCGCAGCTTCAGTTTGCGCGCTCGTGGGCGCCGCATTCGACGTAAAGAGCCGCCGGATTCCAAACAAACTGACCGGACCTGCGCTGCTGTTTGGTATGGCACTGCACTTATCACTGGATGGATGGCATGGCCTTTTGACTGGTGTGGCCGCCGGCCTTATCTGTGGTGCTGTGTTCCTGGTGTTTTACCTGGCTGGCGGCATGGGCGCCGGCGACGTGAAATTGATTACGGCGGTGGGATGCATCGCCGGTTTGTCGAATACCGCATACCTGCTGGTGTTGACTGCCCTGGCCGGTGGCGTGATGGCAATTGGGCTGGCGCTAGTGCGCGGCCGCTTAAAAGAGACGCTGTTGAATGTGGGAGCGCTTGCGAACCACCACAAGAATGAAGGCCTGACGGCCCATCCGGAATTGAATGTGCGGAATGCAAGCACACTGCGCCTGCCCTATGGGCTGGCTATCGCTGCAGGATGCACGATCACACTTTATCTACAAGGATTCGCGAGGTAGCCTTATGGCAAAACGACTCATTACCGGTCTGGTTGTGGCACTGTTTGTTTCCTGTGTGTTCACGTTCTGGCTGAGCAAGAAATTCTCAAAGCCAGTTGTGGCCGCCGCGCCTCCTGTGAAGGTGCAGTATGTGGCTGCGGCGAAGAGCCTGGATGCCGGTGAGGTGCTCAACAATGATGACTTGAAGCTGGTCGAATGGCCCAACAGCGAACATTTGGATGGAGCGTTCAACCGGGCCGACGGCCTGGTGGGACGCGTATTGCTGTATCCGCTGCCAGCCGATCAGCCGATCACTGAGCGGCAGCTCTCAAGCCCTGGCGCCGGCATCGGATTGTCGACAAGAATTCCGATGGGCATGCGGGCGATCTCGCTTAAGAGCGACGAAGTAATGGGCGTGGCTGGATTCATGGCGCCGGGAACCCACGTTGACGTGCTGGTGACCTTCCGCCAAGGTCCTAACGGCGATCAGGAGACGCAAAACGTTCTTCAGGACGTGCAGATTCTTGCAGTCGACCAGAAGACCGCTCCGGATCCGCAGGGTAAGCCGGTGACGGCCAATGTGGTGACGCTGCTGGTGAATCCTGACGATGCGGAAAAGGCAGTCCTGGCTGCGGCGCAAGGCGCTGTGCACTTTGTGCTGAGGAACGGCACGGACCACGACCTGGTGAGCGACAAGCCGATGGTGCTGAACGGAAAAGTTGACGACCCTGCTCCGAAACACTCCGGGGCGAACAAGTCAGTCGTTGTCCCTATGGTCAAGGCATATGTGGTTGAAACAGTAGAAGGCACCAAAAAGAGCACGGAGACTTTCCAGTGAAATTAATCAGGGCAAATTCGATAGCGATCACTATGGCCGTGGCAGCACTGCTGGCGCTCAGCGTGCCAGCAAAGGCTCAGGACGACGCAACGATTCTGGCGGCCGCGAAGGGAGTACCACCACGGCCCGGCAGCAGCAAGCCGAGCTCGGATACCCCAACGAATCCTGCGACAGCTCCTGCTCCCTCGACTACGGCTCCAGCTCCTGTGCCGGTGGTTCCGGCAGCGGCTGCGGGCACAGAGGCACCCCGTAACCACCCGATCATTTTGAGCAAAGCAGTCACTGATGCAATCGAGGCGAAGTCTGCGTCGATGGACACGAATTTTGAGAACGCGGCACCGGCCGAGCAGCAGATTCACATGATCGTGGGACGGACGATCTTTATCGATACCAAGCACCGCTTGACGCGCGTGTATGTGACAGACCCGACGATTTTGAACTCTTACACGCCGAGCCCGAACCAGGTAGTACTGACGGCCCTGAAGACGGGTACGAGCACACTGCTGGTGTGGGATGAAAACGGAGCTTCGCAGGCCTATATCGTGTCTGCCGACCTAGACCTGGATTCGCTGAGCAAAGTGATGAAGGATGCGTTCCCGGCCGAAAGCATTGAAGTGCATGCGAGCGAAGACCGCGTGCTTCTGACCGGCTATGTGGGCACTCAAGTTTCGTATGACGCCGCTCAGAAGATGGCCGAGCAGTACTCGAAGGACGTCTCGAACTCGCTGGTGATCAATAGCTCGCGTGTGAAGCAGGTGCGGCTGAAGGTGCGCATTGTGGAGCTGGACCGCTCCAAGCTGGCGCAGTTCGGCTTCAACTTCTTCTCCGCCGGCGGCAACAACTTAGCTTCAACGACGACGGGTCAGTTTGCCTCCACGATGACTGTGACGTCCGGTCAAGGCTCGGGATCGACTGTAGGCGCCAAAAGCGTTGCCGTCGCAAACCCGCTGAATTTTTCGCTGTACAGCTCTAAGCTGAATATTGGCGCGACTCTGCAGGACCTGGCGTCGATGAACATTGCGCAGATCCTGGCAGAGCCGACGATCACGACCATGAGCGGACAGAAGGCGAACTTCTTGGCCGGCGGTGAATTTCCTTTCCCGGTGGTACAGACCGCTGCTCCCGGGCAGGCCGCGAGTGTGACGATCATGTTCAAGAGCTACGGCGTGAAGGTTGAATTTACTCCGAAGGTGAATTCGGATGGCACGATCGACCTGAAGGTGGCTCCGGAGGTCAGCGCCCTGGATTTCGCCAATGCGGTCTCGATTGCGGGCTATACGATTCCTGCAATCTCAACACGACGCGCAGACACTGAGATGGTGTTGCAGGACGGCCAAAGCTTTGCGATCTCCGGCCTGCTGGATCAGCGCACGCAGGACACGCTGGCGAAGACGCCGGGCATTGCGAGCATTCCGATCCTTGGCGAATTGTTCAAGTCAAAGAATACGAACCACTCAACTTCCGAGCTCATTGTGATTGTGACACCAGAGATTGTGGACCCGATGCAGGAGAAGGTAACTCCTGCAGGAGCGCCTCCGGTGGTGCATGACGATGGTCATCCGGGTGAAACAGAGCCGGGCATGGTGGTGCCGAAGGTCGACCCGAAGAAGTTCGACAAGGATTTGCCGAAAGGCGAGTTGAAGCAGCAGTAGGCAGTAAATGTTGCGAGAAGAGAGAGACGGACGGTTATGAACACGAACTCAGGAATCCTGAATGCTGCTGCGCTGATGGTCTGCGTGGAACCGGCAACCGCGGAAAAGATGGTCCATGCCGTGGAGCAGATGCCGTGGATGGTGACAGCGGCCGGCTTCGAGACGTACATCTCCGCTTCACGCCGGCCTTACTTCGCGCCCGCTATCAAAACGGCTAATACCGTGATTGCTGTGGTGGACTATGACGGCGATAGCGACCAGGCCGTGGAGACGACGAGATATCTGCACCAGAGCTTTCCCGGTAAGCTGACTGTGATTGCACTGGCGCAGTCCGGCGATCCCTCACTGCTGCTGAAAGCAATGCGCGCCGGGTGCAGCGAATTTTTGTATAAGCCTTACAACGAAATGGTGTTCATGGATTCGTTGGCTCGTATCCAGGAGCAGCTGGCGAGCCCCGGGTTGCGAGCCGCACCGAGTGGAGCTGTGCTTTCGTTCTTCGGCGCAAAAGGCGGAGTTGGCGCAACGACTTTAGCCGTGCATCTGGCGACTTATCTGGTGGAACTCCATCAGAAGAAGGTTTTGCTGATTGACGCCAAGCCGGAGCTGGGACACGTTTGCGTGTACCTCGGGCTGGATGGATCGCGCTATCACTTCAACGAAGTGGTTCGCAATGTGAACCGCCTGGATAGCGAATTGCTGCGCGGTTTTATTGCGAAACACCCGAGCGGGCTGGATGTGCTGTCTTCGCCGGACGTCTGCGTTGGAGTCAACCTGAATGAGCCGGAGGCGATCACTAAGACGCTGGAGTTTCTGCGCTCGGAGTACGACTTCGTGCTGGTGGACTGCGCAACATCGCTGAACGAGTCAAACCTCGCGGTGATTGAAGCTTCCACACGCGTGTACCTGGTAGCCACACCTGAGATTGGCGCTATCCGTGATCTTTCGCGCTATGTGGACAACCTGATGCAAGTGGAATACACGACCGAGAAGATGCATGTGGTCATCAACCGCTTCTCGTCACGATATGCGGTGAACGTGGAGCAGATCGAAAAAGCGATCAGGCTGCCGGTGGAGATCCGGCTGCCGAATGCGTACACAGATCTGGTGCGCTCGGTGAATCTGGGTGAGCCACTCTCTCCAAAGCGCAAAACAGAATTTACAAACCAGTTCATCAAGTGGGCGGCGATGGTGGTTGGGGCGGGTGCAGGCACGACGTCACCACCGGCGAAGAAGTCAGGGTCACTGTTTGGGCTTTTCAAATAAGACGAACGGTCGAAAAGGGCAACGGGTCTAGGCAGTAAGAGCAGGAAAGGGATTGGCCACAATGAGCAACGGAGTCGTAAATACGGATCTCGGGAGCGGCGCTGGAATCCAGGCGATGGGCGGCGTTCGTCCTACGCGAGGTGTGGCTGATGCAGTGCAGCAGCAGTTGAAGACAGCTGTACACAAAGAATTAATCAAACGGCTAGACCTGGACAAGCTTTCTGAAATTCAGGAGACACCAGCTGGGCAGAAGCAGCTTTTCGTTTTGATCCAGCAGCTGCTGATGGAGCAGGGCGTTCCTTTGAGCGGCGCCGAACGCGACCGCCTGGCGCGGGAAGTTGTGGATGAAGTTTTCGGATTTGGGCCACTGGAGCCGCTGCTGAACGACAACACGATCAGCGACATCCTGGTGAACACGCACAAGCAGGTTTATATCGAGCGTCGCGGCAAGCTGGAAAAGACCAACGTCACTTTCAAAGACGAAAAGCACCTGATGCACATCATCGACAAGATCGTCTCAGGTGTGGGCCGGCGTGTGGATGAGACTTCGCCGATGGTGGATGCGCGCCTTCCTGACGGCTCGCGTGTGAACGTGATTATTCCTCCGCTGGCGGTGGACGGCCCGATTATGTCGATACGCCGGTTTGGATCGACCCCGCTGGGAGCCGACGATCTGCTGCGCAACCTTGCGCTGACCGCGCCGATGCTGGAAGTGCTGCAAGGCGCCGTGAGAGCGCGGCTGAACATCGTGGTCTCGGGCGGAACCGGTTCCGGGAAAACGACGCTTCTAAATGTGCTCTCGGGATATATTTCCCCCAACGAACGCATTGTGACGATTGAAGACTCTGCCGAACTGCAAATGAAGCAGGAGCATGTGGTGCGGCTGGAAACGCGGCCGCCGAACGTGGAAGGCAATGGAGCAATCCGACAGCGCGAGTTGGTTATCAACGCTTTGCGCATGCGTCCTGACCGCATTGTACTGGGCGAAGTGCGCGGCGAAGAAACCCTGGACATGTTGCAGGCCATGAACACTGGCCATGATGGATCGCTGACGACCATCCACTCGAATACGCCGAGAGATGCTCTCGCCCGTTTGGAGACGATGTCGTTGATGGGCGATGTGCGCTTGCCGGAGAAGGCCATCAAGGCACAAATTGCGTCGGCAGTGAACCTGATCGTGCAGACCTCGCGCATGAGTGACGGAACTCGCCGCGTTACGCACATCACGGAGATCACTGGAGCTTCCGCCGAAATCATCAGCATGTCTGATATTTTTCTCTTCGAAAAGAAGGGCCTGGGGCCTGACGGGCGTGTGCGCGGCAGGTTCCACTCCACGGGCGTAATGCCCAAGTTTGCAGAAAAACTGGCTGCGGCTGGCATTCACCTTCCGCTGAGCATTGTGAACCACTCGCAGGATGTTTAGGTCAGAACCAAAATGAATCCTTTGATCATTACCGCATTCTTTGTCACGACCCTGATCAGCTTTGGGATCATGCTCATCATTTTGCGGCCAACAAAAGACGAAAAGTCGATGGGTAGGCGACTGATCTCGCTCGCGGATAAGAACAGCGAGCTGATGGCGTCTGGACCAATGGAAACGCTGCTGAAGAGAAACAATGATTCGAGCTTCGGCTGGATGGAAGGCGCATTCGATTCGCTGTCGCTGTCGCTCTCGCAAAAGCTGCGCATGCTGATCCTGCAGGCAAATAGCAAGAAGTCGCCCGGGACGATCATGATCTACTGCGTGGCTGCAGGTATTGGCGGCGCATTCCTGTACTTTGTTTTTGCACCATTCCCGATCGTAGCGCCGGCGGTGGGATTAGCGACTGCGTTTCTGCCAATCGTGTGGTTGAAGGTCATGCGAGGCCGCCGCATGAAGACGTTCAATAACGGCCTGGCGGAAGGCATCGACATGATGGGGCGGTCACTGCGCGCCGGACACTCGGTCGTAGCGGCGATCGGTATTGTGGCCGAACAAGGCCCCGAATTTGTTTCCGATGAGTTTGCCGAGGTCTTCAAGAAACAAAACTTTGGTCTGCCGATGCGCGAATGCCTGATGCAGATGCTGGAGCGCATGCCCAGCCAGGATTTGCGGGTGCTGGTGACCGGCATCCTGGTGCAGAAGGATACGGGCGGCAACCTGGCTGAGATTCTCGACCGGATCGTATATGTGATTCGTGAACGTGTGCGCATCAAGGCTGAGATCAAGACACACACTGCGCAAGGACGCATGACGGGATGGATCCTGTGCCTGCTCCCAATTGTGATGCTGGTGCTAATCAACCTAATCAATCCGGGGTATTCGGATGTGCTGTTCCATGATCCGCTGGGGCAGAAGATGCTGATGGCGGGAGTGGTGCTGCTTTGCCTCGGCGGACTCACAATTCGCCACATTATTAATGGGATTGAGGTTTAACGGTGCAAGCACTCTTCTTCATGGCAATCGCGTTTACTGGCTTCTGCGTAATTGCGCTGGCAGTCCTTCCATTTGTGCTGAAGCCGTCAGCCGAAGCTGCGCGCATGATGGAGATTGTAACCAGCACTCGGCCCGATCAGCGGACTGTAAGCGTGAAGGAGCATACGCAGGAGAAGCTGCTGTCGGTGGCGAGAGATGTTCGCGCGCGGCTGGGGCTGGGCGAAAACACAAAGCTGAAGACCCGGCTGCTGGCAGCAGGCATGCGCGACGCGAGCACACCTGATGTATTCTTTGCAGCGCAGCTGGTGGTGCCACTGCTGGGAGCGTTCGGGGCCAGTTTTATCCCTGAGAACACGCTCTTCTGGGTGATGGCATTCGCCGGCGTTGGCTACTTACTGCCGGATATGTGGCTGACAAAGATGATCAAGAAGAGAACAAAGCGCATTCGCAGAAGCATTCCAGATGCGGTGGATCTACTAGCGATCTGCGTGGAAGCCGGACTGGGCATGGATCAGGCGCTGCTGCGGGTAGGCGATGAAATTGCATTGAGCCATCCCGATATTAATGAAGAATTCACTCAAGTAAATCTTGAACAACGCGCCGGAACGCAGCGGCTGGAGGCCTGGCAGAACCTGGCCACACGCACCCAGATGGAAGAGTTCAAGTCATTCGTGAGCATGCTGACACAGTCTGACAAATTCGGAACACCCATCCTGAAAGCGTTGAACCGCTTTAGCGAAGATATGCGCACCAAACGTCGTCAACAGGCTGAAGAAGCAGCCGCGAAGACCAAGATCAAAATTATTTTCCCACTGGTGTTTTTTATTTTTCCGTGCATTTTCATTGTTCTACTTGCGCCGGCCATTATGAGCATAGCTACCGGCTTGAAAGCTATGGGGAATTAGGAGGACTGCGATGGAGACAAATTGGGTAGAGCAAGATAGCTCCTTCGTAGGATTCACACCGGAGCGTGTGAACGCGATCCTAGAGAAGAATCCAGCAGCCAGTGTTGCGTGTGCTGGATGTTGGCGCGAGAGATTATTTTCTATTTTGGAAACTTTCCGGAAAGGAGACCTAACTTCATGGATACCACTATGATTGTTCGCGTTGTTTTCGCTGTTCTGGCTGTCGTTGTTCTGGCGGTCATCATCGCTCGTAGAAAGAAGTCTGCTTAGTTTGAACTCTAACCGGCAGGAGCGTCTTGTGACCGTTGTGAACCTTACTCGCGGGACGCAGCTGGGGGACCGTATTGAAGTTGCGGACACCTCTTTGCGCCGATTCCTGGGGCTGATTCCTAAACGTGGACTGAACGCCGGAGAAGGGCTTTGGATAAAGCCTTCCTCCGGCGTTCACATGTTCTGGATGAGATTTGCAATTGATGTGATTGGACTGGACCGGGACAAGCGAGTCGTCAAGCTGTGGCGGAACCTGAAGCCGTGGCGGATGACCTCAGTGAGCATGCAGATGCAGAGCGCGCTGGAACTTCCGGTAGGGCAGATTGATGCAGGTGAGGTGCAATTGGGAGACGTTCTCGAATTTCAGTGAGTGGTGGATGATATGGCACTGCGGCGCGTGAGGGCGTAAGCGGCTAGCAGCGTCAAGAGCGGATCGATGACACAGCGGAAACGATAGTCTGGGTGGGTCACATAATATGGCAACGGAAGCAGGGCCAGCGGGATCGCGAATAGAATCGCGGTCATTTTTTGTGTGTGGAAGAGCAGGATCAGGCCAAGCAGGCCGAGTAGCGTGGTGGCTGTGGCGTAGGCGATCATTGGCCAGACGGAAGGTTGCGCGAAGCCGCTCCAGAAGCTGAAAAAACGCTTGGTGGTTAATGCGGCGAAGCGATACGGGTTGGAACCGATAGCGGATTTTGCCTGCTCGGACTTCTCGTGCATATAGGCAACTTCACCCAGTGCAGCGTAGCGCTGGTACTCCTGCTGATTGACGTTGGGGTGGAGCGCGGGCGAGAAGAAGCCATTGGAGCCAGTGCGGTTGCCCTGCCAGAGCTCGTAGCCAAGATTACTGCGCAGCGGAATAAAGGCATGCAGGTGTTCGTAATTGCGAATTGGCCATATAGAAAAGCAGATGGCGATGAGCAGGGCAGCGGCAACAGGAGCTTTAAGGCTGCTGCGGGGGAACGTGCGGTGGCCAACAATGGCTGTCCAGAGAAAGCAGCCTGCGATGGCTGCGGCCAGCGAGGGATTGGTGTAGAGGGTGATAAGTGAGCACAGGGCGATGGAAATCCAGACGCGCCATGAGGGGTTAGTCGCGCAATAGATACAGAGGGTGACGAGAAGCGTTAGCAGGAAGATGGAGAAGCTGGTGTCCCAGTAGATGGTGGGCAGAAACAGCAGCGGCGGGCTAACTGCCCAGACGATTCCGGCGAGGTTCGCCGCGGCATTGGAGAAGAGCTTGCGCGCCAGCAGCATCATAGCGACGATTGTGGCGGTGGCGAAGAGCGATTGCAGAAGCATGAGAATGAAGGCTGATGCGAAGCTCTGCGGCTGAAATATGCGGAAGACTGCGGCGATAAGCAGAGGGTAGCCAGGAGCGAGGAAGGCTGAGGGGCCGGTAAAGCCTCCGAAGGGAGAGCTGAAGCCGTGGCCGGTGAGCAGCCCGTGGGCGAGCTCATTGAGCTCAGAGGCCTGCGCGAAAAACCAGCTCGCCGAATGGGCTTTGAGCGTGACGACGATGACGACGAGCCGCAGCGATTCTGCCAGGAGAACAATGGGGAACAGGTGCAGGCGAGGCCCAGCTGGCGCAGCTATTGGTTTACGCAGAGGCTTAGCCATCTGAGGCCGGCTCCGTTAATTCCACGGGAGAATCTGATTTCGTGGCAAAGGTGGTGAAGGCATAGGCAGCGAGGATAGTTAATAGAGGGTCAATCAACAGACGGTAGCGGAACTCCGCGTGGGTGATGTAGTAGGGCAGCGGGAAAACGAGCAACGGGATAGCAAAGCACGCAGCGAGTGCATAGCGGCACCCGCGAATCAGGCGCCAGAGCCCGATCAGGCCGAAGAGGGTGGTGAAGGCGGCATAGATCGCGAAGAGCAGCGAGCCGTTCTGGGTTCCAGTACCGGTCCAGAAGCGTAGGACGCGGCGGGTGCTGAGGGCGAGGAAGGTAACGGGGTTCTGCTTGATATAGTCCATTGCGAGCGCGGACTTATTGCGGGTGAAGGCCAGCTCTCCCATTTGGCGGTATTGCGCGAGCTCAGAGGCGTTGTAGGTGGGGAAGAGCGATTCATCAAGGAATCCCGTGGAGTGGGGATGGTTGCCCATCCATAGTTCTTCGCCGACGGTGGTGCGCAACGGAATGAAAGCATGGAAGACGCGCGCATTACGGATGGGCCAGGGTGAAAAGACGATGGTGAATGTGCAGACAGCTAGCAGGAAGCGCGCGCGTGCGCCGCGGGGAGCCTGTGCGGCGAGCCATACCAGGAGTGCGACCGTCGTGAATACCATTGCAGAGTTCAACAGCGCGATAAGGCCGCAGAACGCTCCGAGGCCGAGCCATACGATTTTTGAGGGATTAGGCCGCAGCTCCAGAACTAGCGCGACAAGGCCGGTGAGTGCACAGATGGCCAAGGATGTGTCCCAGAAGATGGTGGGGATGAAAAGCAATGGCGGCGCGCAGGCCCAGATCAGGCCGGCGATCATCGCGGCGCGTGGGCTGAAGAGCGTGCGCGCGATGCGCATCATCAGCCAGATGGTAAGCAGGGCAGCCGCGGCTTGTATGAGCAGGATGACGACAGCAGAGGTGATCGAATCGATGCCGAAGAGCTTGAAGATGCCGGCGATAAGAATGGGATAAGCGGGCGCGATGAATGCTGTGGGGCCGGTGGGAACACCGAACGGCGAGCCAAGTCCCTGGCCGAAGAGAAGGGATTGGGCGAGGAAGCCCATTTCGTTGCCACGCGTGTAGAGCCAGCCGGGAGGGTAGCGGAAAAGGACAAAGAGAATGACGACGACGCGGAGCAGCAGAGCAATGGCCAGCACGGTCAGGGTGGTGCGTTTGGAGTTTCCTGGAGCGGCGGTGTGGGAGCTGCTTGGCATTTGGATTCTTGAGAAAGTCTAACGCGCTGTGTGGGTTAGAAGCTGGGGAAGGAGCGGGCTGAACCTGAATGGTGACACGCAGGTTCCAACCGGCTAAAGGATTCATCGTCCTTTAGCAATTGGGGATTGGCGAAAGAGTAAACTCGAATCGGCTGAATGCGTTGCGAGCTAAAAGGAGCTGACTTGAGCCAAGTTGTGTTCGTCCTGGAAGACGATGTGGACATCAGCCGGTTGGTGCAATATCAGCTGGAGCGGGCCGGGTTCGTGGTGAAGCCTTACGCGGCGATTGGGTCAATCGTGATGGACGCCGAGCGGGCCAAGCCGACGCTGTTTCTGCTGGATGTGATGGTTCCCGGTGGCGATGGCATGGACCTGTGCCGGCGGCTGCGGCAGCATCCCACGCTGGGCGGCGTGCCGATTATTTTTTTGACAGCGCGTGCGGCAGAAAACGACCGCGTACAGGGCCTCGAGCTGGGTGCGGACGACTACATTACCAAGCCGTTTGGGACGCGCGAACTGGTGGCGCGGGTGCGGGCGGTGCTGCGCCGCTTCCAGCCGGTTGAAGCGACGTCAGGGCTTTCGGTGGTGAAGGTGGATGAATTAGAGATCGATGGCAGTGCGATGGAGCTGCGTGTGAAGGGCTCGTTGGTGCCAACCACGGTAACAGAGTTCCGGCTGCTGGATTATCTGGCACGCCACCCGGCTAGGGTGTTCAGTCGCGATCAACTGCTGGACGCCGTATGGGGGGACGCCCGGTTCGTTACACCGCGCAGCGTGGATGTCTATGTTCGGCGCATTCGCGAAAAGATTGAGAGCGATCCAGAGGATCCGCGCTACCTGAAGACGCTTCGGGGAGCTGGGTACCGTTTCGAGATTCCCAGGGTGGCGGAGCCGGTCGCGGGCTGAGCTTCCTTCCGCACAAGGCGGGGAGTGGGATACTGGCGTGGGGACTGAGGGATGAAGCCTAGCCTGTTTGCATTTCTGTTGTATCGCGCCGCAATTGGTTTGGCGCTGACGGTGAGCGTCTACGCGCTCTGGCCGCGTTGGTGGGTGGCTGTGCCATTGGGGATTGCATCGGCGATGTGGCTGGCGTGGGAGGGTAGCCATGCGGTGTTGGAGGGTCTGGATGCGCTCAGGTCTCCTAAAACCGCAGAGCCTGCCGCGGAGCCTGCTGAAACTGCATTTGTTGAATTTGATGACCTAGCCGCAACGATGGAGATGCGCGCGGCACAACAACAGCGCGAGTTAGCCGCGATTACTGACGCGCAACGCAACCTTGAGTCGCTGCTGGATTCCATGCAGGATGGCGTGGTGGCTGTAGACGCAGCCGGCAGAATCACCTGGACGAATGCTCCGATGAGGAAGCTGGCGGCAGTGCGAAATGGACACGCCCTGGTGCAGACGATCCGCGAGCCGGAGGTGTTGGAGTGCATGCGAATCGCGCTCGAGGAGAACTCGGTCGTGGAGCGCGCGTCGGTGCCGTTTGGTGTGGGGCGGAGCTTTTCCGTGGAGGCTGCACCAATGGCAGAGGGAGGCGCAGTGATGGTGCTGCGTGAGGTGACTCGCGTAGTGCAGATGGAGCGCGCGCAGAAGGAATTCGTGGCAAACGTCTCGCATGAGCTGCGCACGCCGCTGACGGCAATCCGAGGATATGTGGAGATCCTGCTGGACGATGTCTATGACGATGAAATTGACCAGGAACCCGCCAACGAGTTTTTGAAAGGCATCCTGAAGAACTGCGCGCGCATGGAGCGGCTGACGGAAGACCTGCTGGTGCTGGCGAATGTCGAATCCCGCGAACGCGAGATACAGCCGGAACCGGTCGAGGTAGAGACCCTGGTGCAGGAGGTGGTGGATGCTACCAGCGGTCTGTTTAAGGAGGATGTGGAGTTGCATATCGGCCATGTAGCCCATGTGCAAGTGCTTGCTGATGTTGATGCTGTGGTGCAGGTGTTGAGCAACCTGATCGAAAATGCGATTGCGTATGGACGCGGTAGCGATGGGACGGTGGTGATACTGGCGGCAGAGGCGGCTGCTGAGACGGGCCCAGTAGCCGCGACAGCTGGAATGGCGACATTCAGCGTGCAGGATTTCGGTATGGGCATTGCGCTCGATCACCGGGAGAGAATCTTCGAGCGGTTTTACCGCGCAGACAAGACGCGATCACGCGAATCGGGGGGCACCGGGCTGGGGCTTTCGATAGCCAAGCACCTGGTGGAGGAGCACGGCGGAAGGATCTGGGTGGAGAGCGATCTGGGCAAAGGCAGCCGCTTCTGCTTTACGCTTCCTCAGCTGACGGCTGTGGTGAATGGGGCTGAGGTAGGAACCGCTGTGGAAAAACCGGCCGAAATCTAGTGAATTCTTCGTCCGTTAACATGCGATTCTCGGAACCTTCACATTGAGTTGTCAACATCAGGCAACGGAAAAAATAGAGCAGGGCGTGTGCGCACGGCAGCGAAGATCGCTGCAACGCATTCTGTCTGTTCATCCCGAAAGAGGAATCATGAAGCGAATGAGCATACTGGCGGCCGTAATGATTGCGGCCATGTCGATTTCCATGCATGGGCAGACGAGCGGCACCACGACAACGGACAAGAAGCCTGTCAAACATGCTCCGGCGAAGAAGAAAGAGACTGAGACCGAACGTCAGCTGCGCGAAATGAAGGAGTTGCTGGAAACGCAGCTGAAGTCGCAGCAGGCGGAGATTGACGCCCTGAAGGCGCAGCTAGCGGGCAAGGATCAGCAGGTAGTGGCCGCCCAACAGAGTGCGACGGCAGCACAAGCGCAGGCAGTGGCAGCGAACAGCGCTGCAGTCCAGGCCAACGCCGCGGCGCAACAGAGCTCGAGCAAGGTGGATGCGCTTTCGAGCACGGTTGCTGACCTGAAGACTACTGATGCCGGCCTGACTGAGACGGTCGTCGCGCAGCAGGCGGCAATCAAAGAGCAGATCGAGTCACCGACGGTGATTCATTACAAGGGCATCACGATTACACCGGTTGCCTTTTTCGCGGCTGAAGGTGTGTGGCGTCAGCACTCCGTGAATTCCGATGTCAATACGCCATTCAATTCGATCCCGTTCCCGAGCGCGCAGCAAGGGCACGTGAGTGAGTTGAACTTCTCCGGACGGCAGAGCCGCCTGGGCGGTTTGTTCGAAGGGAATGCGGGATCGTTCAAGCTCACGGGATATGCGGAAATGGATTTCCTGGGAACCGGCACATCGTCCAACAACAACCAATCGAACAGCTATGTGCTGCGTCAACGCCAGATCTGGGGCAAGGGCGAGTGGGCCTCAGGCTTCGCAATAACTGGTGGCCAGACCTGGTCGCTGGTTACGGAAAACCGCCGCTCGACGGACACGCGCACGGAAATCCAGCCGAACACAGTCGACTCGCAGTACCTCGTCGGCTATAGCTGGACCCGGCAGCCGTCTATCCGTATCCAACAGAAGTGGGGTGATTTAAAGACGGGCATGTTTACGACGGCCCTGGCAGTCGAACAGGCGCAGATCACCAGCTTTACAGCCAACGGCACCAACCCGGCGGAATACTTCTTCGCCGGCCCCGGCCAGAACGGCGGTTTGTATAACGCTGCCGGCAACATTGGCAATGGCAATGCGGCCGGCACCGGCGGAATTACAACCTACGCCAACAACGTTGCGCCCGATCTGATTGTGAAGGCAGCGATTGATATTCCCAGCTTCCACTTTGAGTTCGGCGGACTGGGACGCTGGCTGCGCAATTACTACTATCCTGTGACGGCTTATACAGGTACGGCTGCGGCTCCGACCTACACCTATGCTGCGAGCTATGTGAGCAGCACCAGTTCAGCAGGTGGCGTGTTCGGTGCAGCGCGAGTGTATCTCCAGAAGTTTGCTGAGATCGCCGTGGAGGGCATGGCCGGAACAGGCGTGGGCCGCTATGGTTCTTCGCAGCTGGCTGATGCGACTCTGCGTCCCAATGAAACGCTGGAGCCGGTCCGCAACTATCACGGCCTCTTCAGCCTGGAAACGCACGTGACGCCTAAGCTGGACATTTATGCCTACTACGGTGGCGAGTATGCCCAGCGCACGGTCTACACCACCCCACAGGGCGCTCTGATCGGTTATGGACCAGCCAACCTGAGCAATGCCGGTTGCTATAACCTGCCGGCATTCGGTGGTACATCAGGGACTGGCGGCTCGATTACGCCAGCCACCTGCGGCTCGCCAACCCGGTACATTCAGGAGGCCATGGGTGGACTGACCTACCGCATTTACTCCAGCCCGAAATTTGGCCGTCTGCAATACCAGCTCACCTACAGCTACCTGCAGCGCCAGTTGTGGTCAGGTGTTGGCAGCGCAACAACGCCGGCTGCACCCCGGGCTACCGACCCAATGATTCACGTCAGCATGCGCTACTACATCCCCTAAAGATCAGGCGCCGCGAGGTAAAAAGGCCTTGCGGCGTCGGCATGCTTTCATTGCATCATAGAGGTATTCGGAAATATCCTGACTCGCGCGATGTGCAAAGTTTTTTGGAGGAAGACTGATGAAACTGAAGTGGATAAGCGCGGCGTTGCTGGCAACGCTGGCTGCAACCGCAGGTGCACAGAACCTGACCGGCGCCGGAGCTACATTTCCGAACCCCATTTACTCGCGCTGGTTCAGCGAGTACAGCTCTTCTCATCCTGGTGTTCAGATCAACTACCAGTCAGTCGGTTCGGGAGCAGGCATTCGCCAGGTTTCATCCAAGACGGTGGACTTCGGAGCTTCCGATGGGCCGATGACTGACCAGCAATTAGCGGAATCGAAGATTAAGCTCTTTCACTTTCCGACGGTTCTGGGTGCTGTAGTGCCGGTGTACAACGTGCCAGGAGTTGGAACTGACCTGAAATTTTCACCCGATGTGATTGCTGACATCTATTTGCTAAAGATCACCAATTGGCATGATCCGCGCATTGCCAAAGACAACCCGGGCGTGAACCTTCCTGACCACCTGATCCTTCCGGTATATCGTTCTGAAGGCTCTGGAACGACATACATCTTCACAGATTTTCTTTCCAAGGTGAGCCCGGAGTTTCAGTCCAAGATTGGTAGAGGGACTGCGGTGCACTGGCCCGGAGGCGTAGGCCAGAAAGGCAATGAGGGCGTTGCTGGCATGGTGCGAAACAGTCCGTACACCTTCGGCTATGTGGAGCTGATCTATGCGGTGCAGAACAAGATGTCCTATGGAGAGGTGAAAAACGCCGCGGGCAAATTTGTTAAAGCGTCAGTAGATGGTGTGACTGCGGCGGCGGCTTCCATGACGAAGATGCCGGACGACTTCCGAGTGTCAATCACGAATGCTCCGGGTGCGACCTCCTACCCGATCTCGTCGTTTACCTGGCTGCTGGTGCCGATTAAGTCGGATGACCCGGCGAAGGGGAAGGTGATCCACGACTTCCTGCAGTGGATGCTAGATCATGGCGAGTCCGAGGCGGCGGATATGACCTATGCACCACTGCCAAAGAGCGTGGTCGACAAACTTCGCGGTGCGCTCAACTACATTCACTAAGATTTGGCAGGGGCGGGACAGGGAATCTTCTCAGTTCCGCCCTTTATTCGCCTACGCCGAGCAGAAATTCATCGTCCATTTACACGAATTTCATAGAGTAGTCACAGAACTCGAATTGACTTCCGATGAATCAGCCCAGCACCGCTCCCCTTATTTCGACAGTAGTACGTATTCAGGCTGGGCCGACCGAGCCTGGGACCGAGCCTGAAACACCCCCCGATTCCAAAGTCAGTGAGCCTTCTGCCATCCGCACCTTTCTGCGCCAGAAAAGCTCTGGCAGGTTCATTGATGGGAGCTTCCACGGCCTTATGATCGTCTGCGCGCTCTCGATCTTTCTGAT
>Ga0302326_10012008_pt1 | contig 18546 bp, 15 predicted proteins | sample Palsa_T0_3_FD_202264 | JGI IMG/M metagenome (GOLD analysis project Ga0302326, IMG submission 202264) | Peat permafrost microbial communities from Stordalen Mire near Abisko, Sweden - Palsa_T0_3 | ecosystem: Environmental > Terrestrial > Soil > Palsa > Peat permafrost | place: Sweden: Abisko...
GCGGCCTGCAGGCCGCCTGCGCCGCCGGTGGTTGGTTCTGGTGGTTCTGGCTGAGTAACACGAGACGGAACGGGGAACCCCATGACTCACAAAAAATACTTTTGCAGAACTTGACAAACACAACTTCGGAGAGAGGAGAGCCAGTCCCCAAGCCGACTTCCAGCTCGCACAGGTTACTTTCTACCGGTTGACTCGACGGCCCAATTTCCGAGTGACGCGTAATACGGAGGGAGCAAAATCCATCTCGCGTTGGACTGGCGACTCGGTACAGTCCGCGGGTGCTCGTGCTAATGGCCAATCCTTCGACTGAATTGTGATAGCAATTCGGTGTAAAATTAGCGTTCCGTTGAGAGATGAGCGAGATCGCCACACAGGTTGGAACGTCGCCCGAAGGGCCGCAGTTCGACTTCGAGAGACACCGCCACGATGCTGAGGAACGGTACAGAAGGATCAGACCACTTCATCAGGATTTCTGCGCTACAGTGGTTCGCTTGTTGAACGACATTCTCCTGCCGTTAGCTGGGGTCGTCCACTCAGTTGTCGCTCGCGCCAAGGAGGTTGACAGCTTCGGGATCAAAGCTATGAAGCCTCTGGAATCGGATCCCGGCACGCCAAAATACAAAAGCCCGGTTGACGAGATCACCGACCTATCGGCAGCTAGGATTATCACCTACTTCTTGGACACCGTTGAGGATATTGATCGCGCCGTATCTGACCAGTTCGAGATCATCGAAAAGGGGGACCGATCCGAACTTCTGAGAGAAGACTAATGTGAAGTTGTCAGAAATGTGGAGTTGATGTGCGGAAGCCCCGGAAATGGGGTGCTCTTCGGTTTCCAACTCCACATTTGTTCGGGCTTAGAGCGACTCCAGCCAGTCGAGGATAGTGCGGTCCTTGCCCCAGGGCGTGCGGGAGCGGCGTGGGACCGGCTTGACCTTGGCGATGGCCTGACATTTCATTTCGAGGTCGACTTTCGCGTAGCGGTTCGTCGTGGTCGGACTGGCATGCCCCAGCAGATGACTGATGCTCGATAGGTCGACGCCCGATTTCAGGAGGGCGACGGCCGTACTGTGACGAACGCTGTGGGGATGCAGCCGTTTCTTGCGGAGATTTGGAACATTGGCGCAAGCCAGGCCAAGACACTTGGCGAGAATGTAGCGGATGCCGAAACGGGTGAGCGGTTGGCCGCGGTGGTTCAGAAACACCCGAGATTCAGACCGCAGGTCCAGGGTGCGTTGATCACTGAACGCTCTGTGTCCTTTCGGCAAGCTTGCGTGACGGCAGCTAACCCGTCCTGTTAAGTTCATTCAGTCGCCGGTGCGACTGATAATGAACCATGAAAGTACACCTATTCCCGAACCAATCGCGCAACTGCAACGCCAGTTGGAGCAGTTTCGAAGCACCCGGTCCGGGCGGACGAAGCTGCCGGAATCGCTGTGGCAGGCTGCGGTCGAACTGGCCCGACAACACGGCGTGTATCCCGTTGCCCATCCGCTACGGTTGGACGGCTCGTGAAACTGGTGCCGAAAGCAGGGACCGCGGTTCTGTGCGAAAGGATGACGGGTGCAGTGAAGCTTGCCGCCAAGATTCAGGACCGAGAGTGAGATTTTCTACTTCCACCTTGGCTGGCGCGGAGTTCGTTCCATGGCTCGCCGCGGCCGGCGAACTGTCGTACTCTCCGGATTTGCCGCCGGAGAGGGACTACTATTTTCAGTATTCTTGGGTCATTCCGGCGATCTTCCGCGCGGGTGTGAACCTACAGCGGCATTTTTGGTTCGCGAGGCCCGTGGAAGGATTGCGATGAAGTGCGGCTTCTCTTCGCGTTCTGGAACACGGCTAGACGAGGGAAACTGGACGCCGTCTATCTGGCGAACGGAACGGCCGGCAGGGATGGGGTAACGGCGCCGCTGGCAGTCTATCGCCATCCCGATGCCCACCCTTTCGCGGGAGAACGTCTCATCTTGATTCAGCACGGCAGCTATCTGATCGCCGAGACCAAATCGCAGCCCTATATCGACCGAGGCGAAGCGGTTCTCTACAGAGGCGTTCAAGATGCCGACGTCTTTCTGCTTCGAAGGTTGACAACCGCCGACCTCCGCTCGCGGTTGATGGGAGTTCACGCCCGAACCCTGGCAGACTCCGTCACTTCATTCCATGCCGTGCATTGCAATGTATCGGGGAGCGAAACGGAATGGTTCAACGACCGGAGTTTCATGCTGAGTGACCTCTGCAAGGAGTGCGGACTCGACGCGGCTCCGCCGCTCGAATCCTTGCTTTATTCCGGTTACGCGGTGGAGGAATGGTGCGCTGCGCGGAAATTCGGGCCGAATTACGTCAAGTTCCGAACGCCGTTGTCTAACATTCGCATCACGACTTTCGTGTGCAGCGAGACCGAGGTCAAGGTCATCGATCCCAACAAACTGCAGATTATCGAGGCGGTGCGATGCAGAATCCGGGAAATGTGTATTTGAGGTGGACTGCCGTTGCGGCGTATGAGCCAACATGACGAGTGAGCGTCAGGCCAGCGGGCTTCAAGAAGCCATCGGCAAGCCCCCACAAATCGCGGTTTGCAGATTCTCCGCTTCGCCGTCGAAGAGTTTCTTTACCTAATCGTCTGGACGAAGTGACGTCGGCACGTCTCCAGTGCCTAGCTCCTGGGCCCCGCGCTCCTCACGGCACGCAAGGCTTCGTGCCCCTGTCGTCACAGTGAATCAAGTTGCCACGACCTTGCGTGCCCTGGTGAGCATCGTACAATACGATTCCATGCTCTGGATCGGGTCGAATCAAGGCTGTGCCGCAACAGCCAGAAAATACGGCATTAAGCGAAGGCGATGTTAGAACGACACTCGTACACGACTCGTACACGAAAAGCGCCGAGTCAGTGAAAAGAAATTTGGCTCCCCGGCATGGATTCGAACCACGATTCACGGCTCCAAAGGCCGCTGTCCTACCGTTAGACGACCGGGGATTGCAAAGCTGGACGGCATCTCCAGTTTAGCCTCTCGCTCGAAGAGCCGCAATGCGCCGGACGCTATCGGTGCCTTCCGAAACTGCGCCCCCCGGAAGGTGGCCGGAAGCTCGGCCGGTAACCGGGCGAGCTGCGGGGCCGGTACCCCGAGCTGGGCGACTTCGATCCTCCGCCGAACGTATGCCCCTCGCTACTGTCGCCGCGCCGCAACCCGCCAGTTGCGTATTTCGAGCTGCTGTAGCCGCCCGAGCTGCGCATGTACCGGCTTTCCCCATAATGCTGCTGGGTGAACGTGCCATGCGTCCCGTATTTCGGCGCGCTGGCGGATTCATCGCGGCCGTAGTACGTCTGCCCGCTGTTGCGCGCCGTGCGGTAGGATTCCCACTCGTACGACGGAATCGGCTGGTAACTACGCCCCCACAACAGATCGCGTAGGAGGGCGTATTGCCCATACCACATCCAGAAGTTCCCGCCGTCGCGGTGGTCCCAGTATCCATACTGGTTGCGCTCCTGCGAGAGCGGCGCCATGTAGGCGAATCCGGCTGGCTCCGCCACATCGTCGGCTTCGGTGTCGTACTTGCCCGCCGGCTTATGGCCCACCGCCATCCCGATATTCTTTTCATTGGCCTGATAGGTGGCTTTCGAAACTTCAACCCAGGATTCCTCGGAATCCGTCTCGCCTTTCTTCCCGCTGGCGTCGAGCAGATGGGTCTTAACGGTGCGGATCTTCTCTTCGTAATCGCGCGAGCCGCCCGAGCGGCGATCCTGCAGATCCACCAGGATCTTGTCCCACGAGGTGTAAAGCTGGCTCGTGAGAGCTTTGATCTCCCCGGTCCGCGCCGGAAACGCGGTGGCCTCGTTATGCAGTGTTTCCGCGGCGGTCAGCAGCGCGGCGTAGTCGAGGCCCGCCAGATTGTTGGCTTCGGCCTGCCGGCGCATTGCGTCGCTCGATGCCCATACCTTTTCGCCTTCCGCGGGAATCGCGCGCAGCGCCGCCAGACGCACCTCGAGATCATCTCTTTTCTCGGGCCAGTCGGCCTCGGCACGCTCCACCACCGCGGCGATCGAACCGTAATCCGCATGCTCGAGAGCCTGATGGTCGCTCTCCATCTGCCGGAGCTCGGTAGGAAGATTCCGTTTGAGATCGACCCAGTGTTGCGCCTCTGCCCGGATCGACGAGGCTTCATTCAGGGCTGCCGTCCGCTCGGCCCGCTCCTCTCTGAGCAGCTTTTCTGCCTGGTCGCGATCCTGGCGGCGATTGGCTTTCAGCAGGCGTGCCAGCGCGGCCGAATCTCGTTGCGCGCTCTCCAGTTCAACGGCAGCGGCGCGGAAGCGCTCGGGAAACGCCGTACCCATCGAGTGCGCCCGAAACAAATCGGGATCCGCCGAAAGATCTCCGGTGACCTCACTTCGTGCGCTCTCGAATTGTTTTGCAGTTTGCGGAAGCTGTTGCTGCTCGCTGGCGATTTCGGCGCGCAACTTGTGCGGCAGGTTATCGAACCCTGCGAACAGAACGATAACGATAATGAAACTTAGAAATACGGCTAGAAACTCGAGCCCGCGTCGGCTCATGATTGGACTCCTTACGCCGGGCGGAAAACGGCGACATCCGCCGGATTCAATTTCACGGCGACCCCGGCGGCGAACGGTTCACCCTCTTGTTTGCGAATGGACAGGTAGCGACTGCCGCCTTCCTCGATGAACTCCCAGCCGTAGAAACCTGTACCCTGCGTCTGGCCATCGCGGAAGACGCCCATTTCCTTGCTCAGCCGGTAATACCAGGTCTTGCCGTCATACTGGAAATTGTCGGCGGTGTTCTGGCGCTCGTCGATCTGGGCCAGGTCATCCTCGGAAACGCCGAGGTCTTCGAGCGAAAGCTTCAGTCCATTGAGAAACGCGCGCACTTCAACCTCGTCTTCCTCGCGCGCTTCGAGCGCCACGCGCCCTGCGCCGTGCATCCCGCTCAGCTCGAACCATTGTTTTTCGCCGGCTTCGTAGCGGCTGCGCCGGTCCACCGTGAAATCCAGATCGCTGTAGTTGTCGCCGGCGCCGCTTACGGAAATGGAATCGCCCACTCTCGCGTCGGCCACCGTCAGGTTGGCCAGATCCTGCCTGGGACCGGAGGGCGTCGCCGGCGCGGCCGATCGTTCAAAAAGTTTTTTCAACACGATGATCAGTAGAACTCCAAGGATCGCTACCAGCGTTAAAGTGATTGGGCCCATACGGCCGGTTAGCGCCCGCCGGCCTGGCCGCCAACCTTATCACCTGGGGCGGGCAGGGCTATGGGGATGCTGGGTCCCTGCAACCGCTCGCGCTTCAGCGCCGCCAGTTCCGCATCCACACTGTGTGCTCCCAATTGGGCGAATTCTTTTTCAAGGTCATCGTCCTTACCCGCCGATGCCAGTTGATTAAATGCCTGGGCGGTGGCTTCCTCCTTGGAAACGGTCTCTTGGAACCGGTTGAGCGCCGCGAATGCGTTGTCGGCGTTGCCCACCCCGGCCAGCGCTTCGGCGACTTTGCGCTGCGCCTGCGCGGCATTCTTGCGCGCCACGAGTGTGGTCGCGGTGCGCTCGGCCTCATCGATCTTGCGCTTCAGTTCCGTCACCTGCTGCTTCAATGTGTCGCTGGCCTTGCGCGCCTGATCCACCGACGTCTGCATGGAAGTCACCTGCTGGTCGCTCTCCGCCTTCTTCGCCAGAGCCTTGCGTGCCAGGTCTTCGTTGCCGGCATCGAGCGCCACGCCGGCACGGTCCTTCCACTCCTGCGACTGCCGCACGTATTTCTCGTATTCGGCATCCAGGCGGTTGTAGTTGCTCATGGCCACCGCGGATGAGTTGACGGCCTTGTTCAACTCGGTCCTCATGTCCGCCACGGTTTGCCGCACAGTAGCGTCGAAAGTGGCGTCCTCAACGGCGCTCATGCCGTCACTGGCCTGTCCGCGGGCGACGCGGCCGGCGCGATTAAAAATATCCGATAGGAATCCCATGTCTCGTTGCCTCCGGTTACACCAACAAATCGCTCAAAAGCTGGCGGGCGGATAGCACGTCCACCAGCAGGAAATGTACACAAGCGAGTATGTCATCCTGGTCCTCGTGGCCCAGGTCTTCGAGTTTGCAGAAATTAGCGAGCGTTACCGTGGTCTGGCCATCGCCCGAATCATACAGTTGGAAGTACGAAGTCGAAATGCCGTTGTGCGCGGAAAGCATCGTGCGCATGATAGCGGGCGTAATGGCGCTTTCCGGCACCGTGGTGCACGTCAGGGACAGAAACAGGATGTCGCCTTCGAGCACCGCTTGCACGGCCACGCCGCTGCGAACTTCTTCAATGCGCAGAACGCCCGCGGTGGGCTCGGTAACGTCATAGCCCCTGTCGGCCAGGAGCGCTTTGATCTGATCGGTCTGGATACTTGCGATTTGAGCGGTCATAAAGTGGACTTCACTTAGCAGGTACGATGCGCCTAAGGGAAAAGTTCCAGGGGCCTGGGCGGTTCATCTGCTTTCGTTCCAATGCCAGTATAACTGAGATGCGGTCCCTGTAACCGGGGCCGCTCAGGTCCGATCCCGGCCGGCTCCGGGTTCGCGAAGGCGCCTACAATGGAGGCATGATGCCGGCACTCGAATGAAGATATTCCTTCATCACTCGTGTGCGATATTGGCGCTGTGTATCCTCTGCGGGCCGCCGCTCAAAGCCGGCGACGCGGCCTGTCCCGCCGCCTCAGGCGATCCTGCCGGTAACTACATCACGCCAGGTACGATTGGCGGCATCCGATATCACGGTGACATGACTCTCGACGCCTACGCGCCCGCCGGCGATCCGCGCCCGGCCGCTCTCCTGATACACGGCGCGCAAGGTGATCAGTCGACCCACCTGACTCAATTGTTCGATGTTCTGGAACGCGCCGGATTTGCCTGGTTCTCTATTAACTATGCAACTCTCGACGATATCCGCCTCGCCATAAACTACATTCGTTGCCCGGGAAGATTCGCCATTACCGGGCGGCTCGTACTGATCGCCGAAGATACCGGAGCGTCCCCCGCACTGCGCGCCGCGCAAGAAACTCACGCCAGTGGAGCGGTACTGTTCGGGGCGCAATTCAGCGGCGAAATCCCCACCCCGCGCCTGCCTGTGCTGATGTTTCATGGAACCGCCGACGAAGAGTCGCCGCCCGGTCCGATCGAGCAGCTCTGCCGCGGCTGGCACGCCTGCCGATTCGAGCCCGTCGCTGGCGGGATTCATAATTTCGAGAACTGGCATCCGGATCAATGGGAATGGAAGGAAGACCTTACCGCCTGGCTGCGCGGCGACCAACGCGGACTGTGGAAAGACATCACCTATGCGCGCCCCGGCGGCCGCGACCTGCGCATGGATGCCTATATCCCCCAAGGCGACGGACCCTTTCCCGCCGTCGTCATCGCGCACGGCGGAGGTTGGGAGGCCGGCGACAAGGTTACCTACGTATCGCCCGTCTTCGGTCCGCTCGCGCGTGCCGGATTCGCCTGGTTCTCCATCGACTACCGTTTGACCCCTTACGTACGCAACGCCGAACAACTGGATGATCTGCGCGCCGCCGTGCGCTACGTGCGCAGCCACGCCGCACGCTTTCACCTGGACGGCGGGCGCATCGCCGCGCTGGGGGAGTCGGCCAGCGGCCAGATGGTCACTCGGATGGCTTCCGAGCCGTGTCCCGGATGCGAGGTGCAAGCGGTAGTTTCCTTCTACGGTGTTTACGACTTTACCGCATGGGCGGCCGATGCCGGCAACCGCACCATGCTCGATCGCATCTTTGGACCATGGGACATCAACGTTCTGAAGCGTTATTCCCCACTGTTCCATATCCGGGACGGCCTGCCACCGGTATTGCTGATTCAGGGAACAAAGGACGAGCTGTACGCGGGTACGCTGGCCTATGCCGAAGCACTGAAGCAGGCTGGCGCGCGGCACGAGCTGATCCTGCTCGATGGCGCCCCGCATGGGATGGAGAATTGGGCTGGGCACAGCGAGTGGCAATTCTACAAACAACGTATGGTGGATTGGCTCAACAAGACGTTGAACATCAATCAGTGAAAAGCTCCCCGAGGTGCGGCGAAACGGGGCGTATCATCCGAGAGCGAGATCGCGCCTACGGGTTGGTCCGCCCGCCTCGGCCTCTCCGGCGCTTCCGCTGCGAATGAGCATCGTTGCGCTTCGCCGAAGGGCTGCAGGATTGCGCCACTCGCGCCACTGCATATAGGCAAATCCGAAGATGAGCGATACCAGAAACAGGTAGGGCGTTATGTTGTAGGGCCAGGTGGGCTCAGGGTAGACGGCGACAACAGAACAGGTAGCAGAGCCAGGGTCGCCACCGATGGGACCACTGCGTGTTGCCAAACGGTGAAATTGGCCGGCTGTTCCCTGCGCATATAGCGCGTCAAAGCCAGGTTCGCCATGACGTAGAGGACGATGACCGCAAGCGTGGAAATGGTTGCGGGGATCTGGTTCGCTGGGCTGAGCACGTGTCAGCAACGCTTGTATTGCGTCAGAGTGGGCGACTGAGTTGTTACTAAAAGCCCAGCGTGTCCGCGCTGTCCGTGCCTCTTGATCTTGACTTATCTCCATTTCCGGGGCATACTAAGCTTACTTAGTGAGATATCTATGTATGTCCAGGCAAGACGCGCTGCAAGGGTCCCTTCCGCTTCTGGTGCTCAAGATTCTCGATCGCCGTGGGCCGATCCACGGCTACGGGATCACGGCCCAAATTGAAGCCATTTCCGATGTCCTACGAGTTGAGGAGGGCTCGCTCTACCCGGCTCTCCATCGCTTGGAAGAAGCTGGCTGGGTTCGGGCCAAGTGGACCACCACCGAAAACAAACGCCGGGCTCGAATATACGACATCACGCCGGCTGGCCGTAAGCAACTTCAGCAGGAGGAAGGCCGGTGGACCTTGGTCGCCGCCGCCATCGGACAGGTCCTACGGGAAGCCTGAGCTAAGGAGTTCTTATGTCGTGGATTTCACGTATCGCCAACGCCCTGCACCCCGGAAGCTCCGGCAGCGATCTCGCAGACGAACTCCAGTTTCACCTCGATCAACGCGCCGCGGATCTGGTTCGCGACGGATTGCCTCGCGACGAGGCTGAACGTCTCGCACGCCGGCAACTGGGCAGCCCGCTCCGACTCCGCGAAGCCAGCCGGGATGTGAAATCCGCCGTTTGGCTCGAGTCGCTACTTCTCGACTTCCGCTTCGGTCTGCGCATGATCTCGAAGTACCGGAAAGCCAGTCTCGCCGCGATTGCGTCCCTGGCCCTGGCCGTCGGCGCCTGCACGGCTGCCTTCGCCCTGGTCGACGCGCTTATCTTTCGGCCTCTCCCGATAGCTGCGCCCCATCAGCTCATCGATCTTGCCAAGCTCCTGCCGGCGTTCTTGAGCACGGAAAATCAGCCGCACGAGTCCACCTCCTTCAGCTATGCGCAGTACCAACTCCTCCGCGGCGCCGCTGGCGGCCAAGCGGACCTTTTCGCGATGCAAAACGGCGTGCAACTGTCGCTGTCCGACGATTCCGGCGGCTTCAGCGAGAATATTCGCGCCGAAATCATCTCTGGCGAAGGGTTTCAAATCCTTGGTATCCGACCGGCCTTGGGACGCCTCATCCAGCCGGGAGACGACTCCCCGGCCAATGGCAATCCCGTCGCCGTCATCAGCTACGGTTTCTGGAAGCGTCGCTTCGGCGCCAGTCCAACTGCGATCGGGGAGCGGCTGAAGATGGGACGGCAGTCCTTCCAGATCGTCGGTGTCGCCGCGACTTCGTTCGCGGGCGTAGAACCCGGCTATTTGATCGACGTCTGGCTTCCGGTCTCCGTCGCGTCAGACCCTCGTAGCTTGTCCAATCCCGATGGCGGCGACATCCGGGTGTGGGGTCGCGTGCGGCCCGAAGCCAACCGGCTCCAATTGCGCGAGCGCCTCCAGGCAGTGCTCACCAACTTTCTTCGCGAGCGCGTTCTCATCAACCCGCCCAGCAACCTTCGCGGACCTCAGATCGAGCAATTCACACACGCTCCGCTACGAATCCGGGACGCCTCCAGCGGCGCTGACTCCATCTTTCGCATTGAATTTCGTCGCCCGCTCTGGGTTCTCTCTTTGATTTGCGTGCTGTTGCTTCTGCTCGCTTGCTCCAACGTCGCCAACCTCATGCTGGCGCGCGCGTCGGCACGCGATACCGAGATGGCCCTCCGCCTCTCGCTGGGCGCCGGCCGGCCCCGGCTCATGCAGCAAATGCTCATCGAGAGCGCGCAAATCGCCGTGGCGGCCTGTATCCTTGCCGTCGGATTTGCCGCGGCCGCCGCGCCAGTCATGGTCGCCCGCCTCGGCTTTTCGGACTCCCCGGCGTGGCTCGATGTCGCGCCCGATGCCGCCACCGTCGCGTTCGCCATTACGCTCAGCCTCGTCACCACGCTGCTATTCGGCATCGTCCCCGCGATGCGTGCCTCTGCGGCATCGCCCGATGCCGCGATCAAGTCTGGTGGAATGCAACACTCCCGTCGTGCCGGAGCGCTCCGCTGGATGCTCGCCGCGGAAATCGGCTTCAGCGTGGCCGTGTTGTTTCTCTCCGGGCTGCTCCTGCGCTCCTTCGAGAGGCTAACTTCGGTGGATCTTGGCTTTACCTCCGACAACGTCGTGTTGTTCGATCTTGGGGCCCGGCAGGGGGGCCGCGAGAGCCCTCGTCCCAGTTCAGTTTCCGGCCTGCTCGAATTCGTGCGCCAGCTCCCAGGGATACGAGCCGCGAGCATTTCGCTGCAGCGTCCCATGGGAGGCGACCTCGTATGGATCCAGACGCCGTTCATCCGCCTGCCGGGCCGCCCCAACGAAACCGTTCGTCCCCGGGAAGTTCCCGTTTCCGCGGGTTTCTTCCAAACAATGCAGATTCGGTGGATCGCCGGCCACGACTTCCCCCCCGAAGAGGTCGCGGGCAACTCCCCGTCGGTGATCGTGAATCAGGCCTTCGTTGACAAGTTCTTCCGCGGCCAAGACCCCATCGGCAAGCAGTTCGAAAAGATCAATGACGATCCCGATCCGGTGCGGCAACAAATTATTGGAGTGGTGGGGAATGCCCGGTGGAACAACCTGCGCGAGCCGGAGGAACCCTCCATCTACAGCCCGCTCCGCGATATTGGCAACGCAACTTTAAACATCCGGACCGGTTCCCGTGCAGGGCCCCTAATCCCAGGCATTCGTAAGCAAATCGCAGCTACGGCGTCCGCCTTCTCGGTACGTGGGAGTATCCTGCTGCGAGATCAGATCGATAACACTATGATCCGCGAGCGCCTGCTAGCGATGCTGGCCGCCTTCTTTTCGGCTGTCGCAATGCTGTTGGCGGCGGTCGGACTCTATGGCGTTATCAATTACGCCGCTCTGCGCCGCACGCGCGAAATCGGCATCCGGGTAGCGCTGGGAGCGCGCCGCCGGGCGGTCGTGGGTCTGATCCTCTCCGAGACGGCGGTATTTGTCCTTCTCGGCATCGGCCTCGGAATCGTGGGCGGCCTCTGGATGGGCCGTTACCTCGCCTCGCAGTTATTCGCCGTCAAGCCCACCGATGTCTGGAGCCTCACTGCTCCCACATTAAGCATCCTGCTGGTTGCGCTGGCCGCCGTGCTGCCGCCAGCCATCCACGCCGCTAGCGCGGACCCACTTATCGCCTTGAAGTACGAATGACCGCCTCTCGTTGGCCGACGGCGACAAGCAGAACAGGATGGCTGCCATTCCGGCAATCTGCGCAAAGGCGCTCGCGAATGTAGGTGTCCTGTGGATGCGATGGATACCTCCGAAACTTGCAGGAAGGGTGCCCGCCCGCCCCATCGTGTACATCACGCGCGACGCCGCGTTGGTGCAGGCGAGACCGACGCCGACGGCGCTGTTGAGGATGGCGAGCACGACCAGCCACCAGCCCGCGCCCCATAGCGCTGTGTCCGAGAACGTAATATTGGCATTGGAGGCGAAGGCGGCCATATCGCCGGTGCCCCAGCCGATGGCGCTCGCATAGGAGAATACAACATGATGCTGAAATGGCCAGACGTCCTGAACCTCGCAAAGAACGGCAATCCTGCGCCGGATCGCAGGGTTGAAAAGACCCCCGCCGAATGGCGCCAGCAACTAAGCCCCGAGGAATATCGAGTCACCCGGCAGGCGGGGACCGAGCGCGCCTTCAGTTCGCAGATGTGCAGTCTGTTCGAGCCGGGGATTTATGCCTGCCTCTGCTGCGAGACGATTCTGTTCGACGCCTCGGAGAAATTTGAGTCCGGCACTGGTTGGCCGTCTTTCACCCAGCCGGTAACCATTAACGCAATTGCGTACCGCTTCGACGGACCTTCCTTTTTGAAGCGGGTCGAAACCATCTGCAATACCTGCGACGCTCATCTCGGCCACGTCTTTCCCGATGGCCCCGCCCCCAGCGGCCTGCGCTACTGCATGAATGCCGTGGCCCTCAAAAAAATCGCTGGGCCAACAACGCCCTGACGCGCGTTCCTGGCGACTATGCTCGGACGGATAATAATAGCGACGTGCAGCGCCGTTGCGATGGCCCTCGGTGGTTCGGCGTTTGCCCAACCGGCGCCTGCCGTCGACGTGACGGGCGGAGCGGTGCGCGGCTACCTGGCGGCGCCGGGCGCGGTGTTCAAGGCGATTCCCTTTGCAGAGCCGCCGGTGGGCGCGCTGCGATGGCGCGAGCCGCAACCCGTCAAGCCCTGGAGCGGGGCGCGCGATGCCACGCGCTACTCGGCGGCCTGTGTCCAGAATCCGATTGGCACCGGCGCGTTCCTCGCCCCGCTGGCACACCGCTATGGCAAGAGCTATGCAACACCCCGATGGGATCTCTCCGAAGACTGTCTGTACCTGAACGTCTGGACGCCGGAATGGCCGCCGAAAGAGCCACGGGCAGTGATGTTCTGGATACACGGCGGATCCAACCGGATCGGCAGCGGCAATGAGTCGGGCTACGATGGCGCGGAACTCGCCGGGCACGGCGTGCTCGTCGTAACCATCAATTACAGGCTCGGCCCGCTGGGCTTCTTTGCCCATCCCGCACTGACCCGCGAATCGCCGCATCGATCCTCTGGGAACTTTGGTTTGCTGGATCAGATTGCCGCGCTGCGCTGGGTGCGCGACAATATTGCCAAATTTGGCGGCGACCCTGCTCGCGTAACGGTTTTCGGCGAGTCCGCCGGGGCGATCGACACGGGCATGCTGATGTGTTCTGCCGTGGCAAGCGGACTCTTCGCACGCGCGATCATGGAGAGCGGCCCGGTGACCGGCATCGCCTATGCGCACAGTCTTCGGCAAGCCGAGCAGTTTGGCGAGCGGGTTGCCGCAGCGGCCCTGCAGGCGCAGCCGGACGGGTCCGGTGGCGATTCCACCCTCAAGCGTTTGCGTGCGCTGCCCGCGCCGATTATCCTGGCAGCCGCGGCCGCCGCCGCCAGACAGGAATCGAACCCCGAGTTTGTGCTGGACGGCTGGCTCCTCTCGCGAACCCCGCAGGCGGTCTTTGCCGCCGGGACACAGCAGCCGGTCACGCTGATTATCGGCAATAACGGGCGCGAAGCCAGTGTCTTTCGCGGTGCATCCGCGGCGCCCATGGCGGGTGATCAGGGACCCCGAAAAACGCTGCGCACCAGTTATGGAAGCCTGGCTCCGATTGCCATGGCGGCCTATGCGATTGACGCGCACACCGGCCGGACCGCCGCCGCGGACGAATGGCTCAACGACGCGCTAATGACTTGTCCGTCGGCCGCCATGGCCACCCTCAATACGTTTGCCGGACACCCGTCATTTCTATATCAGTTCCACAGGTCCATACCCGGTAAGGGAGAGAGCGAGCTTGGATCTTTTCACAGCCTGGAACTGCCCTACGTTTTCGGAGCGCTCCGCAATCCGGTGTGGAGCTGGCTGACTTTTGCGAAGCTGGATGAGACGCTGGCCGCGGCCATCCAAAGCTATTGGACGAATTTCGCCAAGACTGGCGACCCGAATGGTGTCGATCTTCCGCAGTGGCGTCCTTACAGCAGCGCCTCCGAACAGTACATGGAGTTCGGCAACGATGGGCGCGCCCATCCCCGCCAAGGTGGGCGGCCCACCTTTTGCAACCTGGATATCCCGAAGCTGAAGCAGCGATTGCTGGATAACCAATAGATTTTTCGGGCTGCACGAGTATGCTCCGGAACTGAAACAGCGGCGTCGGACGCATCCGTAGCCCCCAAAAAAAAGGCATCGCACCGTCCAGAACTAATATCGACAGCTTGGTAGAGATGCTTGTCCCGATCCCTTCACTTTCGAGACTGGCACCTCTTCCCGGCCGTCCAGCAGGCGGATTCCAATGAAGACATTTACGTCGTTGGAGACCTGCACGGCGACTGCAAACGGTTGGTTCCGCACTCCTGGAGTAAAAGTTCAGACCATTAGCGCTCCAGGATTCTCCAAGGCAGGCGCTTGCGTATATGCGGCGTCCCTGGCCTAATGGTAAGGGAAACGCCCAAAGGAGGAATCTATGAGATCACGCCGGGATTTTTTCATGGCGGGCGCTGCTGCGAGTGTGTTCTCTGTCGCCCGGGTATGGGCGGCAAAGACATACGACACGCCCTTTCCATATGAGGAGTTCGAAGCCCGTATTGCGCGGCGCGACTTCCGCGAGATGACTAAAGACGTTTTGCCGACGCCGTGCATGGTTGTCGATCTGGACCTGTTCCAGCAGAACGTTCAGAAAATGGCGAGGCAGGCCAAGTCTGCGGGCATCCACGTGAGGCCCCACGTGAAGGTCCACAAAAGCGTGGACGTCGCGCGGTATCAAATTGCGCAGGGCGCCATCGGGCTGACATGCGCCACCATCGCGGAGGCTGAGCTGTTTTCGGGCGCGGGCATTAAGAACGTTTTGTGGACCAAGCAGCCGGCCAGCGTCAACAACATCCGGAGGGCGGTGGCGCTCTCCAAAAGAGACCCCACATTCATGTTCGTGGTGGACGACCCGCAGGTAGTGGACTGGCTGGAGCAGGCCGCGGGGGCAAGCGGGACGAAGCTGCGAATCGCCGTTTCCGTCTACGCAAGCATGGATCGGCAGGGTATAGCGAACGGACAGCCGGCGGTTGAGTTGGCGCAGAGGCTGGCGGGATCCAAGCATGCGCAATTCGAGGGCTTCATGGCTTATTCCGGGAATGCGTCGCACACCAAGACCTGGGAGGCGCGGCGGAAGCGCTCATACGCCGATCTGGCCGGAGTGCGGGAGACCACAGCACTTGCGCTCAGGTCGGGCCTGCCGGTAAATATCGTCAGTGGCGGCTCGACGGGCACATACAACATCGATCACGATCACGGCCTGACTGAGCTCGAAGCCGGTTCTTACGTCTTCATGGATACGGCTTACTTCGCGATTGGCGGAAAGGACGACGAAAAGCTTTATAGCGATTTCGGCGGCGCCCTCACGGTACTGACTACGGTGGATAGCAAGCGCCATCCCAATCTCGCGACCACCGATTATGGAAATAAGGCGATTACCCGTCCCACGGATCAAGTGAAGGATAAGCCGTGGCTGCAAGTCGGCACACAAGGCGCAGAATACGGTGCTCTCCAATGGACCGATGCGGACAAAGATATTAAGCTCGGTGACCGGGTTGAAATTTATTGCACGAACCTGGACATGAGCACCAACGCCTTTGACCGCTATTACGTCGCTAAGGGTGACCAGATCGTGGACGTATGGCCCATCATGGGGCGCAGCGGCCCGGCGCAGCGGTAGTTCAGGCCCTGGGATCAATCTGGTGGTCCAGGAGGTTTGAGATGAATTTGATCGAAGACCTGTGGAGGGATCTCCGGTACGCCGCACGCGTACTGCAAGCCAGTCCGGGCTTCACGGCTATCGCGGTGCTAACATTGGCGCTCGGGATCGGCGCCAACACGGCCATCTTCAGCGTGGTAAAGGCCGTTCTGCTCGAGCCGCTGGCCTACAGGGATCCCGGCCGGATCGTGGCCGTCCAGACGCTGTGGATCAAAACGAATCGCACCGGAAACGTTTCCGGCGGAGACTACCCGGATCTTGTCGCCGAGCCTTCACCATTCACTGCCGCGACACGCTACGCCGGCGGTGAGCTGCCGATTGAGTCCGGCGGCCAGGCCCAGTTCGTGGCGGCCTACGGCACAGATGCCGGGTTCGCGGATGTCTTCCAACTGAAGCCAGTGGCGGGGCGGCTGATCACGCCCGACGAGTTCCGGATGAAAGCCGCCGTGGCGGTGGTGAGTGAAGGCTTCGCCGTGCGACGCTTTGGCGAGGCGAATCGCGCCATCGGCCAACTGCTAAACATCGAAAATAGTGCGGTGTCCGTTGTAGGAGTGCTTCCCGTGGGATTCCAGTTCCCACCAAAGGCCGAATTGTGGTTCCCGTTGCCCTGGGAGAACACCAATCGCACGGCGGGCAACTATCGCGCTGTTGCTCTGCTCAAGCCGGGCGTCACGGTGGAGGCGGCGCGCTCCCGCCTTTCCGCGGTGGGAGCTCGTCTTCAGCAGGCCTTTCCATCGACTCACAAGAACAAGTCATTTACGGCGACACCGCTCAAAGACCTCTTCGTTGAGCGCAGCCGCATGACGCTCTGGCTGCTCATGGGCTCAGTAGGCCTGGTGCTGATGATCGCCTGCGCAAACGTGGCGAACCTGCTCCTGGCCCGGGCGACGGCGCGGTCGCGCGAGATGGCGCTGCGCGCGGCGCTGGGAGCCGGGCGGCGGCGCCTGGTGGGCCAGTTGCTGGTCGAGAGCCTGCTTCTGGGCTTGGCCGGTGGTGCGATCGGCCTCGTGCTCGCGTTCGCGGGTGTTGGCGGGCTGCTGCGCCTGGCGCCCCCTAATCTGGCCCGGCTGGAAGAGATCCGCCTCGATAGAGTGGCGTTGCTCTTCAACCTGGCGGTCTCGCTCGGTGCTGCCGTGTTGTTCGGGCTGTGGCCGGCCCTGCGCGCAGTGCGCGTCGACCTGCACGACGCGCTGAAGCAGGGTGGCACGCGTGGCGTGTTGGGGGGTGGCCGCGGAGAGTGGCTGCGCGGAGCGCTCGTCTCGGCCGAAGTGGCGCTCGCGCTGGTGCTGACGCTCGGCGCCGGCCTGCTCTTTCGCAGCTTTCTCGCCCTGAGTGCGGTCGACTTGGGATACCACACCGAGGGCCGCCTGGTGCTGACCGCCAGCATTCCCGCCGAAACCGAGGCGCAGCACCTGCATGCCGGCGCGACCTTCGAACGCATCTTCGGCGCGCTGCGACAGTTGCCGGGCGTCAGCGCGGCGGCAGGCGTCATGGGACTGCCGAGCGGACCGTACGGCTCTGATGGACTCTATGCTGTTGAGGGCATGCACGACTTCAGTGGCGGGCAATTCGACAAGCTCCCGCATGCCGGATTCCGGCTCACCAGCCCCGGCTATTTCGCAGCGATGGGCGTTCCCCTGCTCGCCGGCCGCGACTTCAATGAGCGCGATCTGTACGAGGCTGAGCCGGTCGCGATAGTTAGCGCGACCCTCGCGCGTCAGGTTTTCGAGGGCCGGAGTCCATTGGGGCGGCGCATCAAGTGCGGCCTCGACCGCGACGTATGGATGCGAGTGGTGGGCATCGCGGGTGATATGCGCAACGACAACCCGGCCGCGCCGCCCGGTCCCGAACTCTACATGGCCTATCGCCAGCATCCGTATCACGCCAATGACTTGCACATCATCTTGCGCGCACAAGGCGACGTCTCGGCCGCCGCCCGCAAGACCGTTGCAGAGATCGATCCCAGCATTCCCGTGAAGGTCAGCACGCTCGAACAGTTCCATAGCGACGCAGTAGCGCTGCCGCGCTTCCGCACACTGCTGCTGATCGTGTTTGCGGGTGTGGCCGCCGCGCTCGCCACGGCTGGCGTGTATGGCGTCATGAGCTACGCGGCCGCGCAGCGCCAGGCGGAGATGGGTGTGCGCATCGCGCTGGGCGCGACCGGCGCCGATATCGTGTCCATCCTGGTCAAGAGCGGGGCGAAACTGGCCGCCATCGGCATATTCTGCGGGCTCGCCATCGCGCTCGCGGCGGCCCGTTTGATTGAGTCGATGCTGTACGGCATCCGGCCGCAGGACCCGCTCGCAATTGGCGGCGCGCTGCTGCTGCTGAGCGGGGCGGCCCTACTCGCGGCGCTCATTCCTGCGCTACGCACGGGACGGGTCGATCCGGCGCTGGCCTTGCACGAAGAGTAGAGAAGGTTATCCCGCGTGACAGCACCCGTACAAATCCACGAAGGGGCCGGAACACCACCTCGGCGTCGAGTCGGTCACCGATCAATAAGGAGAATGTATGCGATATTCAACGGCACGTCTGCTCCCCCTGATTCTGGTTGCGGGGATTCCGCTCCTTGCGCAAGGAAACAAGCCGATCCTGGACAACGACCAGGTCCGCGTGCTGGTGGTGACGGACCGACCGCACGTCAAGACGCCCCTACACGCGCACAAGGTGAACCGGGTCATGGTCTACCTGAACGCGGGCAAGCAGGAGATGACGCAGGACGGCCAGAAGGCCCTGGTGGAATACAAGGCGGGGGAAGCCAAGTGGAGCCTGGCGGATGGGATGCATCAGG
>Ga0302326_10012010_pt1 | contig 18543 bp, 16 predicted proteins | sample Palsa_T0_3_FD_202264 | JGI IMG/M metagenome (GOLD analysis project Ga0302326, IMG submission 202264) | Peat permafrost microbial communities from Stordalen Mire near Abisko, Sweden - Palsa_T0_3 | ecosystem: Environmental > Terrestrial > Soil > Palsa > Peat permafrost | place: Sweden: Abisko...
GATTGAGTGAGTGCGCGCTGCTCCTGCGGGCGCCCCCGGCCCCCGCCCGGCGCCTGGCCGGGCGGGAACCGGGGGTCTGCGGCAGCGTGACTAGATCAGCCACCGCTGCTGTTCGCCAGGATCTGGTTCACTGCGGTCGTCGCGCCGGCCAGCAGCTGCGGGACTTTGGCGTTCGGGTTGGTGAGCACGGAGAGCATAACCGGATCAAGCGACTTGTAGAGCGCCTGATCGTCCACCGGCTGGCCGTCGGGCTTCTCGTTCGCGTTGACGAACGTCGAGTAGTAGGACTCGTTGATGGTCGTGTACTTGTTCAGCAGGGCCGTGTAGGCGGTATTGGTGGCGCCCTGGAACATCTGCGGCTCATAGAATCCGACAGGTATGCCGTCGGCCTTGTTCCGCGCCAAGTTGTACTGGCCCTGGCCCAGGGTCAGGTCCTGGAAGTTGATCCACTTGATGCCGGCCTCGATCTGGGCGGGGGTGTCCCGCTTGGCGAACAGGTAGTCGTCGCCGCCGGACAGCGTGCCGGCCGGGGTGCCGCTGACGCTTGGCAGCGGGCCCATTCCGTAGTCGTTGATGTTGCCGCCGTCGATCGGCACGATCACCTGGTAGATGTCGTCAGGGGCGGCGATGTACATGCCGAGCTTGCCGGCCGCCATCTGCTTCTGCAGCGTGCCCCAGCCGAGGGCCTCCGTCGGGCTCATGGCCTTGTCTGTAAACCGCAGGGTGTGCAGCGCGTCGAGCACCTGCATGCCCTGCGTGGTGTCGAAGCTCGCGGCAGCGCCCGCGGCGTTGGTCATCGCACCGCCGTTGGCGTCCAGCTCAGAGGCGAAGTGCCAGCCACCGTTGTTGTCGGCGCTGTAATCGCCGTAACCGTAGATGCCGTTGCCGAGCTTGGTGATCGCGGTGGCGTCCGTCTCCACCTGGGCCCAGGTGGTGGGCGGCGTGTTGGGGTTCAGGCCGGCCTCGGTGAACAGCTTCCGGTTGATGATCAGGCCCTGGGTGTAGTTGAAGATCGGCAGCCCGTAGAGCGTGCTGCCCGCGGTGACCGACTGCATCGCGCTCGGCACGATGTCCTTGAGGACCGGCACCGTGGTCGAGTTGACGTACTTGGTGATGTCGGCGGCCTGGCCAGCGTCGAGCGCCTGGTCCAGGTCCCCGAAGTAGACCTCGTAGACGTCCGGTTCGGTGCCGGCGTCCAGCTGGGAGGTGAGCGTCGCCGGGACGTCGCACTGAGCGGAGTAGATGCTCTGGATGGTGATGTTGGGGTTAGCCTTCTCGAACGTAGCGACGTCCTCGTTCCACGCCTTGTACGGAACGGGCGAGGATGAGGGCGGAGCACAGAAGCCGGTAACGGTGACGTGGCCTGTGCTAGAAGTGGTGGACCCTGAGGTGGTGCCGTTGCTCGAGCACGCTGCGACGGCGGCGAGACCGAGAACCGCGGTGACGGTGACCCCGGCTACCTTTCGGTAACCAGCCCGTCCGTGGAGCCGTCTGTGCATCGACGATCCTTCCTGCTACCTGCGATGGAAAATATCGATAGCTCAACATACGTATGGGAACATGCAGCCGCAAGATCTCGATGGAACTTTGCAAGGACACAACTTTGTTACGCTGGCGCAGCCTGCTGCGGTCGGTCTAGTGACATTTGCCGGTTCTGTCGTTACTTACATAGGCCGTTACGCTGGTCAAATGCGGTTTTTTTTATCATGACGTTGGCCGATAGTGACCCAGATCACGCAAGTACTTGCGGATTTATGCCGTATGTTTGCGGCATGACGCGCACACCTGCCCGGCGGCTGGCCGACGTGGCCAAGAAGGTCGGGGTCAGCGAGGCCACCGTCAGCCGGGTGCTGAACGGCAAGGCCGGGGTTTCCGACTCCACCCGCGAAACCGTACTTGTGGCCTTGGACGTACTCGGTTACGAGCGGCCAAGCCAGCTGCGCGGCGAGCGCGCCCGGCTCATCGGCCTGGTACTCCCAGAGCTGCAGAACCCCATCTTCCCCGCTCTCGCCGAGGTAGTCGGCGGCGCACTCGCGCAGCGCGGCTTCACCCCCGTGCTGTGCACCCGCAGCGCGGGCGGCCTGTCCGAGGCGGACTATGTATCTACGCTCCTGGACCAGCAGGTCTCCGGAGTGGTGTTCTTCGGCGGGCACTTCGCCGAGCGGGCAGCCCCGCACGATCACTACCGGCTGCTGCACGAGCGCGGTATCCCGGTCGTGCTGATCAACGCGGCGATCGAGCACCTGGATTTCCCGTGCGTCGCCACTGACGACATGATCGCGGTAGTGCAGGCATTTACTCACCTGGCCTCGCTGGGACACCAGCGAATCGGGCTGGTCGTAGGTCCGGAGGACCACGTTCCCTCGCTGCGTAAGCTCGCGTCGTTCACGACCTTGTGTGCCGGGGCCGGTGTCGCGCACGCGCCCGTCGAGCATGCGCTGTTCTCGATGGAAGGCGGACAGGCCGCCACCAGCCGGCTGCTGCGGTCAGGCGTCACCGGTGTCATCTGCGGCAGCGACGTCCTGGCGCTTGGTGCCGTCCGAGCGATCCGCCGGGCCGGGCTGACTGTGCCCGGGGACGTGTCGGTGGTCGGCTACGACGACTCAACGTTCATGAACTGCACGGATCCGCCGCTGACTACGGTCAGGCAGCCGATCGAGTCGATGGGGAAGGCGGCGGTGGCGCTGCTGGTCAACCAGATCGAGAACGTAGTCGTGTACCCGGAGGAGCTCCTGTTCGAACCGGAACTGGTGGTTCGCGGGTCTACCGGGCCCGCGCCGGTCTCCGTGGCTTAAGCGGCTAAGGCCGAGCCAGGGGTCGCGGCTTGGAACGGCTCGGGCCGTGCCAGGTAGTGACTTCCGTCATCAAATGAATGGTTACGCCAGGGTTAACTTAGTTTACGTCTACTTCTTGACCGTCTGATAGAGCCGCGCGTACGCTACCAGCAACTGGACTTGCGCTATGGACCTGGACGCGAACCGGGTCAGCGCACGGCTGAGTCATCACAGATGCGACATTGTGGGCTTCGGCCCGTGCCGATGGCAGGTGGTGGTCGTTGGCTATGAGATAGCAAATCTAGCAGCAAGGCGCGGCGCGGCGGATACTGACCTATCTCTGCGCTAATACCGGGCATGATGCAGCAATCATTCATGTCGTCACTTCGCCGACCAACCTGTCGTTCCCTGGTTATTCGGCAAATACCTGCCTGAGCCCTGCCCAACCGGATCCTACTGGTAATGCCGGCTCAGCTCAGCGCATCCTCGCGCCTATTCGACGCGCCGTTACGCGGCTTCGCCGCGAGAATAACACCTCCAGGGGAAACTATGACTGACCATACCCTATCTAGCGGCAAAGGCGCGGTAGGCCTCGAACCCGAGGAAGAGTCCGGTGGCCACGGCGTGGCCAGGATCGCCATTGTCGCGGCGCTCGGCGGCTTCCTGTTCGGCTATGACAGTTCCGTGATCAACGGCGCCGTCAGCGCGATACAAAACTATTTCCACGTGGCGGCCGGCCCGCTCGGGTTCGCGGTCGCCTCCGCGCTGCTCGGTGCGGCCCTGGGTGCCATCTTCGCGGGGCGGATCGCTGACAGGATCGGCCGGCTCAAGGTGATGAGAATCGCGGCGTTGCTCTTCCTGATCGCCGCGATCGGCACCGGGATCGCCCCTGACCTGGCGTTCCTGATCATCCTGCGGTTCATCGGCGGATGCGGCATCGGGGTCGCCTCGGTGATCGCGCCCGCGTACATCGCGGAGGTTTCGCCGGCCCGGATCCGGGGCCGCCTGGCCTCCTTGCAGCAGCTCGCCATCGTCACCGGGATCTTCATCTCCCTGCTCATCGACTACATCTTCTTCAACCTCGCCGGGCACAACGCCAACGGGACCCTCTGGCTCGGCGCTGAGGCATGGCGATGGATGTTCTTCGCGATGCTGATCCCGGCTCTCCTTTACGGCGGCCTGTCCCTGACCATTCCGGAGTCGCCCCGCTACCTGATCGCCAAGCAGCGGATCCCCGAGGCACGGAAGATCATCGCCCGCCTGACCGGCGAGAGGAACCTCGAGATCAGGATCGACAAGATCCGGGAAAGCGTCGCGCGCGAAAAGCCGCCTGCCTGGCGTGACCTCCGCGGGTCGGCGCTCGGGCTATTGCCCATCGTCTGGATCGGGCTTTTCCTGTCCATCTTCCAGCAGTTCGTCGGCATCAACGTCATCTTCTACTACTCGAATGTCTTGTGGCATGCGGTCGGCTTCTCGTCCAGCGCTTCGTTCCTTTTCACCGTCATCAGCGCGATCATCAACATCGCCACCACGATCATCGCCATCGCGTCTATCGACAAGATCGGCCGCAAGCCGCTGCTGCTGATCGGTTCGGCGGGCATGTTCGTCACCCTCGGAACGATGGCCGCCATCTTCGGGACCGCAAAGGTAGTCAACGGAACGCCGTCGCTGGGTCCCGTCGCCGGTCCGATCGCACTGGTGGCGGCCAACCTGTTCGTCGTGTCCTTCGGGATGTCGTGGGGACCGTGCGTGTGGGTACTGCTGGGCGAGATGTTCCCGAACCGGATCCGCGCGGCCGCGCTCGGCCTGGCCGCCGCCGGGCAGTGGGTGGCCAACTGGGTGATCACCGTGACCTTCCCGACCCTGAAGGACATCTCCCTCGGCCTGGCTTACGGCATCTACGCGACCTGCGCGCTGCTGTCGCTGCTGTTCGTCATGCGGTGGGTGAAGGAGACCAAGGGCAAGCAACTGGAGGATATGACGACGGAGATGGGGAGCGCATGAGCGGCAAGAAGACGAAGAAGGCGCTGGCCGGCACCGCGCTCGGCATCGATGTGGGCGGCACGGGCATCAAGGGCGGCGTCGTGGACCTAGCCCAGGGAACACTGGTCAGTGACCGGTTCCGGCTGGCGACTCCGCAGCCGGCCCTGCCGGACGCCGTGGCGAGCACCATCGGCGAAATCGCCGGCCACTTCGAGTTCGACGGCCCGGCGGGCGTCGACTTCCCCGGCGTCATCGTCGACGGGACGGTCCACACCGCGGCCAATGTGGACCCGACCTGGATCGGGACATCACTGGCCAAAACGGTCGGCCCCTTGCTGCCTGGCCCGGCGGTCTTCCTGAACGACGCCGATGCGGCCGGCCTGGCCGAGGTTCGCTACGGTGCCGGGCGCGGCCATCGCGGCCTGGTCATAGTCGTCACACTGGGGACCGGCATAGGGACCGCCCTGATCTACAACGGCAAGCTGGTCCCCAACGGGGAGCTCGGGCACATCGAGATCGGCGGAAACGATGCCGAGACCAGCGCGTCCGCGCGGGCGCGGGAACGAGAGGAGCTGAGCTGGGGGAAGTGGGCCAAACGCGTGTCGGCTTACCTCCAGCATATGGAGCGCCTGTTGTGGCCTGAGCTGTTCATCCTCGGGGGCGGCGTCTCCAAGAAACCGGACAAGTTCATGCCGCGGCTGACGACCAGGACGCCCGTCGTGGTGGCCGAACTCGTCAACAACGCAGGCATCATCGGGGCAGCTCTTGCCGCCCAGCATGCCCTGGACGACGCGGAGCTTTCCGCCCGCTGACGCGCGCGAGGCGGCCGCCATCAGGGGTCGACGGCGGCCGCCTCGTGCAACGCCAGCCACACCGCGCCCAGCAGGTGAGAACGAGCGCCCAGTGCCGAGGGAAGAATCTTCACCGTGGACGCAGCGGTCGGGATGGCGTAGCGGCGCACCATATCTTGCAAGGGCGCGAGCACGAGATCGCCGGCTTGCGCCAGCTCGCCGCCGACGAGAATCCGCTCGGGATTGAATACATTGCACAGGCTCGCCACCGCGATGCCGATCTGCCGGCCAGCATCAGCGAGGACGCGACCGCACGCTATATCACCGTGCGTAGCCATTTCCACGATCGCGGCGACGGTTAGCCCGGGACCCCGCACCGGCTCGAGCAGGCCGATGATCTCCCGCGCCGCCACGAGGGTCTCCAGACACCCCCGGTTCCCGCAGCGGCACACCGCGCCGAACTCGTTCATCGTGATGTGGCCGACCTCGCCGGCCGTGCCGCCCCGTCCCCTGAAGATCTCGTTATTGACTACCAGCCCGGCACCGACGCCGTCGGACAGCTTCAGATAGGCGAGATCCGAGCTGCCCTGCCCGGCCCCCCAGGCATGCTCAGCCAGCACCCCCAGGTTGGCGTCGTTGTCCACATAGGCGGGCAGGTCCAGGTACTCCGAGGCCACCTGCGCGGCGTCCACTCCGACCCACCCCGGGAGGATCGACGGCGCGCCCACCTGCCGGGTCCGATTGTCGATGGGGGCCGGCAGGCCGATCCCGGCGGCCAGCACCTTGCCGCGGGCGATGCCCAGCTCGGCGATCGACTCATCGAGCATCTTGGCCGCCTGCGTCAGGCAGGCGACGGTCGTGTGACCCACGTTCAGGTCCACGCGCCTCTCAGTCAAGATGGTGTGCTCGGCGTCGGCCACCGCCACGGTCAGGTGCCGATGGCCGATGTCCACCGCGGCGACCAGGTGTGACAGGGGAACAAGGCGGAGGACGGATCCCCTCCCGCTGTGAGTGCCGCGCTCGGTGGCTTCGACTACGCCTGCGGCCTGCAGTTCGCGGACGATGTTGGACACCGTCGCCGCGGCCAGGCCGGACCTGCGTGCCATCTCCGCCTGCGTCATGGCACCGGACAGGCGCAGCAGCCGCAGCAGGCGCACCCGGTTTGCTTCCCTGAGTGCGGACGGGGAGCCTGGCCGGACCTGCCCAGGGACGCTAGACCCCATGCTGCCCGCGACCTCCCTTCCCCGGCCAAGCACCGCGTCCGGTACCCTGGCCTCTCATCACGCTGCACGCGCCAGGGCCGCCCCGGCCGACGTGCGGCGCGTCGGCGCGAGGAGCCTGCTCTGCCGATACTTCCATGTCGCCGCGGTCGCAGCGCGCGCGGCTCGGGCATTTTGTTCACAGCTACTTCATCCACCATGTTATTGAATGCGGGTACGGATCACGCCGTTATCGAGTGCGGGTAGGGATCACTCACATGCGGAGTGCGTGGTAGCAGGCGGCCTGGCGCGCGACGCAGACCATCGGCCTCATCTTCTCCCGGTGCCGGGAGAAGATGAGGCGTGCTTATGGCGTTCGCAAGGCAAGCCGGTGGCGGGCGAGACGGGCCACGTCGACCTCGTCCAGGGTGGTCACGACGAGGTCGGCGTTCTGCGCGGCCAGGTCAGCCGCGTCATCGGCGCGGGCGATGCCGAGGGCTGCCATCCCGCCGGCCTTCGCCGCCTGTATGCCGCTGGCCGCGTCCTCGATGACGAAGCACGCTTCGGGTTCGAAGCCGAGTTCTGCGGCCGCGGTCAGGAAGATCTCCGGGTGAGGCTTGCCCTGGGCGAAGTCCCGGCCGGATATGTCGGCGTCGAAGGAGCCGAGCAGGGTCAGCCCGGGCGGCACCTCGTAAGGCAGGGACTGCTGGGCGGCGAATTTGTCGAGCCGGATCTGCCGCAGGAAAAGGCCGGCGTTTTTCGACGACGACGCGGCGGCCACGAGTATCCCCGCGTCGCGCACGGCCAGCACGAATCGCAGGGCGTCGGGGTAGGCCTCGAATTCGCCCGCGTTGATGAGCTTGATGACCATGTCCTGTTTCCGCGCGGCATATTCGGTAGCCCGCTGGCTGGCCTGGGGGACCTTGAAGTACTCCAGGGCGGCCAGCGCCCCGCTCATCCGCGGCTTGCCGGACATCACCTGCTGGTAGACGTGCGGCGTGAAGCTCTCCGTGGACCAGGTGGTCTGATCGCGGATGCCGGCCCAGTCGCCGAGCATCAGCTCAGCCAGGGAATCCTGCCACGCGCGCTCGTGCGGGGAGTTGACCAGAACGCCGTCGACGTCGAAGATTGCTCCCTTGAATCCGCTGGTAGTCACAGCGCCTCACTCCTTACCGTGTTGATCCTGCGATTGGCGTGCTCGCTCCGGCGCAGCGGGACCGTCCATCGTTCGCCCGCGCCAAGCTCCCTGATCTCGCCGTCCACGCCGATACGGACCGGGTGGCGGAAACCGTCGGCCAGCACGCTCACGGTCAGCCGATCGTTCCAGATGCTGACCTGGATCCCGGTGCCGCGGAATTGCATCGAGAACTCCAGGCCGTCGAGCCGCTCCAGCAGGGCCGGCCGGAACTGCAGGACGCCGCTACGAACCCGGCAGCCGACGTAGCCCCGCTGGAGCAGGTCCAGTGTCCCGCCCATGACACCAAGGTGGATGCCCTCCTTGGTGGTCCCCCCTTGCACATCGTTGATATCGCTCTCCAGCGCGCCGATGAATCGCTGCCAGGAGCTCTCCGGGTCCAGGTCAGCCAGGGCGGCGGCGTGGGTGATCAGGCTCAGCGTCGAGCCGTGGGAGGTGCGCTTGTCGTAGTAGTCGATGGTCCGCGCGGCGACGCCGGTATCGAACTGATAGCCGAGCCGGTTGAAGATCTCGGCGAGCTCGTCGTGGGCGAACAGGAAGAAGAGCATCACCGTGTCCGCCTGCTTGGCCAGCTGGTAGCGATCGGGGTCGTCGCCCTCGGCCTTCAGGATGCGGTCAAGGCGCTGAGTGTTGCCGTGCTTGGCGGCATAGTCATCCCAGTCGAGTTCGGCGAGTTCGGAGTAGCCCTCGAACTGGCTGATGATGCCGTCGCCGTGGAACGGGACGAACATCTGGCGGCTCATCTGGCGCCAGGCGAGCACTTCTTCGTCGGTCAGCCCGATGCGGGCACACAGGGCCGCACGCCGGCTCGCCGGGAGCATGTCCAGGACCTGCGGAGCGATGTCGAAGATCCACGCCACCATGACGTTGGTGTACGCGTTGTTGCGCAGGCCGGCCTCCGGGGATCCGGGGAAGTGCTCGTGGAACTCGTCTGGTCCCATCACGCCGTGGATCTCGTACCGGCCACGCTCGGGGCTCCAGTGCGCGACGGAGGCCCAGAACCGCGCGATCTCGAGCATGAGCTCGGCGCCGTAGTCGCGGATGAAGGCGAGATCATCGGTGGCCTGGTAGTACTGCCAGATGTTGTAGAAGATCGCCGCGTTGACGTGCCGCTGCAGGTGACTGTGGTCGGGATCCCACTGCCCGGAGAGCGGGTTGAGGTGGACGACCTGGGTTTCCTCGCTGCCGTCGCTGCCGCTCTGCCATGGGAACATCGCGCCCAGGTAGCCCGCCGCGCTGGCCGCTGCCCTGGCCTCGGCCAGGCGGCGGTACCGGTACAGCAGCAGGCCCCGGGTGACGTCCGGCATCCGGAAGTTCAGGAACGGGTAGACGTAGAGCTCATCCCAGAAGACATGCCCGCGGTACGCCTCGCCGTTCAGCCCGCGGGCCGGCACGCCAGCGTCGTGGCGAGCGGTGTGCCGGGAGCAGACCTGCAAGACGTGCGCGATGTGCAGCCGAAGCAGCAGCTGCGCACGGGGCGCGGCCGGCAGCTTCAGGTCGCAGATGTCCCACAGCTCGGTCCAGGCGAAGCTGTGCTCGGCCAGCGCCTCGGCGAAGCCCGGGTAGCGCGCGACGTGCTTCCCGGCGGCGGTCAGCGGTTCGGTGATCGCGTTGTCGTGCGAGCTGAACAGCGAGATCAGCTTTTCCACCTGGACCGGCTGCCCCTGCCTGACGTCGAAGCTCACGACCTGCTGGATGTAGTCCTCCATCTGGTACAGGCTGCGTTCGACGGCGGCCGGTGCCTGGCCGGCGAAGACCCGGGTGCGGGCGGCCTGGGCGATGTAGAGGTTTGACTGCCGGGTCCGCACCTTGAGCGCGATGACCTCCGGTCCGAAGGTGCGGGGAGACACCGGATCGAGGTGGCGTCCCTCGAGCTCGCGATAGCGGGAGACCATCGTGTTTGTCATCCGTCCGTCGAGCGCCGAGACGATCTCGACCCGGCCCGACCAGTTATGGGGGACCACCGTCCACTCGATGCCGGCCTGGTGACTGTGAGCCATCGAGACGAAACGGCGGCTGATCACGGTTGTCTCGCGGCCGGCCCGGTCGATGAAGCGGACCTCACGCCGCAGCAGGGCCAGCCGGATGTCGTAGCTGTGCCGGTAGTCCCGCACCTCGATGTTGCCGAGCCGGATCGCATCCTCGCCTTCGATGCGAAGTTTCAGCACGAGCCAGTTCGGCAGGTTGACCAGATCCTCGTTCAGCACCGGGCGGCCGCCCATAATGGTGGTCTCCCGGTTGTAGCCGCCGTGCATATACGTGCCCGGGTAGTGGACCTCGCCGCTGTCCTCCCACTCGGCGGTGCCCCGGGTGCAGAAATAACCGTTGCCGGTCGAGGTAAGGGCCTCACGCAGGCCCTCCTGAGCGGGATCGAAGTGGTCATAGGCAATGAGAAAGTCCTCGTACACCGTGTTCTCTCCGTCGCTATCCGGCTAGGCCGTTGGTGAGCATGGCCAGGAACTGCCGCACCTGGGCCGGGGACGCCAGGGCGAGGCTGGCCGCGGTCGACCGGCTGAACATTTCCGGGTCACCGGCTTCTCCTACAATGACTCCCGCGCCGCGCTCACGCACCACCCGGAAGGCGTCCTCGTCGGTGATGTCGTCGCCGATGTACACCGGCAGCACCCCCGGGTCATCCAGGCCCAGTGCCTGCAGCAAGTACAGGACGGCCTGACCCTTGTCCCAGTCGATCTTGGGCTGGATCTCGGACACCAGCTTTCCCGGCATGACCTTCAGCTCGCCGGAGTGCCCGGCAAGCAGCGCCTCCACAGCGGCGGCGACCTTGTCGCGATCAGCCGGGGCGGCCAGCCGGAAATGCACGGCGACCGAGGCCTTCTTCGGCTCGATCACCACTCCGCTCAGCGATCCGACATCGTCGCGAATCCGCCGGGTGACCCGCGCGATGAGATCCTCGAAACCGCCGGCCGCGGGATGAGCCAGGGTGCCACTCGCGGGGCTCCAGATGTCGAAGCCGTGGCTGCCCGCGACCACGAGATCGTCGACGCCCATCAGCCGCTGCACGACGGCCCGGTCCCGGCCGCTCACCACGCACACCGGGCAGCGCCTGGCCAGCGCCCGCACCACCGAGCGCATGTCCTCGGACATGACCGCGTCTTCCGGACGGTCGACGATCGGCGTCAGTACCCCGTCATAGTCCAGGAACACCGCTGGTCGGCGGCCGTCGAGCCGGCGCGCGAGCCAGCCGCCGTCGCGCAGCGCGTTGGGCAGGTCGGGGAGCATACGCGCTGGTCGCGTCATGGCCCTGGCACCTCCCGGACTCGCATCGCGGCGGCCCTAGACGAGCACGGGTGAGACATCTTCGGCTGCCCGGTACGCGAACGACGCGGCACCTACGATCCCCGCGTTGTTGATCAGCTGAGCCACTACGAACGGGGTCCTGGCCTTGAGCAGCGGCACCCACTTCTCCGGATTCCTCGTAATGCCGCCGCCGAAGATGAACAGTTCGGGCCACAGCAGTGTTTCCAGAGTCTGCAGGTACTTCGACGCCCGCTTGGCCCATTGCGGCCAAGACAGGCCGTCCCTGGCCCGGGCGGAGGCCGCCGACCTGCTCTCGGCGTCGTAGCGGCCGATCCGCAGGTGACCGAGCTCGGCGTTCGGGATCAGCTTGCCATCATGCACCAGGGCTATCCCGATGCCGGTGCCGAACGTCACCACGATCACCAGGCCCCGGCGCCCTCGTCCTGCCCCATAACGCACCTCGGCCAGCCCGGCGGCATCGGCGTCGTTGAGGAAGACCGCCCGGCCAGACAGACGCGATCCGATGGTCTCGGCCAGCGACGTGCCGACCCAGCTCTTGTCGATGTTGGCCGCCGTCTGCACCACTCCATCCAGGATGACGGCCGGGAAGTCCACGCCGACCGGACCCGTGAAGTCGAAATGGCCTGCCACGGCAGAGACCGCGCGGGCCACGGCGCCAGGAACAGCTGGCCGGGGCGTATCGAGCCGGAAACGGTCGCAGGTAAGCGCGCCTCGCTCGACATCGACAATGCCGCCCTTGATCCCGGTCCCTCCGATATCAATGCCGAGGGCTAGTTTCGTGCTGTCCACGGCCATGATGCAGGCTCCTCTCCCTGGCTACTGTAACTTTCTGTACATTCGGTGTAGACATCGAGTGCTCCGCGCCAGGCAGGCCGGTCAAGGACGGCGGGTTCTGGGACGCCGGATACGTCAGCCGGCGACCCCGTCTGGACGGCCGGACGCTACACGGGGCACAGATCTGGAGAATGTGGTAGACGACAAGCGGCAGCGTCGAATCCGCACGCCCGCCGACGCGGAACCCGGTCGTAGCGACGTCCGAAGGCGAAACCGATGCGACTTAGATCACAGTGAAGTCCACGGACGGCACGTCGTCAAGAGGTGAACACAAAACCTTCAAAATTCGCATCTAACGTTCAACCTTGTCCGTCCTTTCGGCCGCAACTGGGCGACCTGGCCTTCAGGGGATGACCTGAACGATGACCGGCGCTGGCACCCACCCGGCCTTCCGGCCGCCCGGCCGACCCGCCCGGACCCAGCTCGCCGCCCTGGCCCGCCCGGCTGGATCCGCGCCGAACGGGAGGGTCGTATCAGGTGCGCGCATGCAATTAACTGGTCATCTCAGGCAAGCGACTGCTGCCTTTACGTCCCAAGGGAACTCCGGCTCCGCTCTGCTCTGTCGCTCGTAACCTCAATCTGAGTGATCTCATCGATTTCGGGGTATCTGATCAGCCGGGGACGTTCCGGCTACTAGGTCTACCGCAGGCCAGGCAGCGGGCGAGCGGAGGCGGGTATTTTATGAACTCGGCGCTAATCTCGCTGAGCGGTTTTCACGGCCAGGTGAGCAGGCTGACCTTCACCTACGAAGGCGACCAGATCCGGCTCCTGTCGGAGCAGATCATCGAGATGACCATAGCTACGTCGGATTCCGCCGGCGGAGACACCGGACCAGGGGCCCGCATCGAATTGCGTGACAGCGATGGGAAGGTCGCGCACAGGCAGGCGATTCCGAATCCGGTGCAAGCCAGCAGTGAGGTCTTCTCCCCCGACGGGTTGATCACTCGCGTCGACGTGGCCCGGCCCAGTGGCGCGTTCACGGTGCTGGTGCCGTACATCCCGGCCGCCAGGACCGTGATTCTGGCCGCCGCCGGTGCCACACCGAGGGAGGCTCGTGAGCTAGCGCGCTTCAACCTGCCGGCCCAGGGCGGCCGGGAGGAGCGGCCATGAGCAACGGCTCTGTCATCGGCCTCACGAAGGTTGTCGACAATGGGGCAGACTCCGGCCTGTACAACCTCGTCATTCTCGCCGAGGGCTACACGGCGAGCCAGCTGCCGGATTTTCACACGGATGTGTCGAATTTCGTCGCGGCCCTGCAGGCGACACCGCCATACGGCGCGAGCTGGCAGGCCATCAACGTCTATCGCATCGACGTTGCCTCGACAGATAGCGGAGCTGCCGATCCCACCGCATGCGGAGGCACGGGCGCGGCCCCGGCAACGTACTTCGACGCCTCGTTCTGCAATGGGGGCATCCAGCGTCTGCTCGAGGTCAATGACACGACCGTCCACACCGTGGTGAACGACTACCTGCCCACGGCCCACGCCATCCTGGTGCTGGTCAACAGCGACATCTACGGAGGCTCAGAGACCCTCGGGCCCGGCGGTATCGGCGTCTTTTCTACGAACAGCGAATCGATGCAGATCGGCCTGCACGAGCTTGGTCACACCTTCGGGCTAGCTGACGAGTACCCGACCTGGGCCGGCTGCGGATCGGGTGAGAGCGGCCACAACACTTACACCGGGGGCGAGCCGACCCAGCCGAACGTGACGGCAAATACCGACCGGACCACCCTGAAGTGGCGCGAATTCGTCGACTCCTCAACCGCTATTCCCACGACGTCCAATCCCAACTGCGGCGACTGCGACCCGCGGACCACCAGCCCGGTGCCCGCCGGAACCGTGGGGGCCTTTGAAGGCGCCTACTACAACCACTGCGGCGCCTACCGACCTGAGTTCACGTGCATGATGCAGACGCTCGGCGTACCCTACTGCACCGTCTGCGAGATGGTCATCGCCGCCAACCTGGCGCTCTACACGTGCGCCATCACCGGCATTTCCGAAGGCACTGCGATGGCCCGCAAGCTCGGTAGCATGCGCTCCGTCCGCGACGACTGGCTCGCGGCCAGCCCGGACGGCCGCAGGCTGATCGACCTGCTGGCCAGGCACGACGCCGAGATCACCACCCGGTTGACCGTCGACGGCCCACTCCGCGAGCGCGCCCAGGGCCTGCTTGAGCGAGCATACGCCGTGGTCGAGTCCCGCGACTCCGCTGAGCCACTGATCTTTGACGCCGAGCTGATCGCCGCCGCCGCCGACGTCCTCGGCGAGCTCGCTGCCAGCGGCAGCATCGCGCTCCGCCGTGCGGCTGACTCCTCGCGGGCCGATCTGCACAGGCTGCAAGGCAAGTCCGCGGCAGAAGCCTTCCCGGCCTAGCCAGCGGCTATCTCCACACCCAGGCCGGCCAGTTCACCAGTCCGCCCGCCGGGGCTCACCCGGCGCGGGTTAGTTGCGCGACGGCGCTGCTGAGGTGGCGGCGTGAGGAAACGCCCAGCTTCCGGAAGATCTTGTGCAGGTGGTAGTCAACCGTGTGGGTCCGCCGAGGGAGGTCGACTCTGCGGTGCCCAGACTTGATGATCTGTCCGGCAATGCGCACGCTTACAGCGCCACCAGCCGACCGCCGCTGCCGCGGAGCCGCATCGACGCGATCGCGCCGCAGGTCACCGCGACGCTGGCCAATACCAGACAGCCGAGCAGGACGCCGTGCGCGTCACCGGCGAACGCGGACCGCATAGCGCGGGCTACCCAGTAGCCCGGCGACGCGGGTGCGACGACGCGTACCCAGTGCGGGAGGACAGCGAGCGGCACAAGGGCGCCGCCCATGCTGCTCAGCAGCATGCCGCCGATGTCGCAGCTGGCGGACAGTGCGCCCAGGCTGCGGACGAGCACGCCGAGCAGCGCGCCGAGGCACAGCAGGGTGCAGCTCCAGGTGAGCAGTACTGCGAGCAGCAGCACTGGGTGCGGTACCCGCAACGCGAAGCACGCGATAGCGAAGCCGATGATGAACGCCTGCTGTGCCAGCAGCACCGCGTACGCCGGAATGGCCTTCCCGGCCAGGATCGACGGCGGGCGCAGCGAGGTGGCGCGCAGCCGGTCCCATGTGCGGCCGAGCCGCTCGGTGAGGATCGCGCTGCCGGAGATATTGAGGGCGAGCAGTGAGAACGTGACCAGGGTGGCGATCACAGCCTGCTGACTGCCGGTAACGCCGCCGCGCCAGGCGGCGAGGTACAGCGGGCGCAAGAGGGTGAGGAACGCGACCGGCAGGATCAGCCGGCTCAGCAGCGGACCGGGTTCGCGTTTCATCAGCAGCAGGTTGTGCCGGACCAGAACGGCAAGCCCTGAGCCTGCCCGCGGGGGGTTACGCGACAGCATCGGACTCTCCTTCCGGGGCCGGGACAGCAAGGGACCAGTAAAGGTCATCGACAGTGTGCTGCCCTGTGAGTTCCTCCTGGGTGCCGCGCGCGATCACCTGCCCGGCCCGCACGAGTGCCAGCGTCGCATTCAGCTCGGTGAGCTCGGGCAGGTAATGCGTCGTGTACAGCACCGCGGCGCCCGCGGCCGCGCGCGCCCGGACCGCCGCCAGCAGCGCCGAACGGGTCTCCGGGTCCGCCCCGGCCGTGGGCTCGTCCAGCAGCAGCAGCGGCGGCGACGCCACCATCGCGGTAGCCGCCTGCACCCGCCGCCGCTGCCCGCCGGACAGCTCGCCGGCCCGCTTCCCGGCCACCGGCCCGAGTGCGAGTTCATCGAGCACCCGCGAGATCGCCGCGTCGAGTGCCCGGCCACGCAGCCCGGCCAGCCCGCCGAACAGCCGCAGGTTTTCACGCACGGTCACGGTCTGATACAGCGCGAGTTCCTGCGGCGCGACCCCGGCCAGCCGCCGCACGGCACGGCCGGACCGCAGCGCATCCCGGCCGCCGACCAGGACCGTCCCCGCATCTGGCCGCACCAGTCCGGAGACGATCTCGACAAACGTGGTCTTGCCCGCCCCGTTAGGCCCGATCAGTCCCACGATCTCGCCGGGCGCGACCGTCAGGTCGAACCCGTCCAGCGCCGGGCGTGTCCCGTACCGCTTCACCAGCCCCGAAGCGACCAGCATCAGGCCGCCCCCGTCCGGGAATGCGCCGGACAGCCCGGCCTTGCCTATTCCCGGGCGCCAGGTGGCCAGAATCTCCGGTCGCGGCACCAGACCTTCTGCGATGAGCATGGTTGCCTCCTTCAGAGGTATACACCGTATACGTGTACACTGTAGACCCATGAGCGGGAGACGGCAAGAGATTTTGGACGCGGCGCTAGGAATCGCCGACAGGGACGGCCTTGACAAGGTGTCGATGCGCACGGTGGCCGAAGCCGTCGGCGTCACGCCGATGGCGCTGTACCGCCACTTCGACAGCAAAGTGGCGCTGCTCGACGGCATGCTCGAGCGCCTGGTCACGTCGCTGCAGCCGGAGTATGTCACCGGCAGCTGGGACGAGCGGCTGACTGCCCTCGCCCACGCCTACCGCGGCCTTGCCCAGCGCCATCCGTGGTCGGCAAACCTGCTGTTCTCGCGCCCCTCAGCGACCCCCGACGCCGCCCGGGTAACCGAGTTCATCTACGCGGCGATACGGGAGGCCGGCGTACCGGAGTCACACGTCGGGCGCCTGGAGCGCCTGACTACCACATTCGTCATAGGTTTCGCCGCGTCGGAGGCGCTCGGCCGGTTCACCGGCCGGCCTTTCGACTTCACTACCGAATTCGACGCCGACCTGGCCGACCTGACGCAGCTGATCAAAGCAGCCGGCGACCCGAAGACCTGAACCGCGTGGTCCGGCAAAGCCAGTCCCATCTTCGATATCAGCCCGAAGCCGACGACAGGATCCGGCCCTTCGGCACCGGCTCGGCGACACGCGCGTCCTGTACCGGGCGGTCCTCGAAGCAGCCCCGTGACCTTTATCATCCGCGCAGCGCATCCAGGTCGTGCTGGTCTGCTGACGCCAGCCCGTGACCGGCCCGGCACTTCCCAATCCCGGCTGGACCGGACCGGCCGCGGGGCTGCCTATCGAAGCCCGTCGCGTGGCTTCGGGCTCCCGCCAGGCGTGACCACCTCGGAGGGAACTCCCACCACTAATACCAGGGCTGCACGTTCAGCCACCCAGGGTGTAGAAGGGCGGAGTCGGCCCTGATGACGATGGGCTTGTGGGGGGTGCCGTGGATGGGCTTGTGGGCGGCGTCGTATGAGGGTTAGACGAGGGCGGGCTGAACGTGAATCCCGGCAGGAGAATATAGCCTCCGCCGAGGACAATAGGCTCGGGGTGGATATACGGAGCTACGCAATCGAACCAGAATTCGTAGAACTCCTCGGTGAAATGCCCGCCGAGCAGGAATAGCAGCTCCGGGGTCTCCTCTATCCCCAGCTTGTCGAGAAGTCCGTGCTCGCCTAGATCCGCCGAAATCTCAATTGCGAGCTGCTCGGGCAGGTGATGGCTTTCTGCGCATGCCAGCAGGCCGTTGTGTGTCAGCTGCGGCGACAACTTCACGTGCACCTTGGGCACCGGCTGTGGCGCGGCGAGAGCCGCCTGCATACCGGGCACTGTTCCTAAGGCAAGCGCCGCGGTCACGCTGACTGCGACCATCATCCCTCTCCTGCTCAGCCTCATATGCCGGTCCTCCCCCTTGGCTTGCTCATTGCCTAGTCGTCGTTAACGTGGCTGCTTTGAGCGGCCCACAGAGCGGCGTGTCCGAATTCGGACGGCATGACAGAATTGACTGGAATGCCGTATTCAGAAGCCCGCGCCTGTGCGGCGTGGATTGGTAAATGGCACTTAATGCCGATTAAGACGGCCCATCCCGTCATGGCTGCTCCTATGCACGATTGAACGCATCCGAACCTACTCCTCGACGGCGGCAAACGTCCAGTAACTTGCGGAAGCTAGCCGCGCCGGCGAAGGCTACTGCCGTTTATAATACTTTTACGGACGAAGTATACGCATTTTCGCATCCCCGCCATGCTGATTAATGCGGTACGAATCTAGCCAATCCGATGCACGATATGCTCTATCCTTGCCCGGTAGCTGGGCTAAGGTCGGGTGCGGCGCGCGGCCAACCCGCCCTACACCTTCCGGCAGATCGGCGGGGCCATCGAGGAGTAGCCCGGGTCCCGGCTCAGCCGCGGTCGTGGAGGGTGACCTGGTAGCCGTCGGGGTCCGCGAACGTGAAGGTGCGGCCGAACGGCCCGTCGGCGGGCGCTGAGATGATCGTCGTGCCGGCGGCGGCGAGGGCGTCGTGGATGTCCTGCGCGTCGGGGGCGTGCAGCCATAGCGCTATCCCCAGGCCTGGCTGGCCGATCGCGTCCAGATCGGTGCCCGCGACGACGTCGCGGACGGCGAACGCGATCGGCTTGGTGCCGAACACGACGGCGTGCGGTGGTCCCGCGGCGGAGCGCTTCAGCCCCAGGTACTGCTCGTAGAAAGCGGCGGAACGCTCCAGGTGGCGTACCTGCAGTGAAATGAA
>Ga0302326_10012011_pt1 | contig 18543 bp, 17 predicted proteins | sample Palsa_T0_3_FD_202264 | JGI IMG/M metagenome (GOLD analysis project Ga0302326, IMG submission 202264) | Peat permafrost microbial communities from Stordalen Mire near Abisko, Sweden - Palsa_T0_3 | ecosystem: Environmental > Terrestrial > Soil > Palsa > Peat permafrost | place: Sweden: Abisko...
GTCAAAAGAGCCGTGTATTGGGTCTTGTTAACGTCATAATCGCGATTCAGTTGCGCGTACTCAGCCTCGACTTTTGGCATGGTGTCCAAAGCCCGGCGCAGCTCAGCTACGCGGCTTTGATGATCGCCGAGTTGACGCCGCAGGGTGGCAATCTCCACATCCGCTTGATTGAGGGCGACCTGGATGCTCTGGTACACGGGATTGGCACCTGCGCCACTGTTGGCAACAGCATTGACATCCCCGCGGCGCAGTGACTCAAGTTCAGCGGTGCGCCGCTCGTTAAGCTCTGCAAGTGTCTGGCGCGCGGCAATCACATCAGGGTGTTTGTCGGTATAATTGAGCAATAACTCGTCAAGGCGGGCCTGCGTCTCACGAATTCGCGACAGCGTATCGCCGGCGGTGGGGGTGCCGGGGCCGCCGAGTACGGGCGCTGCGCCGCTGGCAGCCGTCACGGTGGACTCGCCACGCAGCTGACGGTCGAGTTCCTCGCGACGCGATATGGCGACCGAAAGAGCCGTCTGAGCAGTTTTGGCTGCATCCATTTCCGCCTGCAGGCGCGTAAAGTACCCACCCTGCTCCGTCGGCATAGCCCCTACATTCGTCTTTTTGAACGCTGCAAGGCTATCTTCGGCCGCGCGCAGACGCGTCTCGTAGTCCTTGATTTGAGCTTCTAAGAATCTCTGCGCATCCTGCGAGCCTTGGCGCTTGCCGCCGAGCGTGTCTACGATGAGAGTGTTGAGCAACGCCTCTACGACCTTGAGGCTGCGCGCGCGATCGCGATCCTGGTATACGATCCCGTAGATGCTGCCGGCGTCACGATCACCCTCACGGCTGCCCGCTGACGTCACCGTGATGGCGATGTGGTCCCGCAACTCATCGATGACGCTGACACGCTTGCGCACGTTAGTCAGTTGGGGGTTGAGGAGCCCGACGTCACGCGCAATTTTCTCCAGCTGCGGCGCGCCCAACAGTGATTGGCGCACGAAATTCAGTTCCGCATCGACATCCTGCTCCACGGCCAATCCCTGCAACACTGGTCTTAGCGCCGTGCGCGTGTCGACGAACACCGTTGCGCGCGCCTCGTACATATCGGGCAGCACCATGACAAGTGCCCAGCCGGCCATGCCCACAAGCCATGCCACAAGCAGAGCCCACCAGCGGAAGCGCCAGGAGCCGCGCACTTCGTCGAAAACTTGGTCGATCAGCAAATTCATACGTTAGAAATGAGTCTGTGGCACGACTATCACATCGCCGGGCTGGAGCTTCAGGTTTTGGGTCATGTCGCCCTTGTCGATGATCTTTTCAATATTCACGTTAATTTCGGTTTGCTTGCCGCCGCTCATGCGCACGACCTTCGCCCGATTTCCTGCCGCATACGGGCCCAGACCTCCGACTGCCAACAGGGCGTCGAGCACCGTCATGCCCTCGCGGTATGGCAGCGATTCGGGCTTGACGACCTGGCCAATCACCTTGATCTGGCTATAGGCGCTCAGCGGCTGGGTTACGATGACATTGACCTGGGGGGATTTCACGTACTCAGCTAGCACTTTTTCGATATCGCGAGCGAGGTGGGTAGGCGTTTTGCCGACTGCGACCATATCCTCAACAAGCGGCGTTGAAATCTTGCCGTCGGGGCGCACGGGGACCGTCGCGGAAAGCTCGGGATTGCGCCAGACGAAGACCTCCACAGTGTCGCCGGGTCCAATGATGTACGCGGCGGCGACGCCCGCGGACCCGGGCGTCGCCGCTGGCGCGGGCGTCGGGGTTGGCGCCGGCGCGGCGACTGGAGCAACCGGCGTTTGGTTCGTCGTGGGTTTTGCGCTCTGTGACGCCGGTGCGCACGCCGACATGTTAAGTAGCAACAGGGGTAAAAATAGCAAGCTAATACAATTAGTTAGCGATTTCACAGAGACTAACCCCCGTACATAAGGCATTTTTGCAAGCTTACCAGATAGCCGTCACCGGTCGCGGCGGCAATCACTAAAACGTGATGTGTCGTCGCAAACGCCGTCGACAAAACGTGCCAATTCCGCGCGTGCAGAAGTGCAATCGGGGTCACACTTTGCTCGCAACGAAATGATCCGCGCGTCAACCGCCTTGGTTATTGAACTCGCGCCGTACCAGAGCTGAGCGCGGAACCCTGACGTCGTAACATGGGGTCCGACCTCGAAGACATACCAGAGAACCCACTCCACGCCCTGGTCGTCTTGTAGGTGCAGAAATGCGAAGCGACGAGCCCGGGAAGTCGCGATCCCCTGATCGAGCACTGCGAACGCACCGACGCCCACGATGGAGTTGTTGTACCCGAGGAGCTTCTTGCCTTGCTGCTGAAAGGCATACTCAGCCGCATACCATTCGACGGAGTCGCCGCCGCGCCGATAGGATCGAAACTCCTCCCGGTCAGCGCCGATGAAAACCGGTCGCCAGTTCGTTGGCGTTGCTGTGCTTGTCCAGCCGGGCACCTCTGGCGGTTGAAAGCGTGCATCCAAAACCGCCGGATGAGCATTTATTGCCATCCAAGCACTGGCCGGCCCCGCGGCCAGGAAGAGGAAAGCTAGCACCAGCTCGCGGGCACCAGGCCAGCACCGCGCGTCGATGGTCGGCGGCGGCACGTGCGCTGCGGCGCCATGCTCGTATTCAGGTATACGTGAGGCAATCAGGAAGAATATGAGCATTGCGCCCGCGAAAACGGCCCAGCCGAAACCATAGTGGCTAACGCGCACCAAATAGCTCTGCATGTCCGTCAGATGGCCGGCAATAATGATGACGCTGACGCGAATCCAGTTGGCGAGCAGCGCGAGCGCAATGACAAGACCAAGTAGCGCCACGCGGTGACGCATTTTGTCGCGGTGCAGCGCACTATAGTACGAGGCTATCGCAAGACCAACGACTAGGAAGTGCAGCCCGCTGCATCCGCCCTCGATCGCAAACGTGCCTTCCGGGATGTGTACGAGGTTGCCTTCAAAACGTACCGGCACACCGATGAGTCGCAGAATGACTTGCGTTGCTACGATAGTCAGTGCTTGAAGTGCTCCATTCATCATTCCCCAAAATGGCAACGCAAAGTAGAGAAAGGCCACCGGAAAAAGACATCTGCGCGCAATATTGCGCCCAAATACTGCATATATTGCAGTCCAAAGAATCAATGGAAATATGAGCTGGTGCGCCGTTTGAAAGCTCGCGCGATAGGCGAGGAGCCATGCGAGAGTCAAGAGTGCCAAAGCGATGCCAGCGACGGGGAATGCTCGCTGTAGAGGGCCGGTCAGGTCTTGACGCCGCAGATAAAGTAATGCGACGCACATAGCAACGATCAGGTACCCGTGGGTGTTCACCATATTGTCGAAGTCGGTCCAAGCAACCGAGTACGACACGGGCGTCGGCCAATAGAGCAGGCACACGATCGCGACGACGAGACACACTGCCAGGAAGCGCCGGGTGGCCAAGCTCATCTTTCGCCTGACTCCGGCAGTTCAACAGCACAGCGTTCGAGTAAGTCGTACAGGGTGGGTCGACTGACACCGAGAAGCTCGGCGGCCCTGGAAACATTATTCTGTGCCAGCGCAAGCGCCTGTATCAAAGCCTGACGCTCGGCCCGCAATCGCACTTCGGCTAGATTGAGCTGCGCGGGCACAGTTGCGGCCGCCTCAAGACCGAGGTCAGTCGCATGGATCAACTGTCCTTCGGCCATGATCACCGCGGCCCGAAGCTTGTTTTCGAGCTCCCGTACATTGCCAGGCCAGGAATAGCTCTGCAGAGCTGCGAGCGCGTCATCGCTCATCCCGCGCAGCTTGGCCGCTGACTCGGCAGCAATGCGTTGCAAGATTGATTGCGCCAAAACGATGACGCCGCTGCCGCGTTGCCGCAACGGCGGCACATTGATCGTGATCGCACTGATGCGATAGTAAAGATCCTGCCGGAAGCGCTGCTCTGCAATCAATGTCTGCAGGTCTTGGTTGGTCGCGCAAACTACGCGCACATTGACGGGGATCGGCTTACGGCCGCCGACACGCTCAATAACGCGGTCCTGCAAAAAACGCAGCAACTTGGCCTGCAGGGGCGCTGGCATGTCGCCGATCTCATCGAGAAACAACGTGCCCCCTTCAGCCGTCTCCACCTTGCCGAGGGTTTGCTTTACGGCACCAGTGAATGCGCCCTTCTCATGGCCAAATAGCTCGCTCTCGAGCAGTTGCTCCGGGATCGCTGCGCAATTGATGGCTACAAACGGTCCGGCCTTTCGAGCGCTCAGCCCGTGAATGGCATGGGCCAACAATTCCTTGCCAGTGCCGCTCTCACCGAGGATTAGCACCGACACATCGGTCGGCGCGACCTTCTCGACCATGCGACACACTTTAAGCATCGTCTCATCGGTAGCGATTACACCCGCGAGTGGCGAGCTCGATTGCCTCTGCAGATTGCGGTTTTCCTCCTCCAGAGCGTGCATTCGAAATGCGCGCGCCACGATCATCTTAAGAATTTGAGGCTCAACCGGTTTCTGGTAAAAATCAGCAGCGCCTAAACCGACGGCTTTGACGGCATTACTCTGATCACCATTTCCTGTGACCACGATCACTTTGACCTGTGGCGCTGCCTGCAAGATCTCTTGTAGCGTCCGGAACCCTTCGGATACTCCGGCGGCGTCGGGCGGCAATCCCAGATCCTGCAATACCACTGCAGGCTCGTACCTGCGCACGTGCGCAAGTGCCTCGGTGCGCGCAGCCGCGACCCATACCCGATATTCGTCAAAGCACCACTTAAGCTGCTTTTGCAGACCGAGATCGTCCTCAACGATCAGCAAGCCTGGTCGATCGTCAGCCATCTTCAGTCCTGTCCAATTAGTACCGGAAGGGTAATGGCAAAACGTGTTCCCTGACCGGGACTGCTTTGCACATCGACATGTCCACCGAGAGAACGCACGTATTCGCGCGCCTGATACGCCCCAACACCCATGCCAGCCGAACCCTTGGTTGTGTCGAATGGGCGAAATAGCCGATCGCGCAGGAAATCGGGCTCCATGCCCCTACCGGTGTCGGCCACGGCAATAGTGACCTGTGAGTCTGCGCGGCTGACGGTGATTGTGACGCTGCCATCATCAGGTGTCGCATCCTGGGCGTTGCGGATCACATGCTCGATAACGCTCGCCAAATTCTCCTGATCGGCCTCCACGACGACGCCCTCATTCGAGCTGACCATGACTGGCGCGGGCGTATTTCCGGTGCAGCGCGCGAGCGCCATGTGAAGCAGATCATGCAGCTTAAGCGGCCGGCGCACACTTCCTGCTGCACCGACGCGCAGCTGGTCCAGCAGACGAGTAATGCGCTGCGCGGCGTTGTCAATTGTTGCCATCGCATCGTCGACGAACTCAGGCTGGCGGCGAAATTTCACCGCGTTTGAGACCACAAGGCGCAACTGCGCCACGGAGTTTTTCAAATCGTGCATCATGAATGCCGTGAGCCGACTGTAGGTCTCAAATTGCCGATTCTCGGCGAGTTTCCGATCCGCCTCGTGCTGCGCAAGGTGAGTCGCCACGTGCCTGCCCATGGTCATGAGCATGTCGCGGTCCTCATAGGTAAGCTCGAAGGGTTGCGGGGGCCGAGCCAGCAGGATAAAGCCTGCAAGAGCCTCGCCCTGCATGATCGGCACAACAATACTCATTGTGGAATCGACAAATAGCGACTCGGGCAGCTGAATGTTGTCGTAAGTTGCCGGCGAGCGCCGGTATTCGTCCACGTCGATGATCCAGTGCCGTTGCTGCATGAACTGCACAAAATCAGTGGCCCTGCTGACATCGGCGGGAAAGGCGATTTGCTCCGCAGAGCCACTCCAGGCAGCGATGGCTCGGAATTGATTACCCGATTCATCTGGCACGAAAAGTAGCGCCCGCGGACTCGGGAACACTTGGGTGAGTGCCTGAAGTGCGCCCATTTGCACGCTCTCAGGCGCCGCAGAGGATAGAGTACGCACGAACCGCAGCCATTCGACGCGATAATCATATTTGTTGCGATAGAAGTGTTTGCTGATAAACACCCGCAGCCGTCGGCCCAGCACTCCAGACCACAGCAGGCTTAGTAGAACCGCCGCGGCTCCGACCAGGAACAGCAGCTGCAGGGCGCCACCCCAGGTGCCGCCCACGAAACGCACGTAGTACCCGCCAGCGGCCATAGCGCATAGGTAGATGCCTACTGCAGCGAGCGCAGTCGAATAGAATATGACATGACGAGAGATAAATATGCTGGCGTTGGATGCCACACTGTTCCTGACAGCCAGGACGAGTACCGGCACAGCGATCGCTACGGCTACGCCGCGTAGCGCCCAGGCGGTGGAATCTATCCCCCCCATCAGTTCAGACTGCGCGTAGAGAAAGAGGTCATAGGTAAATTGACCACCCACGCCAAACAGCAGGTACCGAAGCCAACTGCGCTCGCCGGCCCCGGCATTGCGATACACCTGCTCGATCAGGACGAGCCCCAGGAGTGCGAGCAATAAACCGCCGCGCGTAATCTGATCAGCTGCGTGCGACCATCGAAGACATTGGCCTACCAGCGCACCGATCCAGGCGACCTGGACGAGAATCAAAAGCCAGCGGGGGAAGCGTTGACGAAACACGCCTGTCAGCAGTAGGAGCCAACCTGCGTCGCGCGTCACTTCCAGCAGATCCACGACAGAAGTGGCATTGGTAAATGGGATGAGCTCACCGATCGCCGCGGACCCAGCCCATAGCGAGGAGAGCGCGGAAGCGACGGTCAGACGATATCCGAAGGGATCGCCGCGACGACCGATCAGCAACAACATGTTGAGCGCGAGAAATCCAAGCCCCGCGATGCCGTAGCTGATTATTGCAATATTCATGATTTACACAGTGTAGAGGCGCATGGTCGCTGGACGATCCGGACGTCGCTTCGCAGCGTGATGCACATCACATCTGGTGCGCACGAAGCAGTCGGCTTTCCTTACAAGAGGACTTGCAACATGTCTGGCTGGGATGCCCGTGAATAGCGTTAATCCTTTATGGAACAATGTGTTACGTTTTTTGGCACACGCCTTGCTTCTATTCATTGCGCCGAGACAATTTACTAACTCGGCAGGAGTGCAGTTAAATGAAAACGCTACGCGCGATTGTTGTAGTTGGTATGTTGGCTTTGAGTGGTGGAGCACAGGCCAGTCAGTTTGTGCTGCCGCACGAAAGTTTCTCCTGCCGCGGCGTTGTCGCTGAATTTCTGTCGCAGTTCGGCAATCACGGGTCATGTGACAAGACCGTATCGGTCCCGGAACCGGCTACGCTCGGCCTGCTCGGCATCGGCTTAATTGGCCTGGCCGCGAAACGCCGGCGCAAGTAGCGCTAATTACCCTCGAGTCACCCGGGCCGCCGGACGCGGGGCCCTTTCGCTTAGCGCTCACAGGCCAAACATTACCCGCTCGGTATACGCTATATCTCCAAAATGGGGCGGATAAGGTCCGCGAAAATATTTTGGGCCTGCATCGACCATCGTGCCGATGAGACCGGGTATCAAGCCGTTGGAATTGATGAATACCATTGGCATTCCGCGCAACGCGAGAAATCGTCCCAGCGGTCCGGCAAATCGAATGAAGCTTTCGATATCTCGACAGTACACAAGGAGCGCATAGGGAAGCGCGCCAATTTTCCAGCGATGCCAGGCGCGCATAAAAACAAATGGATATCTGCGGCCCTGTGCGCTACACGTCACGCTGATACATCCGTAATTCGCATGCGCCAGTAGTAACTGCGTCTCCGATGCAGACAGATCCTCGCCTGATTGAATATCAGGCGCGACGGTCCTGACCCGGCCACTAATCGAGCCGATGTTTAGCGCTGGAAATGCGCAGAATTGTCCGCTGCAAAACTGCGCGTAGCCTTGCGCTTCCAGGATCGGCCCGGTACGCGGCCCGGGACTGATATTCAGGAAAGTGACGTTCTTGTGTGCGAGCGCGTGCGACGCCAGCATTGTGGCGTAGCCGCGAAACGCGGCTTCTACGAACCAACTGGCGACGTTTCCGCGGATTTGCGTCCTGTCGCCAAAAGTGATCGAAGAGAAAATCACGAGAACCACGCCGACTGGATTGCGATCTGCCTCCAGCAGGTACCCGTACTTCGGGAATCCCGGTGGTGTTGCATGCTCCGCCATGCGCTGCAGGCCGCGGGTCCAGTGGTTGCGGCCACGCCCCGGAAAGCCTCTGTCGAGCAGCGTCACGGTTGCGGCGAGGTCGCTCGCATGTATTTCACGGCAGCGGATTTCTGGTGGTACAGACACGTCAGGGATAACGAAATTCTGCTGAAAGCTTTCTGGCTAGCAACTGCGTGCGCATGTCATAATCCGTTTGAACATCTCACCGAGTATCCTGAGAGTACATACAATGCCCGGCAGCGTCAGGTCTACGATCGTTTCTCAGTTCGAGCAAGTGGCACGCGAGCAGAACAGGAAACTGGCTCCCTTGTCCGATGATCTGGTTTTGATGGAGTCTGGCCTCGATTCTCTGTGTTTCGCAATTGTAGTGGCGCGCCTGGAAGACGCACTCGGCTTTGATCCTTTCAGCGTGGTCGAAGACATACAATTTCCAGTAACGCTGGGGGATTTCATCAAGATCTACGAAGATGCTGCAAAATGATGTGGCCTCACTTTGGGAGTCACTGAAGGGCACGGCAAGCCGACCGGAACGCTGCATTTGGACTATTGATCAACGGATCAATCTACAAGACCTTTTCGCGGGCTCAAGCCTAAGCGGTCGGCTTGAGCAGCTGCGCGATCGTTCAGTGCTACTGCTGACAAAAAGCCAGCTTTGTGCGGCACTGAGCCTCATCGAGCTGGATGGCATCGCACGACGCCTCATTCTTTGTCCTCCTGATCTTGATCCCGAACATATTCCATTTGTAATCGACACTGCCGCAGTGAATGCCGCCGTGTCTGATCAGGAAGCGCAGATCTGCGGTGCATTGCATGCCGATTGCGTTTTTCCATGGTCTTCCACAATCAAACGCGGCGAACACGTCAGAGGCAAGCAGCACGCGACGGAATGGATACTGTTCACATCCGGTACGACTGGCCCCCCGAAGATGGTCTCACATAGTTTAGCGAGCCTCACCGGAGCTATCAAAACCCCTAGCTTCTCGGCGCAGCCGATCGTATGGAGCACCTTTTATGACATTCGCCGTTATGGCGGCTTGCAGATATTTCTGCGAGCACTGTTATGGGGAGGATCCCTCGTGTTGTCCGACGCGGGGGAACCCGCCAAGGACTTCTTGGCGCGTGCCGGATCACATGGGGTCACTCATATGTCCGGAACACCCTCGCACTGGCGCCGGGCGATCATGAGCGGGGCAGCGGGCCGGATTGCACCGGTGTACGTGCGCCTTTCCGGCGAGATCGCCGATCAGGGGATACTCGACAGTCTGCGCGTAATCTACCCGCAAGCCAAAATTGCCCATGCTTTTGCATCCACCGAGGCCGGCGTGGGATTCGAAGTAGAGGATGGGCTGGCCGGAATTCCCGCATCCTACTTTTCACCCTCCGCAGCTGGCGTTGACATGAAAATTGAGGACGGCTCATTACGCATCCGCTCCGGGCGGACGGCGCTAGGCTATTTAGGACGCGAGAATGGTTCACTGGTCGCAGAGGATGGCTACGTCGACACGGGTGACATGCTGGAGCTGCGAGACGGACGGTATTATTTCGTCGGCAGACGCGGTGGAGTTATTAATGTTGGGGGGTTGAAGGTTCACCCTGAAGAGGTTGAGGCAGTGATCAATCGTCATCCGCGCGTGCAAATGTCATTGGTGAAATCGCGCAAAAATCCGGTCACAGGGGCTATCGTAGTTGCAGAGATCGTGCTCAAGCTCGAACCTGACAGCAACAATTCGACGACGGAAGCTGCGGCTTTAAAAAGCGAAATTCTCGGAGACTGCCGTCGCGCCCTGCCTGCGTACAAGGTCCCAGCGGCCATCCGCATCGTAAGTTCTCTCGCCGTGACTCCGTCCGGCAAAGTTGCCCGTCCAGATGCCTAATGCAATTGTCACCGGGGGAACCCGCGGTCTGGGTCTAGGCATCGTCCACGGACTCTTGGCCGCCGGATACGACGTCATCGCCATTGCACGTCACGAGAGTGACGAATTGGTGGCGCTCAAGCGCGAGGTTCGGCCAGGACGAGCCGGAACGGTGCACTTTCAGGCTTTTGATCTCTGCGACATTTCCAATATTCCGGCGTTGGTCAAGGATTTACGCAAGCAATTTGGATCGATTTACGGGCTCGTTAACAACGCGGGCATTGGGACGGGCGGTCTCCTCGCTACGATGCGCGACGCGCAAATTGAGCGCATTGTACGTTTGAATACGGTGGCTCCCGTGATTCTGACCAAGTACGTATTGCGGTCCATGATGGCCGACAACGCGGGCCGAATTGTGAACATCGCTTCAATCGTAAGCTTCACGGGTTACAGCGGTCTGTCTGTCTACAGCGCAACCAAGGCATCTCTTATCGGCTTCACCCGCTCACTCGCCAGAGAAATCGGGGGATTGGGCATCACAGTCAACGCTATCGCGCCCGGCTTTGTGGATACGGAGATGACGAGCAGTCTGGACAGCGATCAACGCGCGAAAATTAAACGACGCAGTGCGCTTCGCCGGCTCGTCGAGCCTGCCGATGTCGCCAACGCCGTCGAATTCCTGTTGAGTGACAAGGCGAAGAATATTACCGGCACCGTACTGACCGTCGACGCCGGAAGCACCGCCTAGGCTGATCGGTGGCTAGGCGGATTTTAGACGTCGCGCTATAACAGGGGCGACATGTTTGGCGCCGAACATGAATCGCATCACGGGTCCAAACGTCGGCGCGCTGGCGACGCCGACGATGAAAAGCCCCGGTACCGACGTTTCGAATCGAGAGCTGAGCAAGGGAGCTTGTCCTTCCCTTGCGATGCTGTCTCGCAGCCCTGGCTCCAGGTAATCCAGCCGATCCATATCAATCTTGAAACCTGTCGCGGCGATTACGTGATCGGTCCAGATCTCGCTGGTGCCGTCCGAGCCATTTAGGTTGAGGCGCACACGACCGTCTACCTCTGTAGCCGATAGGATCCTTTGACCGAGAAGAACCTCAACCCGCCCGTCAAAGCGCTCCCGAAGCCACCATGAGCCACTCGGGCCCCAGCTGGTGGCGACGAATCGGTGCCGCTTCTCCGCTGGAAAATACCAACGGAAGATCTGTGGCAGTTCGGCAAGCGCCAAACTTCGCCAGCCTCGTGCAAGACCGGATTCGGGTGCCCGGATGTCGTCCAGGATTGACGGCTCCGTCAGCGGCGGCGCGTTCCAGTAAAGCTGGGTCTTACGTGCGATGAGACGTACCTTTGCGCCCGCTTCACAAAGAAGAGCCGCGGATTCGAGTGCCGACTGCCCCGCTCCAATGATCGTGACGTCACGACCGGCAAACGCACGCGGATCGCCGAAGCGCGTGCTATGCAGGCACAAGGGCTCCGCAAGGCCAGCAAGCTCGGTCGGGATGTAGCGAAATGCCATGTGTCCCGTCGCGAGAATCACCGTTCGCGCTCTCACCGACGGCCCTCGATCCAAGTCCAGCAGGAAATTGCTGCCATCCCTGCGCAGACGAGTCACCTTGACGTTTTGCAACTCACCAACCGCTCGTTCCCGAAACCAGTCGGCGTAGTCTAAGAACTGCGCCAAAGGTAACGGTTTGCCGCTCGCCTGATAAGGCAATCCGCGCTCGAGGCAGAAACGCTTCAGAGTGAACTTTCGCCGCGGATCCCACAAGTTCGAAGCAAACGGCTCCGACTTGAGGATCATCCCCTCGGGCATATACGCGCGCCAACTCTCAAGCGGCGGCCCGAATATCTGAAAAGGAATTCCGGCAGCACGCAGATGGGCCGCAATCGATAGGCCGTAAGGCCCAGCTCCTACAATTACCGTGTCGTTGCTTGACATGTTGTCATCTTCGCCAATAACTATTGAAATTGGATTGGACGAGCACTCGTCTAGACCTTTGCATGCACAGACAATCCTAGAGTGCGCCTCGCCCGCCTGTATAAACGCTCTGCAAATGCCTCGATCACGTAGTGGTATACGCCCGGCAGCGGATCGCCAAGACGAAAGTAGCCGTCATAGGTGTGTGATCCTTGAACTCTGACTTCCGCTGGCACTTTGTGTGCGACCGATGAGCGCCAAATGGTTCCCGCAGACTCGTTCGATGCCTCTTTGCTGACTTGGCCGAGTTCGGTCCAATATGCAATCAATGGAATATTGACCCCGCACAATGTAGCAATCTCTTCCTGCCAATCGGTTCGCCCGACCGTGGGTTCAACGATAACGAATCTGCCATTGGCTCTGTCGCGCTTAAACTCCAGACTTCCGATCCCCTGATATTCCACACGTGCGACAAATTGCCTGGTCATCGTCTCGAGCTCCGCGGCTGCATCCTTGGCTGGCGCACATACCGCAGTATTCCCAATCGCCGGTGGGTCACACACCAGCTTTCGCCCGGAAAACATCGCCGCTATATGGCTATGGGAGTCGCAGGTAAAGAGCGTAAAATAAATGTCCGTATCGCGGCCATCGATCCACTCTTGTATGACGAGTCGGCTCGCGCGATTGAGCATGCGCATGGCCGCGGCGGAGGCACTTTCGAGAGTGTCGGCGCGCACGACACGTTCGACCTTGCCGTCCAGTACCAAGGTCTTATCACCGGGCTTGATTACGACCGGAAACTTCAAGCTGCTGAGCAATGGCAAATCAGACGGGTCACATACGACGATTGCGCGCGGCACTGGAAACCCTTCGCGCTCCGCATACTTCTGGAACAATGTCTTGTCGGCCAGGGTACGGACCATCTCTTTTGATGGCAGACTTAGGCGGAAAAAGGGCGCTATCTCTTCGCGAAAGGCCGAGAGCGTCGCTACTTCGGGATCGCCTGTAAGAATCAACACCGGTCGCTGGCCGATGCGGCGCGACAGGGCGATCAGTGAGTCTACGAGGACGCGCCCGTCTAAGCTCGGAACCCACTCCACGCGGCAAAACCGAGACCAGCCGGCTGGTCCCTTGCGCGCACTCGCCACCAAATGCACCGGCATGCGTCCACGCGCCAGGCTGCGTACGACTCCTAGCGAGTTGAGACTACTGTTGACGACTACAACCGGAACCATGTCTTTCGATGCAGAGAAGCAATTTCATTAACGCGATCGCTGCCCACAAACACACCAAGGTGCCTAGACCCATCGTGCGCATACTAGCTCGACGCATATCATCGAAAGGTGCGCCATCGCACGCATTCGTGAGCATAATATCCCTAACATAATGCCAATGCCTTCAATTCCTCGGAGCCTCAGCATTTGCAGGCGCGCGCAGCATTGTCTGGTTCCCGATGTGATGGCCGTCTCAAAATCCCGATCTCCGAAGTGTGTGCCGGCCTCTCCTATTACTTCTCAAATGCGCTGCAGTTCCGGCTGCCTCAGTACTCTAGCGCTCGTATCGCGTTTGCCCGCAGTCACGAACGATCGGGCGAATTTCGCCTTGCATCACGCCGAGCTCATGCAAATGTTTTCATCCTTGTTTCTGGCGCCTCGGTCATTGACCGGATGTGCGTCGAAGCCACAACGCGCGGCACGTTAGCTTGCTTGGCCATCTGCCGTCCTTCACACTCGATGGGCACGAGGCCACTTTCGTCATCCTAGCGCAGCTCGGATGAGTTGCCGGCCAATCAATTGCCTTCGGACGCCGGACCTGTATTGCAACCGTATGCGCCTCCTCTCCATGGTCGAAGCAGCGACAATAACCGGGCCCGTAAAGGCGCTATTGATGTTTTCTAAAGTGGCACGACGCGGCCTCGATGGCCACGGCTCAATTGAGCACACTTTATTGACAACGGTGCGCAGACGCCGCGAGATCGGCGGCGCGGACAACGAAATGCTGCGCGCAGCAGCCTCCGACGGCCTTGAGGTTGACGTCGCGCCGGAGCGCTTTGTCTTCGATCCTGGAGTTCTCTTGCACATGGCCCGGTGTATTCGCACGCGTGCCCCGGACATCGTTGAAACTCATGATTTCAAAAGCCATTTTTTGCTCTGGCTACTGCGGCGCGCAGGTGTAGTGACACGGCCCCGCTGGGTTGCGTTTCACCACGGCTATACAAAGATGAGCCTGCAAGTGCGTCTATTCCAGAAGCTTGACCGGCTTTCGTTGCGGCACGCCGATAAAGTTGTCACGCTTTGTCAGCCGTTCGTTAGACAGCTTGGCTTGCTGGGTGTGGCGAGCGATCGAATAGCGGTGATCCGCAATGCGGTGGCGCCCAAGCAACGTCCCACCGAAGCTGCGCTTGCACTTTTTCGTACGGCTCTGGGCCTCGTTAGCACCGATACGGTGATCGTTTCGGTGGGTCGACTATCACGGGAGAAGGGGCACGCGGATCTGATCCGTGCTTTTCGTGCCTTGATCGAGGAGAGACCGCAAGAGAATTACCGACTGGTGTTGGTTGGTGACGGGAGCGCACGCGCTGAGCTCGTTGCTGCAGCATCTGACCTCGGCGACCGTGTGCTCTTTGTTGGCCATCAGCCGGACCCGTGGCCGTATTTTTGTATGGCAAACTTATTCGTCCTGCCGTCGCATACGGAGGGATCGCCACTGGTATTATTCGAAGCGATGGCAGCTGGACTGCCGATCATTGCGACAGCCGTCGGGGGAGTTCCCGAGGTGGTCCAGAGCGGTGTAGATGCGATCCTGGTGCCGCCCAAAAATATTAGCCGGCTGACGCGCGCCCTGGCTGAGTTACTGAGTGATTCCGCCGGCAGGTCTGCACTTGGCGCTGCCGCTCAAAATATGGCGCGTGCGTGTTCACCGGAAGCGTATGCCAGCCGCTTGCTCAGCGTCTATGTGGACGTCATATCTGCAGATCACGCTACCGCACCGATTGTGAGCTGATCACGATCGCGCCCCTCGTATGGTGCGGGCCGCACTTAGGCAGCACTCAAAAGCGAACGTGACCCGCTTGGATCTCTTCGAATAGCGCAGCATCGATCTTCACGAATGCGCCATTGGCGCGGTCATACACGTAGATCGAATCGCTCGTCGCCGTCGGGTCATAACCGTCACGCGCAAGATCCTGTTTCATGGGCTTGAAGGTCGATGTGACCTCAATGGCGCTGGGCAGCCGCAGGAACACGGGGCGCGCATATTCCGGGAGGCGCTCGCAAAGATGGCGCTCGAATGCGGCGAGTTCGAAAGCTGCGCCGCAAACCACGGCCGCCATTCCCGCGCGGCCTTCCGTTGCGGGGATCTCGACGCCGTAAACGATTGCCTCAACGACGCCGGGGCACGCAGCGATGACCGCAGCGACCTCCGCTGTCGACACGTTTTCGCCCTTCCAGCGAAAGGTATCGCCGATGCGGTCCACAAAATAGAAGAACCCGGCGCTGTCTTTGCGCATCAGATCCCCGGAGCGGAACCATGCATCGCCCGCGACGAAGACGTCGCGCAAAATTTTAAGCTCGGATGCGCCAGGGTCAGTATAGCCCTCGAAGCGTCCTCCCGCGTCCGTGCGGTTCGCGGCGATCTTACTGATCGCCTCGCCCACTTCGTCCGTGGCGCAGCGCTCGCAGAAGCCGGCGGCGTTGCGCACGGGCTTGCCCGCGGCGACGTCGAAGCGCACGAGGGCGACCGGAAAGCGATGCGCGAGAAACGCTGGAATTCTACCGATCGCACCGGGTTTGCCCTCGCAGTTGTAGAGTGAGAAGTTGGCCTCGGTCGCCGCGTAGAACTCGAGAATATGCGGGATCCGAAAGCGCTCCTGAAACTGCTCCCAGATGTCCCCCCTCAGCCCGTTGCCGCAGCACAACCTGATGCGATGCTCGATGGGCCGCGCCTGCGGCGCACTGTGCACGAGGAAACGGCACAGCTCACCGATGTATTGAAAGAGCGTGCAATCCCCGGTGAGGATGTCCTCCCAGAAACGTCGCGCCGAGAATCCCTGCCGCAGAAAGACCGACCCGCCGTTGACGAGCGTGGCGCCGACGGCCACCACGCCGCCGACGCTGTGGTACATGGGCAAACAGTTGTACATCCGGTCCGAGGCGCGCGTGTCGAGAAGCCCTGCGAACCAGTAGCTCCATTGCATCACGCGGTAGTGGCTGACATTTGCGGCCTTGGGCAGGCCCGTGGTGCCGGATGTGTAGATACAAAGCGCCCGGTCAGTGATCGATGGCGGCGCGCAGTCGCTGTCCACGAGCGCTGCACCCGACAAGCCTGCGATGGCCGTGTCGATGCGCGACAGGCCGTGCTGACCGGCACCGTGGGCCCAACACATGATCTGCGGGGCAAGCCGATGCCGCACCGCTGCGAGTGCAGGCGCAGACTCGGCATCGACAATCACCTGCTTGGGCGCGACCACGCCGACGGCGTGCACCAGCGAGTCGCCGATGAGCTGGGTATTGATGAGCGCCACGGTGGCGCCGGTGCGCGTGATCCCGAGCCAGATCGCCAAGTAGTCCGGGCCATTGGCCATCATGAGGCACACGACATCGCCCGGGACTATGCGCTGCTCTAGCGTCCAGCGGCTGTAGCGATGGCAACGTTCTGCAAGTTGACGGTAGGTCAGTGATTCGCCAGCGCTCAATAGCGCAGGCGCATCCGCAAATTTCTGCGCGAGAACGTCGATGCAGGTCGGAAGCGTGACCGTGGGATTGCGCACGATGGGAGCCGTCAGCTCAAGCGCACGCACCCAGGCCTTGAGCGGAGAATTAGCGCTGTCGTCACCCCGGGCTGTCATGATTTAATCATCGTGTACCGGGAGGATGACGTCATGACGGAGCGAGTCGAGATCGAACGTCTGCTGCTTGAGCTCTATGCCGCAAGAGTTCGCGGTGATCTTGCCGCGGTGTGTGCGACATTCACGAATGACGCCAATTTTCAAGTCGCCGGCGCCAGCAGCAACGCGAGCCCCATTTCGATGAAAGCCGTGGGGGTCCAGGAATTTCGCCCGCTGCTCGCCATCATGATCAAGAGCTTCAAGTTGAGCGAGCAGACCATTCTCGCCATGCTGATCGACGGTGAGCAGGCGGCCGTGCATTGGCGGGCCAAGATCCACTCGCGGATCACGGGCACCACGGTATTGACCGAACTCATCGACGTGGTCGCAGTCAAGGGCGGGCGCATCGCCTCCTACACGGAGTTCTTTGTCCCGCGCTGAGGCGCGCAGCGCTTTCACCTGAGCGCCAGCGCTTCTGCGATGGCCGCGCCCGCATCCGCGATCGCCGGCTGTGCGTTGGAAATGGCGCCTGCCATGCAGTAAAAGTGATGGATCATGCCGGCGTGGCAGGTGTAGCGCACCGGCACGCCGGCGAGAGCGAGCGCCTCGGCGTAGGCACTGCCCTCGTCGCGGAATGGATCGAATTCTGCCGTATGAATATGCGCCGGCGGCAAGCCGCTGAAGTCGAGCGCGCGCAAGGGCGAGATGCGCGGATTCGCCAGATCCATCCGCGGAGCGTATTTCTCGATGGCCCAGTCCAGAGTGGCGCGCTCGAGAAAGTGGCCCGTGCCGTACGCCGTCCATGACGCGGAACGGCCGCTCAAGTCGGTCACCGGACAGACGAGCACCTGCAGCGCAAGCGCCGGGCCGGCAGTTTCTTTGGCGCGCTGGCACACGACCGCGGCAAGGGTGCCGCCGAACGAGTCGCCGCCGATGGCGATGCGCGCCGGATCGATGCGAACCTCGCTAGCGTGCGTGCTCAGCCATTGCGTGGCGAAGTAGGCATCCTCAATGGCCGCCGGGAACGGGTGCTCGGGCGCGAGGCGGTAGTCGACCGAAAAAACGCGGCAGCCGCTGGCGTTGGCGAGCACGCGGCAAAGCCCCTCGTGAGTGTCGATGCTGCAGAACACACCAGCGCCGCCGTGGAAATACACAAGCGCGGGAGATTGCTGCTGCGCACTGACGCCAGCCGGCGTATAGATGCGCACCGCGAGTGCCCCGCCCGGCCCGGGCAGTTTGCGATTCTCGACGGAGCCGATCGCAACACCCTGGACGTCGAATGTCTCCTGCAGGCGCAGCATGGCCTCGCGCAGTTTCACGGCGTTGAGGTCGCGGGTGCTCGGCGCCATGCCGCCGGCGGCCAACATACTCAATATCCTTTTTGCCTGTCGGTCGAGCGGCATGCGCGCGAATCAATCTGTGACAGAAGTCCGAAACTCGAGCGCGCCGCTCAAGAGGGCTACTGCAGCGCTCCGATCAGGCTACTGATCGCCGCGACTGAGCGGAAGTTCGCGGGTGTGATGCTGCTTTCCGGTATCATCACGTCAAACTCGGTCTCGACCGCGAGAACGAGGTTCACCATGTCCATGGATGTGAGACCGGCGTCACGCAAGTCATCCGCCGGCGCGATGGAGCGGCTGATGGAGCGTTGCGCGAGCAACCTCTGCACGACGGAAGTGACCCGGTCTGTGGCTAAATGACTGCTGCAATCCGCCATGATGCCGCTATCTTAAACCTCGAGATCAACCTTGCAGCGGGGGCGCCGGCAGCTGAGATCGGAGTCGTAGAAAAAGATGC
>Ga0302326_10012012_pt1 | contig 18542 bp, 15 predicted proteins | sample Palsa_T0_3_FD_202264 | JGI IMG/M metagenome (GOLD analysis project Ga0302326, IMG submission 202264) | Peat permafrost microbial communities from Stordalen Mire near Abisko, Sweden - Palsa_T0_3 | ecosystem: Environmental > Terrestrial > Soil > Palsa > Peat permafrost | place: Sweden: Abisko...
TTCGCCGCCTCGTCCTTCATGTGAGAAACGGTGCGGTCCACTTCTTCCATGAGATCGCGCTTCCAACTCAACAGAATCTGGCGGAAGTGCTCGAGCTGCTCCTTGCTCATGTACGCTTCGCCGCGCTTCGATATGTACGGCTGGACGTTGCGCGGTCCGGCGAGGAGGCTGCCGGGCTCGCTGCCGTCGGACTCCTCCGCCTCCTGCGTCACGAGGACCGGGGTGACCCGCAGCGGAATGACCGGAGCGGCTGCGGGAGCTGCGCCTGCGGCGCGCGGCGAGCTCGGGCGGCTCGCATGCGCGGTGGCCGGCTCGGCGGCTTTGCGCGCAGGCTCGGCCGCGGTCGGCTTTTTCGCCTGCGGCGCGGTTCTGCGCAGCGCAACCACGCTCTTGGCTTTGTCCACGGACTTGCTCGCAACTTCCTTGCGGGCTGCGGGGCGGCTCACCGCTTTCCTCACCTTCGTGGCTTTCGGCGCGGGCTTCTTGGCCGACATCGGGCACTCCTCAAAAACATGGGCCCTGTGAAGGACGCGGGATTATACCGGCCGACTCCCCTATGTACAGGGCGCTATGCAGAAGAGCCGGTGGAGGGGTTTTTGCCGTGCTCGACGATGACGCTGGTGTAGATGCCGCCGCGCACGTTGAACTTGGCGGTGAGGCGCAGGAAGCGCGGCGCAAGGGCTGCGACCAGCGCATCGGCAATCTCGTTCGTGATCGCTTCGTGAAAGGCACCGCGCGTGCGAAATGAGACGATGTAGAGCTTCAGAGACTTGAGCTCCAAGCACAGACGCTCCGGAATGTACTCGAGGAACAGCGTCGCGAAGTCGGGCTGTCCGGTCTTCGGACACACGCAGGTGAACTCGGGGATGCGCATCCGGATCGTGTAGTCGCGTTCCGAGGAGGGATTTGCGAAGGTCTCAAGGGCTGCTGCGGGGTGTGCACTCATGCGCGTTTACTTTACACTACCTCATGCACGCAACGCCGCCACGCGAGAAGCCATGGCCACGAGATCTTTGAGATGCGGCTGACCAAGATCAAGCTCGCCGGCTTCAAGTCCTTCGTCGATCCCACGCTCGTCAGCTTTCCCAGCAACCTCACCGGCATTGTCGGCCCCAACGGCTGCGGCAAATCCAACGTCATTGATGCCGTGCGCTGGGTCATGGGAGAACTTTCCGCGCGCCATCTGCGCGGGGATTCGATGGCGGACGTGGTATTCAACGGCTCGAGCGCGCGCAAGCCGGTCGGCACCGCTTCAGTGGAGCTCATTTTTGACAATGCGGACGGCAAGATCGGCGGCCCGTACGCAAGCTACAACGAGGTGTCCTTGCGGCGCCAGGTGGCGCGCGACGGCACCTCCAACTACTTCATCAATGGCGTGCGCTGCCGCAGGAAGGACATCACGCAGCTCTTCCTCGGCACGGGCTTAGGCTCGCGCAGCTACGCGATCATCGAGCAGGGCATGATCTCGCGCATCATTGAGTCGAAGCCCGAGGACATGCGCTCCTTCGTCGAGGAAGCGGCCGGAATCTCCCGCTACAAGGAGCGCCGCCGCGAGACCGAGAGCCGCATCGGCGAGACGCGCGAGAATCTCGAGCGCCTGCAGGACGTGCGCGACGAGATCGACAAGCAGATCCGTCATCTGCAGCGCCAGGCCGCGAGCGCGCGGCGTTATCGGGCGCTGAAGGAGCAGGAACGGCTCCTGACGGCGCAGCTTCTGGCGCTGCGACTGCGCGAGCTCGACAGCGGCGCACAGGTGCACGACAGCGCGCTGCGCGGGCGCGAGCTTGCCATGCAGGCACAGCTTGCCGAGCAGCGCGCGGCCGAGGCGGCGCTTGAAAAGCAGCGCCTCTTTCATGCCGAGCAGAGCGATTGCGTGGCGGCCGTGCAGGGCCGCTACTACGAGATCGGCGCGCAGATCTCGCGCACCGAGCAGAGCATTCAGCACACGCGCGAGCTGCGCGACCGGCAGCGCACGGATCTGGCGCAGGCGCGCGGCACGCACAACGACCTTGCGCTGCACATGGAACGCGACGAGCGCGAGCTCGGGGTATTGCGCGCGGAGCTTGCCGAGCTTGCTCCGAAGCTCGCTCTGGCGGCGAGCGCGGAGGAGGAGGGCGCGGCGGGACTCGCCGCCGCCGAGCATGCCTTGCAGCTGTGGCAGGCGCGCTGGGAAGAGTTCAACCGCGCCTTGGGCGCCGCACATCAGACGACGCAGGTCGAGCGCGCGCGCATCGAGCAGCTCGAGAACCAGCAGCGGCGCTTAGCAACCCATGCGGACCGGCTGTCGGTCGAGCGCGACGCGCTCGCCCAGCAGGATCAGGACGCACAGCTGGCAACGCTTGCCGATCAGGAAGCGCTCGCGCGCTCCACCGGAGAGCAGCTCGCGCAGGCACTCACTTCCGCTCTGGATCGTACCCAGGCGCTGCGCGCAGAACAGCTCGCCGTGGAGACGCGGCTCGAAGCGGCGCGCACCGAGCGTGAACAGGTGCATGCGCAGCTCGTGTCGCTCGAAGCGCTGCAGCAGGCGGCCTTCAATCATGGCGCGGACGGCGTCGCTGAGTGGCTGGGCGCGGCAGGACTTGCCGGCCGGCCGCGCGTTGCAGCGGCGCTCGAAGTAGCGGCGGGTTGGGAGCGTGCGGTCGAGACTGCGCTCGGCGACTACCTCGAGGCCGTGTGCGTCGATGGCCTCGATGAGGTGGGCGCTGCGCTCGAGAATTTTGCCGCCGGCCGCCTGGCGTTGATTGAAGCAGGCGCGGCGGGCGGCACCGGTGGCGCGGACACACTGGCCGCAAAGCTTGCAGGGCCTTCCGCAGTCACGCAGCAGCTCGAGCGCATTCTCACCGCCGAGTCTCTCGCCGAGGCGCTCGCGCGGCGCCGTTCTCTGGATAGCGGCTGGTCCCTCATGACGCGGCGCGGTGAATGGGTGGGGCGCGACTGGCTGCGGGTGACGCGCGGCGCCGATCCGCACGCCGGAATCATTGAGCGTGAGCAGCGCCTGAAGGAGCTGCGCGGGCAGTTTGCAGGCGCCGCGGAGCGCGCGCGTGCCATCGACGCGCACTTGAACGCGGTACGCGAGTCGCTCGCGGAAGCCGAAATCGCCCGCAACTCCGCACAATCCGGGATCCAGGGCGCGCACCGTGCGCATGCGGATCTTCTCGGACAGCTCGAGGCGATGCGCGCGCGCACTCAGGAGGTGGGCCTGCGCCGGGCGCGCCTCGAAGAGGAGGCCGCAGGCGTCGCCGATGAGATCACGCTCACGCATGACGTCCTGGCACGTGCCGCGCGCGAGCTTGCGCGCGGCCTCGTCGTCCTCGGGGAGCTCGACGCGCAGCAACCGCAGATGCACAGCAACCGGGACGAGACCCGCGAGGCGCTGCTCGCGGCGCGCGCCGCGGCGCAGGCGGCGCAACTGGCGGCGCGCGATCTTCTCATCCGCAGCGAGTCGGTGCGCACCGCCGAAAATTCACTCGCGGTCGGTTTGAAGCGCATGACGGAGCAGAGCGCGCAGGTGGCTGCGCGCTGCGCCGAGCTTGAACGCGAACTCGCAGGCGGCGATGCGCCGATTCTGGAGCTTGAGGCACGCCTGGCCGAGGCGCTCGCGCGACGCCTTGATGTCGAGGCGGAGCTTGCCGGTGCGCGCGCTGCACTCGAGGAAGCGGATGGCGAGTTGCGCGCGCTCGATGAGCGGCGCGCCGCTGCAGAGCAGCGCGTGCAGGATGCGCGCACGGCAATGGAGGAGGCGCGGCTCGCGGCGTCCGAAACGCGCGTGCGGCGCGAGTCGATCGCCGAGCAGTTCGCCGCCACGCAGTTTGTGCTCGCCGAGATCGAGGCCAATCTGCAGCCCGAGGCGAGCATCGCGGCTTGGGAAGACTCCCTGGCCGAGGCGCGCGCGGATGTCGAAAAGCTCGGGCAGGTCAATCTTGCCGCGATCGACGAGTTGAAGGAGCAGACGGACAGAAAGGAATACCTTGATCGGCAGTACGCAGATTTGAGCGATGCGCTGACGACGCTCGAGCAGGCGATGCGCCGCATTGACAAGGAAACGCGCGCGCGTTTCGAGGAGACCTTCGAGCGCATCAATACCGGCCTCAAGGAGAAGTTTCCGCAGCTCTTCGGCGGCGGCCATGCGTATCTGGAGCTCGTTGGCGAGGATGTGCTGTCGGCAGGAGTCGCCGTCATGGCGCGCCCGCCGGGCAAGCGCAACAGCACTATTCACCTCTTGTCGGGCGGGGAGAAGGCACTGACCGCGGTGGCCCTCGTGTTTTCGATCTTTGACTTGAATCCCGCGCCTTTCTGTCTGCTCGACGAGGTGGACGCGCCGCTCGATGAACACAACGTCGGGCGTTTTTGCGATATCGTCCGCGACATGTCCTCACGTATCCAGTTCATCATCATCACGCATAACAAGGCGACGATGGAGCTCGCATCGCAGCTCATCGGGGTGACCATGAGCGAGCCGGGAGTATCGCGCCTGGTGAGCGTGGATATTGATGCGGCGCTGCGTCTCGCCGCAGTTTGACGGCGCTGCCCCATGTCAGAATTGCGCTGGATACTCCTAACCCTGGGGGCGCTCTTTATTGCAGGGCTTGCGTGGTGGGAGCTGCGTCGGCCGCGGCAGGCGCCGCGCGACGGCCCCGAGCATCGCGATACTCCACTGACGCCGCATCCGTTGCCACAGATGCGCGCGCGCGAGCCGATGCGGGAGCTACCGAGCCTGCAGATCCGCGAGGCCGCGGAGCCTGCGGCAGTCGCGGCGGAGGCTGCGAGTGCGACCATCGTTCCCGCGCCGGAAGTCGTCGAACCGGTCGTCGAATGGCCACCCGAGGATCAGCGCCGCATTCTTACCGTGCGCATCCTCGCGGCGCGCGAGCGTTTCGCCGGGCGTACGCTGCGCCAGGCGCTGGCGGCGGAAGGGTTCATGCACGGACGGCTGTCCATCTTTCACAAGGCGGGCGGCGACTCGCGCGCCGTGCTGTCGGCTGCGAGTTTGACGCAGCCCGGCAGCTTCGAGCTTGCGACCATGGATACGCAGCGCTACGGCGGTCTCAATGTTTTTGCCGTGCTGCCGGGGCCGCTGCCGGCGCCCGAGGCCTTTGAGGAATTGCTCGCGAGCGCCCGCCAGTTGAACGAGCGCCTGCAGGGCACGCTGCAGGATGAGCGCGGCGATGCGCTCACGGCGGAGCGCATCGCCATCACGCGCGCCGAGCTTGCGGGGCAGGCGGCGGCGCCCGCGGATCCACCGCCGTGAAGCGGGCCGACGAGCTGCGCCGGCAGCTCGCAGCTCTGAATTACCGCTACTACGTGCTCGATGATCCGGAGGTGCCGGATGCGGAGTACGACCGGCTGATGCAGGAGCTGCGTCTCCTCGAGGCCCGGCATCCGGAGATCGTCACGCCCGACTCGCCGACGCAGCGCGTCAGCGGCGCGGCCGCGGCGCAATTTGGAGCGGTCGTGCATCGCGTGCCGATGCTGTCGCTGCGCAACGCCTTCGCCGATGAGGAAGTTGCGGATTTTGACCGCCGCGCGCACGAGCGCTTAGGGACGAGCGCCGACATCGATTACATGGCCGAACCCAAACTCGACGGATTGGCGGTCACGCTCTCCTACGAGCGCGGCAGGCTCGCGCGCGCTGCGACGCGCGGCGACGGCGCGACCGGCGAAGACGTCACGGCGAACGTGCGCACCATCCGTTCAGTGCCGCTTATTTTACACGGCGAGGCGCCACGCCTCTTTGAGGCTCGTGGCGAGGTGTTCATGCCGCTCTCGGGCTTTCGCGCCATGAATGAGGCCGCGCGCGCGCGCGGCGAGAAACTCTTCGTCAATCCGAGGAATGCAGCAGCCGGCGCGCTGCGGCAACTTGATGCGCAGATCACCGCCAAGCGGCCGCTGGAGGTGATTTTCTACGCGGCCGGCGCCATCGAAGGCGCGCCGCTGCCCGCACGGCAGAGCGAGCTCCTGGAGCTCCTGCGCAGCCTCGGCCTGCGCACGAGCTCCGAGGCGCGTCTCGTGCACGGGCTCGCCGGCTGTCTTGAGTACTACCGCAAGCTTGCCGCGCGGCGCGCAAAGCTGCCGTATCAAATCGATGGCGTCGTCTACAAAGTTGATCAACGCGCGAACCAGGAAAAGTTGGGCTTCGTGTCGCGCGAGCCGCGCTGGGCGCTGGCGCACAAATTTCCTGCCGAGGAGGAGCTCACGCAGGTGCAGAACGTCGAGTTCCAGGTGGGGCGCACGGGTACTCTCACGCCGGTCGCGCGGCTGACGCCGGTGTTCGTCGGCGGTGCGACGGTGAGCAATGTCACGCTGCACAACATGGATGAGATCGAGCGCAACGACATCCGCGTCGGCGATACGGTGGTGGTGCGCCGCGCAGGCGACGTCATCCCGGAAGTGGTGCGGGTGGTCCTCGAGCGCCGCCCCAAGAAGGGCACTCAACCGATCAAGCTCCCCAGCCGCTGCCCGATCTGCGGATCCCCCGTGGTGCGTGTGGCCGGCGAAGCCGCGGCGCGCTGCACCGGCGGCTTCACCTGCCGCGCGCAGCGCCAGGAAGCGCTGCGGCATTTTGCGAGTCGGCGCGCGCTCGATATTGAAGGCCTCGGAGACAAGATCGTCGAGCAGCTCGTCGAGGCAGATCTCGTCAACTCTCCCGATGAGCTCTATTCTTTGACGGCCGAAGAGCTTGCCGGACTTGCGCGCATGGGTGAGAAATCCGCTGCAAAGCTGGTTGCGGCGATCGCGAAGAGTAAAGAGACCAGCCTGCCGCGGGTCCTGTTTGCACTCGGCATCCGCGACGTGGGCGAGGCGACGGCACTCGCGCTGGCACGCCACTTTGGCAGCCTCGAGCGGCTCATGGCGGCGGATGCCGCGGCGATTCAAGAAGTGCCCGATATCGGTCCGGTCGTCGCAGCCTCGGTTGCGATGTTCCTCGCCTCTGCGGCGCACCGCAAAGTGATTGCAAACTTGCGCGCGCATGGGGTGCACTGGGCTGACATCGAGCGCACGCCGGCCGCGGCGGCGCCGCTCGCCGGCAAGACCTTCGTAGTCACCGGCACGCTCGCCAGCATGAGTCGCGAGGAGGCGCAGGAGCGCCTGCGCAGCCTGGGCGCGCGCGTATCCTCGAGCGTGTCAGCGAAGACGACTTACCTCGTGCACGGCTCCGAACCCGGCTCCAAGCTCGCCAAGGCGAGCGAGCTTGGAGTCGAGCTCCTGGATGAGACGGCGCTGCTTGAGCTCTTGGCGAGCTCAACACCGCGCGCGAATTGACAGTGCCTCAGAGCTTCTTTTCGATCTGCGCGTTCTTCATGAGCCCGTCGGTGTAGGCCTTGAACTTCTTGGCTTGCACCACTTGATCGAGTCGCTGATGAACCTGATCAAAAGTCGGCGGCGTTACGTCGCGGATATCATCCACCCGAATGATGTGCCAGCCGTACTGGGTCTGAATCGGCTTATGGGTGTACTCACCCTTCTTGAGGGTCACCATAGCGTCAGCAAAGGGCTTCATGATCCGATCCGGCGTCAACCAGCCGATGTCCCCGCCATTGGTCTTTGACGGATCCATGGATTCGCGCTTGGCAACATCAGAGAAGTTCGCGCCCTTCTCGAGCTCGGCAATGAGCTTGCGGGCAAAGCCCTCCGTCGCCACCAGGATGTGGGCGACGTGGTATTCCTGGTGCGGCAAGAGTCCGACCTGCGTCTCGTACTCGGCGCGGGCTTCCTGCTCGGTCGGCTTCTTGTCTTTCAAATAGCGATCCGAGACCGCCTGCTGCAGCACGTTGAGGCGCGAGAGTTTGAGGAGCGTCGCAGTGGCAGGCTCCTTGTCGAGGCCTTCCTTGGTCGCCTCCTGGGCGATGACTTCGGCGCGCACCAGATTGTCGAGCGCCTGCTGCTTCTGCTCGGGCGTCAGATCAGCGACGGAGTTCTTACCCGCGAGGCCCTGAGCATAGTAGTTGTAGTACTCGCGACTAATGGGAGTGCCATTGACGGTCGCGACCGGCGCGGAATTGTCCGCAGCTGTCGCGGGCGCCGCGGCGGTCGAAGTGCTCGCATCCGTTGGGGCTGCGGCTGACGGAGCGGTGCCCTTCGGTTGGCAGGCAGCCAAAACCAACAGCAGCCCAAGAACGATAAAACGAGTGTAATTCATATAGATATCTCAGTGACTTATGCAGTAATACTCAAGTAACTTCTTCCGGAGTCAGCGCACGAATGTTCAAGGCGTGCACCTCGCCCTGCAGCAGCGGCGCAACCGCCGCATAGACCAGGCGATGACGTTCCAATTGCGGGCGGCCGCGAAATGCAGCGCTCACCAGGCTCACGCGAAAGTGCCCGCCTTCGCGCGCGCCGGCGTGCCCCGCATGCGCCGCGCTGTCATCCGTGATGTCGAGCTCCAAGGGCGCAAGCTCCTGTTCAAGCGCCGCCCGCAAGCGCGCCACGCGTTCTGCCGTCATGCGCGCTGCACCGGCGCAACCATGCGCCGCGACAGCCAAGCGATCTGCGCGCCAATGAACACGAAGGTTGCCGCCGTTAGACCAAAGACTTTGAAATTGACCCAGGCACGCTCGCTGGCATTGAAGGCGATCACGAGATTGAGAATGCCGAGAAAACCGTAGAACACGATCCAAATCCAGTTGAGCCGTCGCCACACTCCCGCCGCGACGTGCACCTCGCCGGGCAGTGCGGCACTCAACAGGCGCTGCGCCAGGGTGCGCTTGCCGATCCAGAAGCTGCCGAGGAAGGCGAGACTCGCAAGCCAAAAGAACACCGTCGGCTTCCACTGGATGAAGCGCTGATTGTGCAGCGCGAGGGTCGCGGTGCCGAAGGCAAATACAAGTACCGCGCTCAAAGCATGCATGGGTGGCACGCGCCGCCCGCGGGCGTAGTCAATGATCAGGAGGCCAGCCATGGCCAGCATCAGCGCGGCGGTGGCGACATATAACCCGGCCGCGTAGTACGCGATCAGAAAGACGCCCAGCGGTGCGAACTCGAGCAATGCCTGCATTGATATCGGTGTGTGAGCCGGCAGCCCCCGGCAAAGGCCGCGTATCATAGCTGATAGGCCATCTACCGTGAGTCAGTACTTTGAATTGCACCCGCTCACCCCGCAAACGCGGCTTATCCGGCGTGCGGCCGCCATCGTGCGCGACGGCGGCGTCATCGCCTATCCGACCGACTCCTGCTACGCGCTCGGCTGCCACATCGGGGATAAGACCGCTCTGGAGCGCGTACGCCGCATCCGCCAGGCGGACCGTCATCACCACTTCACATTGGTGTGCCGCAACCTCGCTGACGTGGGCCGCTTCGCCAAACTCGACACCTGGCAATTTCGCCTGATCAAGGCATGCACGCCGGGTCCGTATACCTTCCTCTTGCCCGCGACTACCGAGACGCCGCGGCGCCTGCAGCACGAGCGCCGCCGCACCATTGGCGTCCGCATCCCCGATCATCCGGTGCCGCTGCTTCTGCTGGCGGAGCTCGACGAACCGCTCATGAGCTCTACTTTGATGCTGCCCGGGGATGCGCTGCCGCTCACCGATGGGCGCGAGATTCGCGCGCGGCTCGAGCACGAGATCGCTGCGGTGCTCGATGGCGGAAACTGCGGTGTCGAGCCCACGACTGTCATCGATCTGGCGGTGAGCCCGCCGGTGGTGGTGCGGGTGGGAAAGGGGCCGGTGGCGGCAATTTCCGGGGCACAACGCGCCTGAGGCGCCTGGGCTATAATCGCGGCTCCCTTCCCGCACGCGACGTGATCCCGACTTTGTTAGAGCCCGTTTCGACGCAGGGGATTCCATGAGCGCCATCGCGGGAACACGCCGGGTCCTGTCGGGCATGCGGCCCACGGGACCCTTGCACCTCGGAAACTTTCACGGCGCGCTGCGCAACTGGGTGGAGCTGCAGTACCAGTACGAGTGCTACTTCTTCATCGCCGACTGGCATGCGCTCACGACCGGCTACGATGACACGACGCGGCTGCAGGAATACATCCGCGACGTTCTCATCGACTGGCTGGCCGCGGGTCTTAATCCCGGGGTTGCGACTCTCTTCATTCAGTCGCATGTGCCCGAACACGCCGAGCTGCACCTTCTCTTGTCGATGATCACGCCGCTTGGCTGGCTCGAGCGCGTGCCGACTTACAAGGACCAGCAGGCGGAGCTCAAGGAGAGGGATCTTGCGACCTACGGATTCTTGGGCTATCCGGTGCTGCAGAGCGCCGACATCCTCCTCTATCGGCCGGCGTTCGTGCCGGTGGGCGAGGATCAGGCGAGCCACGTGGAGGTGACGCGCGAGATCGCGCGGCGCTTCAACCACCTTTACGGCCGCGAGCCGGATTTTGAAGCCAAGGCGGAGCGCGCGGTGAAGAGTCTGGGCGGACGCAACTCCACCGCGTATCGGCAGTTGCGCCGTAAGTTTCAGGAGAGCGGCGATACTGCGGCACTCGAGCGCGCCCAGGCGCTCGTGCAGGGCAACAACCGCATCACGGTGGCCGATCGCGAGCGGCTCCTCGGGTACCTCGAAGGCTCGGGAGTCACCATCCTGCCCGAACCGCAGGTTCTTCTGACGGCCGCGCCGCGGGTGCCCGGCCTCGATGGGCGCAAGATGTCAAAGTCGTACGGCAACACCATCGGCCTGCGCGAGGATCCGCAGGCCGTCACACAGAAGCTGCGCGCCATGCAGACCGATCCGGCGCGCGTGCGCCGCACCGATCCGGGCGATCCGGACAAATGTCCCGTCTGGGATCTGCACAAGATCTATTCGGACGAAGCGACTCGAAAATGGGCGAGCGACGGATGCCGCAGCGCGGGCATCGGCTGTCTTGACTGCAAGCAGCCGCTCATCGACAAGATCGTCGAGGAGGTGACGGCGATGCGCCGGCGCGGGCAGGAATTCGAGGAGCACCCGGAGCTCATTCGCGATATCGTCGCCGAGGGCGATGAGAAGGCGCGCGAAGCCGCACGCGAGACCTTAGGCGACGTGCGCCGCGCCATGCATCTACGCGCCGAATGAGGAGCCGTCATGAAACCTGAGTTGACGCTCGTGGCCTCGAACGATCCTGCGCCACAACCGGCTGTGGTGGTGCAGCCGGAGCAAGTAGAAATGACTTTTGCCATCGTCAACGGCGAGCCGGTGATGGAGCTGCCGCGCGATCTGTACATCCCGCCGCAGGCGCTCGAGGTGTTCCTCGAGGCCTTCGAGGGGCCGCTCGATCTTCTGCTCTACCTCATTCGCCGCCGTAACCTCGCCATCCTCGACATTCCCATCGCGGAGATCACGCGCCAGTACGTGCAGTACATTGAAGTCATGCAGGAGCTGCAGCTGGAGCTTGCGGGAGAGTATCTGGTGATGGCCGCGACTCTGGCCGAGATCAAATCGCGGATGCTCTTGCCGCGGGCGCCGGTCGCGGGTGAGGATTCGGGCGAGGATCCGCGCGCCGAGCTCGTGCGCCGCCTGCAGGAGTACGAGCGCTTCAAGAGCGCGGCGGAAAACATCGACCGCCTGCCGCGTCTGGAGCGCGATGTCTGGAACGCGAGCGCCGACATCAAAGACCGCAAGGTGGTGCAGCTTCTGCCGCAGACGACGCTGCAGGAGATGCTGGTGGCATTCAAGGAAGTCGTGGTGCGGGCGGAGTTCTTCGCGCGGCACCACGTGCAGCGCGAGCGCCTCTCGGTGCGCGAACGCATGACGGATATTTTGACTTCACTCGCCGCGAACCGTTTCGTAGAATTCAGTGAGCTGTTTCGCGCCGAAGAGGGGCGCATGGGCGTGACCGTGACATTTGTCGCCATTCTTGAGCTTGTGCGCGAGGAGTTGATCGAGATCGTGCAGGCGCAGGCGTTTGCGCCGCTGCACGTGCGCGCCGTAGCGGCGCACGCGCCGCTGCGTCTGGTCGAGACTTCCCCTGCCAATGAGGTCGGCTCATGAACGAGGCATACCTGAAAAACGTCATTGAGGCAGCGCTGTTTGCCGCCGGGCGGCCGCTCACGGTGAGCCAGATTGCGCAGCTCTTTGACGAGCACGTGCGCCCGAGCACGGGTGAGGTGCGCGCGCAGCTCGCGGCCTTGGCGGAGGATTACGCGACGCGCGGCATCGAGATGAAGGAGACGGCCAGCGGCTTTCGCGTGCAGGTGCGCGGGGCTCTGGCAAGCGAGATCTCGCGTCTGTGGCCCGAGCGGCCGCCGCGTTTCTCGCGGGCGCTCCTTGAAACGCTCGCGCTCATTGCCTATCGACAGCCGATTACCCGCGCGGAAATCGAGGCGGTGCGTGGAGTCGCCGTCAATCCCAATATCGTGAAGACTCTGCTCGAGCGCAATTGGGTGCGGGTCGTAGGGCAGCGCGACGTGCCCGGTCATCCGGAGCTTTTGGGCACGACGCGCGAATTCCTCGATTACTTCGGCTTAAAGACGCTCGATGAGCTGCCGCCGCTTGCGCATTTGACGGCGATGGCGGATGTGAATCTGCAGCTCGATCTGGGCGAGGAAGCCCATGAAGCTTCCGGCGAGGCCGCGGAGGGCGGCACGGCGCCGTTCGCCGAGGAGGAGAGCAGCGAGGAGGAGGAGCACCCGGAGTCCTCGACCGCCGCCAGTGAACTCGTCGCCGCCGGCCCGCAGCTGGACTCCTGATCGCATTGCGCAAGAGTGCTGCGCGGCACGGTGAGCCGGCCGAACGTCTGCAAAAGATTTTGGCGCAGCTCGGGCTTGCCTCACGGCGCGAGGCGGAAGCGTGGATCCGCGCCGGACGCTTAAGCGTCAATGGCACTCAGGCAACGCTCGGGTTGCGCGTGGCACCCAATGATGAGGTGCGCCTCGACGGCCGCGTCGTGCGGCGCCACGCGGCGCCGCAAATGCGCATCTTCATCTGTCACCGCTCACCCGGAGAGACGCTCGGGCGTCCACATGAGGAGCCGGGCGATGCTGCCATGGCGAGCCGCTTGCCGGGGCGCGCAGGACGACGCTTCATTGCCGTGAGCCCGATGCCGCGCAGCGACGGTGGACTTGAGCTCCTCACTTCCGATGGCGAGCTCGCGGTGAAGCTGCAGCGCGCCGCGCGCCACGTCGCGAGCGAATTCAGCGTGCGCGTGCGCGGCGAGCTCACCGAGGTGCAGCTGCAGGGGATCTTGAGCGGGGTACTCGATCGCGGCACGGCGCTCGTCGTCGAAAGCTGCGAGAAGGCGGGCGGCGAGGGCGCCAATCGCTGGTACTCGGTGACGGCGCGCGGCGGCAGCGGCAAGGATGTGCGCCAGCTCTTCGAACGTCAGGCAGCCCTCGTCAGCCGCGTGCTGCGCACGCGCTTTGGCCCTCTGACGCTGGCGCGCAATATTGCCCGCGGCCAGTTCCGCGAGCTCACGCGCGAGCAAACCCAGGCGCTCACCGCGATGGCTGACAGTCGAAGCTCATCCCCGTGACGCCGCGCGCGGCGCTCCCGAGGAGTGCCAGATACGGACTCGTTAACGTTTCAGGCAGCGGCAGCGTCTCGAGCTCCTCGGCCGGGAAGGCCTGGCGTCGCATGCGCGTGCGCGCCCGTCCGGGATTGACGGCATTGACGCGCACTGTCCCTGCGCTCTCAAGCTCCGCCGCCAGAGTCTGGGTGAGACCCTCGATGCCAAATTTGGACACCGCATAGGCGCCCCAGTAGGCGCGACCGCGCCGCCCGACATTACTGGTCGTGAACAGCACCGAGGCGTCGCGCGAGACTTTGAGGAGCGGCAGCAGCACCTGGGTCAACGCGAAGGCCGCGGTGAGATTGACGTGCAGCACGCGGCACCACGTCGGCACGTCGTAGTGCTCGATGGGGGTGAGCATGCCGAGGATTGCGGCATTGTGGACGAGACCATCGAGGCGCGCGTAGCGCTCGAGAATTGCCGCGGCGAGCGCGTCATAGTCGCGCGCCACTGCCGTCTCGAGATCTAGCACCGCGGCGCTTGCACCGCCGGCGCCGCCCGCCTCAATGATCGCGTGCACTGAGGCAAGCTTTCCCGGCGTGCGGCCGATGAGCACCACTTCAGCGCCGTGCGCGGCGCAGGCGAGCGCCACTGCGCGGCCGATGCCGTCGCTCGCTCCCGTCACCGCAATCACGCGGCCGGCGAGCTCGTCAGGGCGGATGGGCACGCTGCGCGGGTCAAAGCTCATGGCGAGTTCATGAAGCCGGCGACTCGCGCCCCGGTGCAGGCGTATCCGCGCCAGGCAGACTCGTCGTCGCGCGCGCGAGCTGCGTGATGGGCTCGAGCGCCGGCAGGGGCGTGTCGGCGGTGACCCCGAGGTCGGTGAAACGTCGCGCCTGCGGCAGAACCTGCCTCTCGAGCGAGCCGACGGCGGAGTTGTAGGCTTCGATCGCGCCGCCCAGTCTTTGGCCGACCTTGCCGAGGTGAGTCGTGAACGTAGCGAGGCGGCTGTACAGCTCCTGCCCGAGGTCACGGATGATAGCCGCATTCTGCGCCACTGCCGCCTGGCGCCAGCCGTAGGCGACCGACTTCAGGAGCGCGATGAGTGTCGAGGGCGTGGCAATGATCACGGCCATCTTGAGCGCGTTGTCCATGAGCTCCGGGCGCTCGGCGAGCGCGGCGCTCAGGAACTGATCGCCCGGCAGAAACAGCACGGCAAATTCGGGGCTCGTTTGAAACTGCGCCCAGTAGGCTTTGGAGGCGAGCTGCCGCACATGCGCCTCGAGCTGCTGCGCATGGCGCTTCATCTGTAGCTGCCGTCCCTCCTCAGTTGGCGCCTCGAGCGCCTCAAGATAGGCATCGAGCGGCGTCTTCACGTCGATGACGAGGTCGCGCCCGTCGGGCATGTGCACCACGAGATCCGGCCGCAGCACCCCGTCCTGGCCTGCGATGTGCTGCTGCTCCGTGAAATCGCAGTGCGCCGAGAGGCCGGCGAGCTCCACGACGCGGCGCAGCGTAATTTCACCCCAGCGGCCGCGCACTTCGGGCCGCCGCAATGCCGTCACCAGCGCGCGCGTTTCGCGCTGCAGCTGCGCATGGCCGCCGGCGAGCGTCTCGATCTGCACGCGTAGGCTGGCGAAGGCATCGCGCCGCTCGCGCTCGAGGCTTTGCACCTGTGCTTCGGTGCGCTCGAGCGCGACGCGCAAGGGTTCGATGAGCTGGCTGATCGCGACTTCACGCTCCTTCAAGGCGCTCTCGCCAATCACGTGCTCGCGGCTCAAGGCCTCGCGCGCCATGCGCAGGAACACTTCGCTGTTGGCGCGCAGCGTCTCTCCGGCCACCGAATCGAAGGCCGCGCGCAGGCGCGCATCCGAGCGTGCCAGGTCGTTCGCGACGCGCCGTTGCGAGAGCAGAAAGCCTGCAAGCACGCCCAAAGCAGCGCCTGCGAGGAGCGCTGCCAGCGCCACGGCAATGACGGTAGCGGCGCTCACGCGTCAGCTCGCAAGATGGGCGATGTAGTTCACGGCCGGATCGCGCGTCAGACGCACCGCCTGCGTGAGCGGGCTGAAATCAAGCCCCGCAACTTCATGCAGACTCAAACCGGCCGCGCGTGCCCAGCGCGCAAGCTCCGCCGGGCGGATGAGCCGCTCGTACTCGTGCGTGCCGCGCGGGATCAGTTTCAGAAGATACTCGGCCGCGACGATCGCCAGCAGAAAGGACTTCAAATTGCGGTTGATGGTTGAGACGAATACGGCGCCGCCCGGGCGCACCAGGCGTGCGAGCGCTGCGACCGTGGATGACGGCTCGGGCACGTGCTCGAGCATTTCCATGCAGGTAACGATGTCAAATGTGGCGGGCGCCGCTGCAGCGAGCGTGTGCGCATCCTCGAGCCGATAGTCGATCTTGAGGTTCTCGGCGGCCGCGTGCAGACGTGCCACCTCAACCATGCCCGGCGCAAGATCAATCCCGGTGACGTGCGCGCCGGCGCGTGCGAAGACTTCGCACAAAAGTCCGCCGCCGCAGCCGACATCGAGCACTCGGGCGCCGGCGAGGGTGGCGCGCTCGGCCACGAAGCGCGCGCGCACCGGGTTCAACAGATGCAGCGGACGAAACTCGCCATGCGGATCCCAGAAGCGTGGCGCGAGCGCATCGAATTTATCAAGTTCCGCGCGATCCGCGGCGCAAGCGGGTGCAGCGTCGAGGTCAGTATCGCTCGTGGGGGTTGGCGGCATAGGCACAAAAAACACGCGGAATCCAGGCCGCGCGAGTATATCGGGCCGAACCCGCAAACGCTCAAGAACCCATGCTCTGCAGCTGTCGTGACTGCGCTTGCGATCGCGGCACTGTGCTAAAATTTCGTTTTCCCTCAAGCCAGTTCGCATGCCCGAAATCGCCCGCGAAGTCCAGGCCGTCAATCTCGAAGATGAGATGCGGCAGTCCTACCTTGACTATGCCATGAGCGTGATCGTCGGGCGCGCGCTGCCCGATATCCGCGATGGGCTCAAGCCCGTGCACCGGCGCGTGCTGTACGCCATGCGCGAGCTCGGCACCGACTGGAACAAGCCCTACAAGAAATCCGCGCGCGTCGTCGGCGACGTGATCGGCAAATACCATCCGCATGGCGACACCGCGGTGTATGACGCCATGGTGCGCATGGCGCAGCCATTTTCCATGCGCTATCTCCTGATTGACGGCCAGGGCAATTTCGGCTCCGTCGACGGCGATCCGCCGGCGGCGATGCGCTACACCGAAGTGCGCATGTCGAAGATCGCAAGCGAGCTCTTGGCCGATATCGACAAGGAAACCGTCGATTTCGTTGCGAACTACGACGAGTCGGAGTCCGAGCCTGCGGTGTTGCCGGCGCGCGTGCCCAACCTCCTCATCAACGGCGCATCCGGCATCGCGGTGGGTATGGCCACCAATATTCCGCCGCACAATCTGACCGAGGTGGTGGGCGCATGTTTGGCGCTGCTCGAAGATCCGTCGCTGCCGCTTGCGGCGCTCATGCAGCACATCCCGGGTCCGGATTTCCCGACCGCCGGCATCATCAACGGCGCGCAGGAGATTGCGACGGCCTACCGCACCGGGCGCGGCCGCCTGTCGGTGCGCTGCCGCGCGCATTTTGAGGACATCGGCAAAGGCGACCGCCAGGCGATCATCGTCACCGAGCTTCCCTATCAGGTGAACAAGGCGCGCCTCCTCGAGCGCATCGCGGATCTGGTGCGTGCGAAGGACATCGAGGGGATTTCGGAGCTGCGCGACGAGTCCGACAAGGACGGCATGCGCGTCGTCATTGAACTGAAGCGCGGCGAGGTGGGCGAGGTGGTCCTCAACAACCTCTATGCGCAGACACCGATGGAAACGGTGTTCGGCATCAACATGGTGGCGCTGCAGGATGGGCAGCCGAAACTTCTGTCGCTGAAGGAGATCCTCGAGGCGTTCGTGCGCCACCGCCGCGAGGTGGTCACGCGGCGCACGATTCATGATCTTGCCAAGGCGCGCGAGCGCGCGCACGTGCTCGAGGGGCTCGCCGTGGCGCTTGCCAACATCGACGCCATCATCGCCGTCATCAAAGCCGCGCCCGCGCCGGCTCAAGCGCGTGAAGCCCTGCAGGCGCGGCCCTGGCCGGCCGGCATCGTGCCCGAGCTTCTGGCCCGCGCGGGCAGCGTTTCCACGCGCCCGAGCACCCTGGCGGCCGATTTGGGCCTCACGGAGGCGGGGTATCAGCTGTCGGAGGCGCAGGCGCAGGCCATTCTCGACATGCGGCTCAATCGCCTGACGGGGCTCGAGCAGGACAAGATTGTCGCCGAATACCGCGAGCTCCTCGCCAGCATCGGCGATTTGAGCGATATTCTCGCCCGCCCGGAGCGCCTGACGCAGGTCGTGCGCGCCGAGCTCGAGGAGATCCGCGAGAACTATGGCGACGCGCGCCGCACCGAGATCAGTCGCGATCACCTGGATCTCACCACCGAGGATCTCATCGAACCTCAGGATGTGGTGGTGACCCTTTCACACGCGGGTTATGCGAAGTCGCAGCCCGTCGCCGAGTATCAAACACAGCGCCGCGGCGGTCGCGGCAAAGCGGCAACCGCCGTAAAGGATGAGGACTTCGTGGAAAAATTATTTGTTGCACACACTCACGACACCGTCTTGTGCTTCTCGAACCGCGGCCAGGTGTACTGGTTGAAGGTGCATCAGCTGCCGCAGGCCGGCAGAAATGCCCGCGGCAAACCCATGGTCAATCTCCTGCCCTTGGAAGAGGGCGAGAAGATCAATGCCGTGCTGCCGGTGAAGCAGTACGACGAGCAGCACTTCGTGTTCATGGCGACGAGCCAGGGCACGGTGAAGAAGACGCCGCTCGATGCCTTCTCGCGGCCGCGCTCGGCGGGCATCATCGCCATCGACCTGCACGACAACGACCGCCTGGTGGGCGTTGCCCTCACCGACGGGCAGCGCGAAGTCATCCTGGTCACAAGCGGCGGCAAGGCCATCCGCTTTCCCGAAGAGGAAGTGCGGCCGATGGGCCGCGAGGCGGCCGGAGTGCGCGGTGTCAAGTTGGGCGATGGTCAGGAATTGATCGCGCTCATTGTCGTCGGCGAGGGACACATCCTGACGGCCTCGGAGCACGGCTATGGCAAGCGCACGCCGCTTGAGGATTTTCCGGTGCATGGCCGCG
>Ga0302326_10012014_pt1 | contig 18540 bp, 17 predicted proteins | sample Palsa_T0_3_FD_202264 | JGI IMG/M metagenome (GOLD analysis project Ga0302326, IMG submission 202264) | Peat permafrost microbial communities from Stordalen Mire near Abisko, Sweden - Palsa_T0_3 | ecosystem: Environmental > Terrestrial > Soil > Palsa > Peat permafrost | place: Sweden: Abisko...
AGTGGGCCGTTCGTCGGCCTGCCCGAAGGCCAGATGGGCAACAGCGAGGTCGGCCATCTCAACATCGGCGCCGGCCGCATCGTTCACATGGACATCACCCGCATCGATCTGATGATCCAGAACGGCGAATTCTTCTCGCATCCCATTCTGCTGGCGGCCATGAAGCATGCATGTGTCGCTGAACGCCAGTTGCATCTGTTCGGCCTGGTCTCCGATGGCGGCGTGCACTCGCAGCAGGCTCATCTCTACGCGCTCTTGAAAATGGCGAAGCAGCAAGGCGTCGACCGGGTCTTCGTCCACGCCTTCATGGACGGACGCGACACTCTGCCCACCAACGGCGCCGGCTATCTCGAACAGCTTCAGCAGAAGATGCGCGAGTACAACTCCGGCAAAATCGCTACCGTGAACGGCCGCTACTACGCCATGGACCGCGACCGCCGCTGGGAGCGCATCGCCAAAGCCTACAACGCGATGGTCTTCGCCGACGCCGAAGGCGGCAAGAACGCCGATCCTGTTCAGGGCATGAAAGATTCCTACAACAAAGGCGTCACCGATGAATTCGTGATCCCATTTGTTTGTATTGACAAGAATGGCCAGCCGATCGCCTCGATCCGCGATGACGATGCCTGCATCTGTTTCAACTTCCGGGCCGACCGCGTCCGCCAGATCACGCGCGCCCTGGCCCGAAACAGCGGACTAAACGCCAATGGCGGCGGCGATCTTCCCGGCGCGGAGGATCTTGACGCTACGATTCCCCGCGACCGCCTTCCGAAAGCGCTCCACTACGTTTGCATGACGCAGTACGACAAAAACTTCAGCCTGCCGGTGGTGATTCCATCGGAATCGATGGCGAACATCCTGGCCAACGTGATGGGCGGCCTCAACATGCGCAACCTGCGCGTGGCCGAGACTGAGAAGTATGCGCACGTTACCTATTTCTTCAACGGCGGCGTTGAGCAACCATTCCCCGGCGAGGAGCGCCTAGTCATCCCTTCGCAAAAGGTCGCGACTTATGATCTCAAGCCGGAAATGAGCGCCGCCGGCATCGCCGACGCCGTCGTAAAAGCCACGGAAGACGGAACCTTTGACGTAATCATCGTCAACTTTGCCAACGCGGACATGGTTGGCCACTCCGGCAAGATCGAGCCCACTGTGAAAGCGGTCGAGACCGTGGACGCCTGCCTCGCCCGCATCGAGTCCGCGGTTCGCGCCAGAGGCGGCGCCATGCTCATCACCGCGGACCACGGCAATGCCGAAATGATGATCGACCCCGCCACCGGAGGACCGCACACCGCTCACACGACCAACCCGGTGCCTTTCATCGTCGTCGCCGAAGATGCGAAGCAGTACACACTGAAGCCCAACGGCTCATTGCGCGATATTTCCCCCACCATGCTGGGGATTCTCGGCGTCGACGAACCCAAAGAAATGACCGGTCAAGATCTGCGTAGTCTGCGGAAGGTTTAAGAGTTGTCATTCCGACGCGAGCGCAGCGAGACAGGGGGAATCTGCTTTCACGTGCCACATCCCGGCTCTCGAAATTATTTTGTGGGCGCTTAAGGTCAACGTGCCGGGCTTGAATCCAGATCAGCACACATGACAGATCGACTCTGTAAAATTCCTGGAATGAGGTAGTTACAAGAAACTCGATCCAATCGATCTGACTAAGATCTTGCATCCAAACAAGCCCGCAAAACATTCCGGACAAAGGAGTTAGCGGGCGCAAAGCGCAAAGCCTGCGATTTCGGTTTTCAAAGAGCGGGTGAAGATTTGGATTAATGATGAAATAAATCGGGGGCTCCGCACAAGGTTGGATGTCACAAGCCGTCCACAAAATAATTCAGGAGTCGGGAACACAGGGGCGCCAGCGCTCAATCGACCGATGACCCGATCTCCCCATTACCCGATGTTTCTTCGTGCTACAGTTTCCTCGCGGGCGATTATGTTCGCCTGAATTCCACGGGAGCGCAGATTATGGAACCGCAGATCATTCTGATCCATCTGGTGCTCAAGCTGGCCGTCGCCGCCGCGGTGTCCAGCAGCCTGGTGCGGTCCAAGGAATTTAAGCTCTTGTTGTTTCGCGAGGAGCGCACGCTGCGGCAGAAGTTTTACCTCGTGTTGTGCATCGCTCTGCCCATCACGGCGGGCGTCTGGATTCGCCTCCTGGTGCCAAGTTTTCTGGCGGGCGACCTGAGTTTTGAGACTGCTCTTCTCCTGGGCGTAATCGGCGGACGCTGGGCGGGATCTCTCGGTGGAGTGCTCATGGGTCTGCCCGCTCTGCTGCACGGCGAATGGGCGGCCATGCCGTTCGATGTGCTTTGTGGTTTTCTTGCTGGGCAACTCCGTACCATGGCGCTCGATAAAGACGACATCTGGTCGTTCTCTCCCTTCATCGATCAAAGCATCTTTCGCCTGATCCGCCGGAATCTACCGACGCCGCGCCTGTTCGACTGGCAGATCATGTTCTTCACCACGGTCGTGGGCCTGCGCTTCGTGCAGACGGAGCTGGTGCGATACTTCCCGCACTCTATCTTCAGCATGGAGAGCCCCGGAAACTATTGGGTGTGGGCTGCGATCTATGCCACCTCAGTGACGGCTATCGGAATCGAAATCAAGATATTCAACGGCGTGCGCATTCAGATCAAACTCGAGGAGCAGGAAAGGTTGCTGCTGCATGCGCGGATGGAGGCGCTGCAGAACCAGATCAATCCTCATTTTCTCTTCAATACCCTGAACTCGATTTCTTCTCTGGTGCGCTTCGATCCGGAGAAGGCGCGCGACGTGATTTCCAAACTGGCCACCATTCTCCGGCGTTTGCTGAACAGCGCGGATTCCTTCGTGCCGCTCCGCGAAGAAGTGGAATTCATCGACAATTATCTCGACATCGAAGTGGTTCGCTTCGGACACGACAAACTTCAGGTGGTAAAGGAACTCGATCCTGCCTCGCTCGACGTAATGGTTCCCAGCATGTTGCTGCAGCCGCTGGTGGAGAACTCCATCAAGCATGGGCTCTCTTCCAAGGTCGAGGGTGGCAGCATCTACCTGCGCAGCCGCTTGTCCGAATCCGGGCTGGTGATTGAAGTGGAAGATGATGGCGTGGGCATGGGTGCGATGCAGGTTCTGGAATCGGCCACTACCCGGGGCAATGGCATTGGCATGGCGAACGTTTCCGAGCGTCTTCAGGTGTTGTACGGCGATACGGCGCGCATGACCATCGATAGCCATGAAGGGAAGGGAACTCTGGTGCGCATCCGCTTGCCGCTCCTACAGGCGATGGGCGCGGTTCCGGAGGCGTTCTACGAAGAGCGCCCGATTACGCGCCGGTAAAATTCCTCATATTGCGGAACAATCAGGCTGGAGCAGAAGCGCGACGAAGCGACAGCCCTGGCCGCCTTGCCCATTGCTTTCAGCCGGCTCTCATCGCTCAGGAGTTCGATGGCGTAACGAGCCATGGTATCCACATCGCCGACGTCCGCCAGGTAGCCGCTGACGCCGTGTTCAATCACTTCCGGCACGCCGCCGGTTCGCGTCGCGATCGGGACCACTTCACAGGCCATCCCTTCGAGCGCCGCCAGACCAAAGGATTCCAGCTCGCTCGGCATCAGCAGAATGTCGGCGACTCCCAGCTTCTCCTGTACTTGATCCTGTTTGCCGAGGAAAAGCACGTCTTCATGAATTCCTTTTTGCACGGCCAACCATTCAGCAACCGAACGGTCGGGCCCGTCGCCGATCAGCAGCAGTTTCGAGGGCACTTGCTTGTGCACACGGTCAAAAATCTCGACCACGTCCGTGACCCGCTTCACCGGCCGAAAATTCGAGAGGTGCACCAGCAAGCGCTCACCCTTGGGCGCATACTCGACGCGTAGCTCCGCCGAGTTCTTGGGCCTGCAATACACATCGCAGTTCACCGAGTTGTAGATGACCGCGATTTCCTTCTTCACGTCGAAAACCCGCATGGTGCGGTCGCGCAGATAATTGGAAATCGCCGTGACGCCGTCGCTCTGGTCGATGGAGTAGCGCGTGATCGGCAAATACGACCGGTCGAGTCCGACCAGCGTAATGTCGGTGCCATGGAGAGTCGTAACGAAAGGGAGCCGGCGTCCGCGCGGGCCCTCCGCCATCATCTGGCGCGCGAGCAGGGCGCTCACTGAGTGCGGGATCGCGTAGTGCACGTGCAGCAGGTCGAGATCGTAGAGTTGCGCAACTTCGGCCATCCGCGTCGCCAGCGCAAGGTCGTACGGCGGATAGTCGAATAGCGGATAACGGGACACCTCGACTTCGTGGTAATGAATGTTGGGTTCCTGACCTCGCAGCCGGATGGGCTGGGCATAGGAAATGAAATGTATCTCGTGGCCGCGCTGCGCCAACTCGAGGCCGAGCTCCGTTGCCACCACGCCGCTGCCGCCGTAGGTGGGATAACACGTGATCCCGATCTTCATTCCGCGAGGCCAGCCCCTTCTTGACGGTTCTGCATGGTTCTGTAATTCGATGGCGGCAAACAACAGACGATGCAGATTCTACAGGTGCGGGCTGGTTTTGCGGGGAAGTTGATTCCGCGGCGAGGACTATTCCGAGTGCTTCTGTGCCGGCTTGGAAAATCCGCGGTCAACCTTGTCGAGGTGAGCCTGGAAGCGTTTCTTGGATTCGTCCGGCATGCCCGTGAATTCAATACCCATGCCGACTCCGGGATCGCAGGTTCGAACCGTCGCGGTGGCGGTCAGGTGCTCCTGGTCGATCCACAAATCCACTCGCAGTACGGTGGAAATCGGCAGAGGCATGGCAACCTCAACATAACAACCATTTCCGCTAATGTCAGTGGCATTGACACGCATGGGAGTATTGACACGCTCATCGCGGAATTCCAGCGGGAATGAAACTTTGTGACGTTGAAATCTTCTACGATTATCGGCAGTGGGAACCGGAAGGTTCGACCGCATCTCCAGCGGTAACTCGGAGATCCACGGGCACTCCTGATCGACCACCAACTGAACCCCAACCTGAACCTTTTTTGACGCTCCCGCTTCCATGAGCCAGATTACTTTGCAGCGGGCCTTTCGGGTCTCGAATTGAACGCCGACCACGTCGCCCACTTTCAGTTCGTGCTCAAGCCCGCTGATGCAGGCTCCGGTAATGCTGACATTCTGAGCTGTGGCGTTCTGATGGAAGGGCTGGTTGTTGGCGCCCATGCCCCACACACGTATGCGCAGGTCCAAGGTCGCACGCGGGGCTGCCCCAACAACGGACATAGTTTTACCGGCCTCCCGGACTTGATCGTCTTAGCCGAATCTAACCGCCATGATAAACCCTGGGAGAATGTTCCTTAAGGTTACCGAGGTCACTCAACCGGGGCGGTGGTTGCTTTCTCTCTGTCTCTTTGACTTGGACTTGCGATTGTAGAGCATTAGGGGCTGGTTTGGTGTGCATTCAGGTCGAGGTAAGAAATTAAGGTTATTCCTTGATCGAGCAGCAACTGCCGCGCTTCGGGCAAAGTCAGCACATGCAATTCCGTCTCCCGCGATTCGCGCAGACGAGTGTTGGCTGACTTTAGATCGTCATCGTTATAACCCGGATGGCAGACGAACTCCCAGGTGCCTTCGGGAATGATGCCAGAGATTGCCCGGAAAAGCTTTTCGTCGAGTGCGCCCGTCACCACGATGCCGAACGTGCCATCGGGAGTTACGAACCCCTCCCGCTTCGCTGCGTCGCGAAAGCTGGCGGCAAGAGCCCGAAGGATTCGCACTTCGGCATAACGCGTCCACAGACCGGGCCGCGCCAACAACGCACGAGATCGCAACGGTTTGCTGGGGCCGAAGGGATTCCGAATGGCACGCACGCCGCAAGACCGCGCGGCGCGCAACAAGGGCCGCAACACTGCCGGAAACAAATGGGTGTGCTTGTGAGTGTCGACGTGAGACACGCTGACCCCGGCCGATTGTAGCCTGCGAATCTGCGCGCCTACTTCGAGTTCGATCTCGTCCGGATCGAGGCGGCCGGCAAGCGCCCGGGCGGCGAAAGACTTCACCCCGTTGCGGAAGCGCCGGCCGCTGGCCTGCGCCGACGTGATAGAAGGCAGCAATGCCGGATCAGCCACCGGTTCGCCGTCGATCAGCGTGACATGGCAGCCCACGCTGAGAGCCGGAAGAGTCTTCGCCAGCCGTGCCGCGTCGTCGAATGCGCGCCCGCCAGCCATCAGCGTGGAGGAGGTCACGATTCCATTGATATGAGCTTCGACGATGCCGCGATTGACCCCGGCGGTAAAGCCAAAGTCATCGGCATTGACGATCAAACGTCGCACTGCGCCAGTCTAGCAGGGCGCAAAACTGCCTGGCACGATCAGAGACCGTTTGACCAATTTTTTGCCAGTCGCGTACACTCACGGAAGCGCATTCCTCTCGGATGCCCTCCGACATCCCGAACGAGCCTTTCCAGGACAGACGAGAGGGCGGTTAGCTCAGCTGGTTAGAGCGCCTGCCTTACAAGCAGGAGGTCGCAGGTTCGAGTCCTGCACTGCCCACCAATTCCTGAACATAAGTCGTGCCGATGCCGCACGTCGGGCTCTGAAGTCTTGAGATCGAATAGCGCCATGAGTCCAGAGGTTTCCGATCTTCTAAAACGGGCACTCGCGCTGCCGATTGGGGAGCGCGCCGCATTGGCCAATATTCTGCTCGACAGTCTCGAACATGCCGAGGAATCCGTTCAAGCGGCTTGGGACGAAGAGGTAGCGCGCCGTGTGCAAGACCTGAAGGCGGGCAAGGCCGTAACTGTGCCTTGGGAAGAATTGCATCAAGAGCTGTTGGCGATGTTGAATGACCACTAACGGCGTTCGACCTCACAGGGGGGTTCCTTTTTACTCTTTTAGTAGAAGCGAATGCCAAGCACTTTCGTGGGGTTGAGGTGGCACGGAATAAGGATGAAGCGGGATCACGCTTCGAATTCTCACTTCTTGCAAAGGAAACGAGAAGGGGGCACCCCGGCGTTGTCGTTTCGGCCGCGTAGGGTCGGCGTCAAAGTCAAAATCACAAGCAAAAGCAAAATCAACGGCACGGCAACGGACAGGAGTGTCCGTTCCACACGGGCATTCCACACGGGCATCGCTGCGCGACGCGGACAGCCGAGGGCGGCTGTCCCCACATTTACTTGTCCACTCCAATCCAACTTGGGCTTGCCTACTACTGCTGTTGTTGTTGCTGCTGTTCGTGGTCGAGGCGGTTGGCGCGGAGCAGGGCGGGCCGGGATTGGATGACTACGGTGGTAGCGGGAGGTTCGGGGAGCGGGTCGTCGGAGGGGCTGACGGTGACGGCGACGCTGAGTTCGCCGTGGGCTTCGCCCTTGTGGACGCCGCGGGTGGGGGGAACGTCGGCGTAGTCGCGTCCGATGGCGACGCGAATGTGGCGGTCGCCGCCGACCAGATTGTTGGTGGGGTCAAAGGCGATCCAGCCGAGAGGCGGCACGAGGGCTTCGACCCAGGCGTGGGACGCTCCGGCTAAGGAGCGATCGGTGGTTTCCTGCGATTCGTCGTGATGAAACATGTATCCGCTGACGTAGCGGCAGGGAATTTGCAGCGGACGCACCAGGGCAATCATGATGTGAGCGAAATCCTGACAGACTCCGTGGCGGGATTGCAGGGCTTCGTCGATGGGAGAGTCGACTTTGGTGCTGTTCTTCACGTAGTCGAAAGATTCGTAGATGGCTTCGTTGACCTCGGTGAGCAACTGCAGCGGAGTGTCGCGGCGTTGGCATTCGATCTGTTCGGCGAGCGCGTGGAGGCGGTCGCTGGGCTTGGCAAAATAACTCGGGAGCAGCATCTCCCAGTAGTCTTCGGTGGGGGACTGGGCGGCGACGGCGCGGTCGAGATCTCTCCAGTTACCGGCGTCGGCGGCGCGCGGAGGCGGCACGGAATCGACTTCGACAGAAGAGCGAGCGGTGACCTTGACCTGCGTGTGGTTTCCCGCGATATCGAAATGATGCACGGTGTTGCCCGTGAAATCGCGGTACTGCATGATGTTGGCCGCGGGGTCGACGTCGAGTTGAAAGGTGAGGCAGCGCTGCCGGCCGTCGCTGCGGGGCTGCATGCGAACTTCCATCACGCTTTCGCGGACGGCCTGGTGGTAGGTGAAGGTGGTGGTGTGGAGGACGGAGTAGATCAATGTAGGGAGTCTCCTTCAGCGGCTAAAGTCGCAATTCGTTTGCAAGTCTTTACGGCACGACTGAAGTCGTGCCCTTCCCGAACCACTACGCCACCAGGGCCGACTCGACCGAATAGTCAAAATAAATCTGATGGATGGCGGAGTGGGCCTGGGTGCACTGCCAGCGGATGCTGTCGACAAATGCGTTGGCGCCGGAGGCCATGATTTCGTCGATCTGGCTGAAGCTGAGCGTGGCGCGGAGGCGTCCCGCGATGCGCACTGGCTGCTCGGCCTTGCGCTCGGTCAGTTCAGAGATGGCGCGCAGCGCGGAATGCACCATGTCGACAGAAAAGCGCACGGAGTGCGGGAAGCTGGGATTCAGCAGCAGAAACTCGGCAACGCGCAAGGGGCGCAGTTCCGCGGTATGAGCCTTGCAATAGGCCTGAAATGCGGCGCAGGATTTCAGCAATCCCACCCACTCGAGATACTCTTCGCTTTCAACTGCCTGGTCGTCGACGGGATGAGGCAGGCGGTTGAAGTGACTGCCAATCAGCCGGGCGACGGAGTCGGTGCGCTCGACGAAGCGGCCGAGTTGGATGTAATGCCAGCCTTCGCCGTGGGACATGGTGGAGTCGGTGACGCCTTGAAAAAGGTGCGCGCCCTCCTGAACGGCGCGAAAGAAAACATAGGAGTCGAGCAGTCCAGCCTCGGTGGATGCTGTGCTCTTGACTTGCAGGAAGAGACGATTGAGCTGCTCCCACATGTCGGAGCCGCACTGCTCGCGCACCTGGCGCAGGTTCTCGCGGGCGGCTGCGATGCAGGAAATGATCGAAGAGGGATTGGTCCGGTCCAGGGTGAGAAGGTGAGTAAGGGTTTCAGCGTCGATCGCGCCGTTTTCTGGAGCCGGGACTTGCAGAGCTTCCAGCAGGCCGAGCCAGCGTCCGGAGCCGGCAGCGGGCGATTGATCGAGGCGAAGTTGAAGGTCGACGTCGATCAGGCGCGCAGTGTGCTCGGCGCGCTCGAGATAGCGGCTCATCCAATAGAGGCTGTCGGCGGCGCGCGACAGCATGGTGGTTTCGCGACTGTTATTCATATGCTTAACTCGTCATGCGCGAAGCACCCAGGTATCTTTGCTGCCGCCGCCCTGGGATGAATTCACCACCAGCGATCCTCGACGCAATGCTACGCGCGTCAGGCCGCCGGGAACCAGCGTTACGTTCTCTCCATAAAGAATGTAGGGCCGCAGGTCAACGTGGCGCGCCTGCGCCTCGCCATCGAGGAAGCATGGTGCGCGTGAGAGGCTGAGCGTTGGCTGAGCGATGTAGTTGCGGGGATCGTCCTGAATGCGGCGGCGGAAGTCTGCTCGCTCCTGCGCCGTGCTCTGCGGGCCGATCAACATGCCATAGCCTCCGGATTCGCCGACCGCTTTCACGACCAGTTGGTCGAGGTGTTCGAGAACATAATCCCGTTGTGAGCGATCCGTCAGCATGTAGGTTTGAACATTATTGAGGATGGGATCTTCTCCCAAATAATAGCGAATGATCTGCGGTACGTAAGCGTAAACGGCCTTGTCGTCGGCGACGCCGGTTCCAATCGCGTTGGCCAGGACGACATTGCCGGCGCGGTAGGCGTTGAATAGTCCCGGGACACCCAGGCTGGAGTCGCGCTGGAAGCAAAGCGGATCCAAAAAGTCGTCGTCGACGCGGCGGTAGATGACGTCGACCCGGCGCAATCCGGCGGTGGTGCGCATGTAGGCCACGTTGTCGTGCACCAGGAGATCACGGCCTTCGACCAGTTCGATCCCCATCTGCTGCGCCAGAAAAGTGTGTTCAAAATATGCCGAGTTGAAAACTCCTGGGGTCAGCAAGACCACAGTGGGTTCGTGCCGGGCAGAAGAATTGGGCGGGCTGAGGGCTCGCAAAGTCGAGAGCAACGCCTGCGCGTAGTGATCGACCGGGCAAACGCCGTAATCGCGGAAGAGCGTGGGAAAGACTTTCTTCAAGACCTTCCGGTTGGCCAGCATGTAGGAGACACCGCTGGGGACGCGGAGATTGTCCTCGAGCACGGCGAAGTTGCCGTCGGGAAGACGCACCAGATCGGTACCGCAGATGCTGACGTAGATTCCGCGCGGCACGGTGAGACCGCGCATCTCACGCCGGAAGTGACGGCAACTGTAGACCAGATCCCTGGGGACGATGCCATCGGCGAGAATTTTCCCGCTGTGGTAAATATCCTCCAGAAACAGATTCAGGGCGGCGATGCGTTGGGTGAGGCCGCTTTCGATTTTGCGCCATTCCGAGTGCGGAATGATCCGCGGCAAAAGATCGTTTGGAAAAACGCGCTCGGTCCCCTCCGAGTTGCCGTAGACCGTGAAGGTAATACCCTGATGTAGGAACGACAGGTCGGCGGCCTGCTGGCTTTTGCGCAATTCCTCGGGAGGCAGGTCAAGCAGGGTCTGAAACAGCGGGCGATAGTGCGGGCGCGGCACGCCGGGCGACTCGAACATCTCGTCGTAGGCGCTGTCAAACTGGTAATTGCGAAAAGGCGGGCGGGATAGGGGATGGGCGGACTCAGGCATCGTCATCCGCCGCAGCACACTGCGGGTTCGAGTACGGCTATGCTGCACCCAAGGACTCTAAGGGGCGGGCAATCGCAAGTCCAATCGAATTTGCTTATGGGGTCGATTCAGTTTTCCAAGCGGTGAGGCTTGACAGGAAGAATACTCTTCGTAGGTTAAGTGCGCCAGATACGCTGCTGGGCGTCGAGGGAAGAAAACATGACGGGCTCGTGGTGAACGCTGGTGGCGTGGAGATTAATGGCGGTAGCGGCCTGGGTGCGGAGGTTGCCGTCGCGCAGGTCAAAATCGAGAGTGCTGACCTGGTGCGCGCAACGCGTGCAGCTGAACTTCGTGCCGCCTTTGATGCGAGTCATGGTGTAGTGACGCTTCACAATTTCAGTGTAGTCGCTTGGGGCCAGAGTGGCGCGCACGGTAGTGGGGCGGCGAAGGTAATGAGCGGATGAGACTGTTCTAAGACGGGTCGGGAGGAAGTCAGAAGAGAGAATGAAAAAGTAAGACCGTGCGTTGTTTACTTCTTCATTCTGACCTCTGACTTCTGACTTCTGACCTGGCGTCCCTACTTTGCCAAGCGGTTGTACTTCTTTAATACATCGCGGAGGCGGTCGTGGGGCAGCGCGATCACTTCGTGATCATTGATGCCTTTCATGGTTTCGGCGGCGACCATGGCGTTGACGACCGCCTCTTCGGTTGCCTGAACTGTGGCGAGAAAGATTGGGTCGAGCGAGTCGTTTGGGAGCATGGTGAGCTGGTGCAATCCCTTGCTGCCGACTGCGCCGGAGTTGGCGGTGGAGAAAGCGAGGAAGATATCGCCGGAGCCGTCGCCTGAGTAGCTGCCGTCGCGGCCTAGACCGAGTGAAACTTTCTTGGCGACGCGCTTCAGTTGTGTGGGAATGAGCGGCGCGTCGGTGGCTACGATGACGATGATGGAGCCGGTGTCATCGCTCTTGCCGTAGGCAGGGTGCTCGGGAATCTCCTTGCCAACGGGAACGCCGGCGATGCGTAGTTGATCGCGGCGTCCGTAGTTGCACTGGACCAGGACGCCGATGGTATAGCCTCCGTCTTTAGCGTCCAGCACACGCGAAGAGGTGCCGATGCCACCTTTGAATTCGTTGCAGATCATGCCCGTGCCGCCGCCCACATTGCCTTCCTCGACCGGGCCGGAGTGGGCAGTGTCGAGAGCATGCCAGGCGTCTTCCGGCATCACGTGAAACCCGTTGATGTCGTTGAGCCAGCCATCCCAAGTTTCGGCGACTACGGGGAGCGACCACCAATAGCCTTCCATGTCAGGGGTGCCGTGCTTGACCTTCCAGGCGATGACGGCATCGCGGACCACCCCGACGCTGTGGGTGTTCGTGATCATCACCGGACCATTGAGAAAGCCGGAGTCGTCAACCCAGGTGGTGCCGGTCATCTCACCGTTGCCGTTAAGAGTGAACCAGGCGGCAAAGACGGCGTCGTTACTCGTTTTGCCGCGGGGATGAATGGCGGTGACGCCGGTGCGCACCGGTCCCTTCCCGACTACGAGTTTGCCTTGGCCGGATATTAGCGTGGTGTGGCCGACTTCGACTCCTTTGACGTCTGTAATTGCGTTGTTGGGTCCGGGAGCGCCGTCGAACGGGACGCCGAGATCACGGGCGCGGACTTTTTGCGCGGAGGCAGTGAGGGTTATGGTGAGGAGGAGTGCAACCGGGATGACGCGGTTTGCAACTGATAAGAACATGTGGGCCTCCGGGAACGGGGAAGTATAATCGTTTCGCAGAGGAAATGTTTTGCGGAGTGGAACATAGCGAGGATGAAGATGGACGGCTGGAAGAAGGCGGTGGTGGCGGGTTCGGTTGGGGCGGCGACGGTTCTATTCCTGAAGAAGAAATATCCGGCGGGCGTGCTGGCGACTGGGGTTGGACTGGCGGTGCTGGCCTCGGAGTTTCCCGAGAAATTTGAGAAGCTGCGAAGGTCTCTGCCGGATTATTTTGACCGCGGCATGCAAGTGATGGAGATGGCCGCGCGCGCCGGCAAACGAATTACGGAAGCGGCAGGGCAGTCGGCTTACGACGCGTGGGAAGAAATTGGTGGTTAGCAGAACCGGCTTCCGGCGCCCGGCTTCGGGTTGACTGACTGAGTTCGGCTTCTGATTTTTCGCTGCGCTCCGGACGCCGGGAGCCGATTCTCTCACTCGATGCCGAGTTGCTTTTTGGCTTCGGGACTGAGGCGCTCCGGGCTCCAGGGCGGTGACCACACGACATTCACGGCGGCATTGCGGATCCCGGGCAACTGCTCCAGACGCGATTTTACTTGCGCGCTGATGTTGACATGCTCCGGGCAGCCTTGCGAAGTGAGCGTCATGTCGACGGTGACATCCTGCTTAGCTTGCTCGGGCGTATCGGCGGCAACGGAGGCAAAGTTCACGTTGTAAATGAGGCCGAGGTCGACGATGTTGACCGGGATCTCGGGATCGTAGCAACTTTTCAGCGCGCTTAGAACGTCTTGCTCGGTAACGGTCGGCATTCGAATTCTCCGGGTCTGCTCTCGGCACTGCGTCGGCTGTGCCTGTTCTCTGAATCCTGTTTTGACTACTCCAGTTTACCTCCTTTGAGATGATTCGTCTTCCGGCAACGATCTGATACATTTTTTCCATGATGAGCGAAGAGGCGAAGCAGAGGATCAAGATCACATTGGCGCTGGCGGTTGCAGTGGCCGCGATACGGGCGGGATACATCCTTTACGAGCGGCACGAGGACTTTCTCGCGGCGCAAAAGCAGCAGGAGGCGAAAAATGCCGGGTACTCGAATGCCGATTACTACGTCGCGCCGAGGAAATTATATCCCTACGATTTGAAATCAGCGAAGCAATTGACGCAACAGCCGGTATGGGTGAAGGAGGGATACCGGTACACCTATTATCCGTATGACGCGGCGCGCAAGCGGACGGACTTCGCACATGAGGCGGGACTACTGCTGCCGATCGAGCGCTTGGAGATTAAAGACGTGGTGACGGACGTTCCGGCCTGGCCTGGGAACCGGCGGCAAGTGATGGCGCTGTTTCAGAAAGATGGGAAGAACTATGCGGTGCCGATTGGATTTGAGAACGACGGGCAGTACAAGATTTATTCCGATGAAATGTTCTATGTGGAAGATCCGCGTGTGCTGTACAAGCATTGGCCGGCGGACGTTTGGGATGCGATCTCGCGGCACGAAGTGAAGCCGGGGATGAATGAACTGCAGGCAGACTTCGCGATTGGGATGGGCGTTCCGGACCCTGGCGAGTCAGACGAGAAGACGGTACGCTATCCGGACGGAGGGAAGCCGCTGGTGGTGACTTATCACGAAGGCAAGGCGGAGGAGATTAAGCCGGGTTCGTGAGTGTAGAGTTCGCTTGCTAACTTAAGCACCATAACGATAGTGCAGGTTTGGCGCCAGGTCCGAAAGGTGAGCGGGCTGTGCAACCCTCAAGGAACAGGGGTTGGAGTTTGTGGCTGGGGTACTACGCGAAAGCCGGTGGCGTCGAAGACATAGGTCTTAACTTCTCCGTCGCCACCAGCGGCGGGAATTTCTTTGCCATTCAGCAGGAAGCTGACTCCAGCGGCGTTTCCCGCCTTCACCACGACCTCGCGGTTGGCGCGAACCGAAGTGTTCGCTGGTGCGATCAGGGTCTCATGAGCAAAGGGTTTGCCGTCCGCTGTGATCGAAACCCAGGTGGTTTTTTCGGCACGAATAAGAACGGTGAATGTAGTGGGCGGCTTTTCCGCCACGGCCAGAGCACGGTTGCTCGCGCCCGCGCGATTGGGCTGTGGATCGGGATCGTTTTCGGCAGCCCTGCTAACTGAGCCGGCGATGGACGGTGTGCCGGAGCCCGGCGCATGGACTGCTGCTCCAGAAGCGGTAGGCGAAATGGCTTTGGAGAGCGTGAGCGGTGCGGGCTGCGAGACCCTCCCCGACGACAGTACTTCAGCTGGCGCTACTTTTCCGACGGTCAGGGAACTGGCAGGGTGAGAAGGAGCGGTTGCCAACGAAAGCTGAGCCGAGGCTGGAGCCGGAGATTGCGGCGAAGCTGGAATTGGATTCGAAGCGGCTGCGGTAGGCAAGGCAGATGCGGTTCCGCCGTGACGGCGGGAATTCCAGACGGTAAGCAGCAACGCCACCAGAAGTAAAGCTCCCGCGAGTTTGCCCCAAGGAACCTGCGCAGAGGGGCTGTTGGCGGCTGGCGCGGGATCTCCCGCAGGATAGTGCGGGCGGAAGCGCTCCGTGGGAACGGTGTGGGTTGTGAGATCTCGCGATGGATAGCTGTCTTGAAAATCGCTGTTCTGAGGATCGCTTTCCCCATCCTGGTTACTGCCGTCGTTGCGAGCAAGATCGTGATGGCGAAGAACGTCATTGCGAAGGTCGTGGTTGCGAGAATCCTGGTTGCGAAGGGTGGAGTTGAGGGCCTGGCGCGCCGCGACCGCGTCAGGTTTGCTGGCCGGCGAGCGGAAGTCGGGAAGAATGGACTGGGCCTGAATCTGACTCTCGCGCAAGGCGGTCAGATAATCGGTAATAGCTTCTTCTTCATCCAGTCCAACCAGGCGGGCGTAGGCACGCACGAAACCCTTATTAAAGACGCCGCCCGGAAGCTGGTCAAAGTGTTCGTCTTCCAGGGCGCGCAGCATGCGGGTGCTGATTTTAGTGGTATTGGAAATGGCATCGAGCTCGATGCCCCGCTGTTCGCGCTGCTTGCGAAGTTTTTCCCCGAACGCGCCCACGTCTGCTCCGGCAGGTGGGGTTAGGACTCCGCCTGCATCGAGATGGAATTAATCATAGGCGAAGGCCGACGCAGATGCCACAACGACGTGAAACCCAGCTCAATCTGAGGGTCAATGACCTTGCGATCCGGGCAAACACTTTGCCAGCGATCGAGGGATACGCGGTCACTGATTCTTTTTCTCGAGGGCGACGGTGAATGCGGTCTTGCAGGTCTTGACCGGATCGTCGAATGCCGAGCCCTCACGTTCGCCTTGAGAGGCGCGGAAAAACAGTCCCTGCTTGATTTTGTCGGGCAGTCCGATGAAGCGAGCCTTGCCCGCGGCGTTGGTCCCCACTTCCAGGTCCAACTTGTGAAAGCCTCCGAACCGGTAGGCGATATGGACGCGGATCCTGGCGTCGTAGACCGGCGCACCCGATGCGTCGGTGATGGTGAAATCGGCGGAGCAGGGGCCGATTCCGCCGTCGATGACGGGGACAGCGTCCGGATCCGGCGTGGCATTTTGGGCTTGAAGGGCTGGCGAACATAACGTCGCGAGGGCGAAAGCGGTTGCTAGTACAAATCTTGCTAATACAAACCTGTGGCGGATGGATATGTGCATGCGTACAACGATACGCCTGCAGAGTCCTAAATTCATCAAACACCAAGGGCCACGAAGTTGCAGGAAGGTATGAATCGCACGGACTGGCTTCGCGCTTCGGGGGCGAAGAGGCGTAAAATCAGTCTTCCATTGGCTTTAAGGGTTCCGGTTACCAACGTTCATTGCCCCTTGTGGGGGGCCCTCATATAATTTTTGGAACTGTCACTCCGTCCAGATTAGACCAGGAATCGAGATCGGGAAATCAGGCATGTCCGAGGCCACCGGCACACAATTGACGCGCCAGAGCCAGGAGCTGACCATCTTCCACGACGTGGCCAAGGCGCTCACGTCGTCGCTGGACCTCGACTCCATTTTGCAGACCATCATGGAAAAGATGGGGGAGTACTTCCGTCCCGACACCTGGTCGCTGCTGATGGTGGACGAGCAGCAGAACGACCTCTACTTCGCGATTGCGGTGGGCGACGCCGCCGAAGCGCTGAAGAATGTTCGCCTGAAGCTGGGCGAAGGCATTGCGGGCTGGGTAGCGAAGCACGGGGAGTCGGTGATTTCGGCGGATGTGGCAAATGATCCCCGCTTTGCGAAACGCATCGACAAGGCTACACAGTGGGAAACGCGTTCGGTCATCTGCGTGCCGCTGCGGTCACGGCTGCGCGTGCTGGGCGTGATCCAGCTGGTCAACGTGGATATGTCGCAATTCAACGAGCCGGAAGTTTTCTTTCTGCAGGCGCTTTGCGACTACGCCGCCATCGCCATCGAAAATGCCCGCTGGGTGGAGAAGATCCAGGAGCTGACGATCACGGACGATTGCACGGGACTTTACAACGCGCGGCACCTCTATAAGACGCTGGAAACCGAGGTTTACCGCTCGTCGCGTTTCGGCTATGAGTTCAGCGTGCTGTTCATCGACCTCGACCACTTCAAGGCGGTCAACGACACCCACGGACATTTGATCGGCAGCAAGCTGCTGGCGGAAATCGGTTACCTGGTGAAGGCGCAACTACGATTGATTGACTTTGCCTTCCGCTACGGCGGAGACGAATTCGTGGTGCTGTTGCCCCAAACCGGCAAGGATCAGGCGCTGGTGGTGGCCAAGCGTTTGCGCGATGCAATGCGCGCCAGTTGCTTCTGCCGCGACGAAGGGCTGAATTTGAATGTGCGGGCCTCGATCGGGCTGGCCACATACCCGCATGACGCACGCGACGCGCACGACATCATCCGCCAGGCCGACGAAATGATGTACCTGGTGAAGAACACCACACGCGACAACATCGGGATTGCGCAGCGGGGAGTAATGAAGTAGGAAAGCAGTTCTAGCTTCCAGGTCTCAGCTTCTTGCTTAGGCATCATCATTTCGACCTGTCATCAGGCTTCGACGCCGGTTTGGCTGTGTCTTTCACAACTGGCTTCCACGGGTTAACGTTGGCGGGGCCGCTGGGGTTTACGCCGAAGTCCCAGACGTAGAGGTTCATGCCCTCGGTTCCTTTTGTCTCAATCACTGCGTACTCGCCGGGTGCAAGGTATTCGGTGGGAGTGAGCTTGAGCCAGCCGCCGCTGACGCGGTCGATCGTCGTCTTCACGAAGGTTTCTTCCTGATTGACCTTGCCGGTGGGATTGCGCTTCAGATCGCTCACAATGCGCTTGCCGGGTTTCACTTTAGTGCGCACGATGCGGAATCGGTCGAATGGGACGGCGGCTTGCTCAGGCTGCTGGGGCTCGGCGCGCGGGGCGTCGAGGCTGGGCAGGGATGGTTTCGCCGAGGCGGTTTCGCCGCTGGGCGGGGCGTCGTTTGCTTCGTCTTCGACGTTGATATAGATGGAGGGTACGCCGACGTGGGCGTGGACGGTGGCGTGTTCGCCATCGAGTTCGACGATCTGCTTTCCCCCAGCTCCGGGAATGGCGGCGCGCAGGATGTTGCCCCGGGTGTTGGGGTCGATCTCGCCCTCAGCCTGTTGCATCTCGACCAATTGCGGCTGGCCCTGAAAATTATCGAGCAGGAAGACTCCGGAATCGTCCGGGAGACGGAGTCCGGGAGCGACTTGCGGAAGATGAGCCTCTTCGGCGGCACGCTCGGCGTCAGTTTCCTTATCGACGGCGGAGGCCTCGGGGATGGCCGATGTGGCGCGCTCTTTCTCGTACCTTTCGGTCGCCGGCCAATCCACCAGCGAAGTGGGAAGTTCTTCCCATTCGTCGCGCTCGGCGCTTTTATAACGCACGCGGTCTCCCTTGACTTCATACGTAGTGACCAATTGGTAGGAGCCATCTTTGAGGATGAGACGGCGGGAGAGCTCCTGGGCGTGGAGAACCTGAGTGAGACTGAGCAAAGATAAGATGACAGCTGCGAACAGCAGCATACGACGCGAGATCAGGCGGGGTGCGGTGGCACGAGTCATACTTCTAGTTGGATGCGTCTCACTTGATGCGTCTTTCTTAATTTCTTCCCTATTACTATTATCGTCTGAGGTGGGGTCCCTCCGCCAACCGGCGGACGAGCGTGATTGCCT
>Ga0302326_10012015_pt1 | contig 18539 bp, 15 predicted proteins | sample Palsa_T0_3_FD_202264 | JGI IMG/M metagenome (GOLD analysis project Ga0302326, IMG submission 202264) | Peat permafrost microbial communities from Stordalen Mire near Abisko, Sweden - Palsa_T0_3 | ecosystem: Environmental > Terrestrial > Soil > Palsa > Peat permafrost | place: Sweden: Abisko...
CCATCCCAGTAACGTATGCCAACAGGCGCGCCCATTGCATGTTCTTCATGCCGTGTGCCCAGCATATCCTTCGCAGCTTCAATCCGTGCGAATATTTTGACCAAACGCCCTCTGATCTGGGTCGCGTCGCCAGCGCTCTCGTTCGCTGAGTACGCGCTGGGCACCGGCCCGCTCGTTGCGGGTGTGATGTGTTTGGTGATCGCCCTCTGGCTCTTCTATCGGTCGCACGCTGACCTTGGTACAAATTGGTCGATCACCCTGGAGGTACGCGAGCAACATCGACTCATCACGCAGGGCGTTTATCGCCGTATCCGGCTCAAGTGCGAAACGCCCTCTGCCTTGGACCAGAGAAAGCGACGCCACCCTGCAACTACCACGCAACATTTGCGTGTCGCAACGGCAGAAAGTATTTCGTGCAGCTCGCGTCCGCCGCGACCCTAAACTTCATTCCAGTGAACGAGAATCGTGCGGTGACGCTTTCTGTATCCGCGTAACTCAATCGCATTCGCCCCGCCTCAGGAGCCTATGAGCGCGTCCCTTGACATAAAGGGGCCGCTAATGTAACTCAAGCCCGCAATTCCCACGCTTGGCCATCGCAGAGGGCGACCCACCTAGTCTTTCGTGCAACGCAGTTCTTTGTCGGAAGGATCGGGAGCCGTTCTGCCGCGTCGCATCTTATCTCGAAAGACCTCATGACAGTGCAGGCAGGCATCGGCGAGATCGCCGGTTGCATCGCTCACTTTCTCCTGACTTCTCGTCTGGGATGCGCGGTACATTGCCCTTCCCACTTCCGCCATTTCTTTGGTGAATCGAATCCAGTCGGGATCGTTCACAGGAACCGGCTTGCCGTTTTCACAACGACGTCCAGGCGTCAGCATCAGAGGTGCCGACTCCGCCAGCGCGATCGACGCATAGTCAACGATTTCCCATCCAGAATAGAGATCGCTCCCCCACATGCTCCAGTTGAAGCCGCCATCCGCGTTTGCGACGTCGCCAGTCTTTTTCTTCTCAGCGGGATCGTGCGTCTGAACGGTGAAGAGGATATTGGAATTGGGGAACATGATGCTACGCATCAGTTGATTGAGATTGCCCGTCGCAGGGAAACTCGCCGGCGGTAGGGTCGTCGAGGGCGTGGCGGGTTCGGAGTTGGCAACCGCTTTGCCAACCTGTTGAATGTAAGCGGCGAGATCCGCAGCCTGGCCGGGGTTTAGCTTGCCGGGGCTATCCTGGGGCATCGTGTTCTTAATCTTGGCGATGAGATCAGCGTTGGCAAATCGGGAGCGGAAGTCGGTGCCTGCCAGGGAGGGACCACTGCGTCCTTCGAGACGGTCACCGTGGCAGGAGCCGCACTGCTGCTTGTAGAGAGTCGCTCCGCGCGTGGCATCCTGCGCACGCAATACAATCACGAACATTCCAAAGACCAGAACAGGTAGCTGCGACTTTTTCATCGATTCTCCGTGGCCCTTTAGCCCTACATCGAGTTTATAAGGCATGCCTGGGGCATGGAAACCACTCGAGCGCCTGCGCGCGGGCTCACCGGATGCATCGGCGGCGGCTGCCTCTCGATGGACCCACGCAAACTTGCAAACGCCGGTGACCGCGCCGCTCGCTTCGGCCCTGGTCCGCGTTACTGGGTCGGCGGCTCGTCCCCGTCCACATGAAGAGGACCCAGCACGCGATGGCTATCGTGGCAGGATTCGAACCACGATCTTGACAGATTCTCGCCTTTCGCGGCGTGAAACTCGATTGTGCCTGTGTTACGGCCTAACCGTCCACTACTTCTTCAGGTTGGCGCTTTGGCGTAGAGTTGAGCTTCCGCAAGAAGTACCGAGACGCTCCGCAATGCTCCTAGCAGAACCTTGCATATCGGTCATCAATCCGGGCGTCGACACTCACTGCTATGTTTGAACCGTTTCCAGTAAAGCGCGCGTCTCGGAGACGACGCGAGCAGTAAACTTGGGATCGCGGACGAGCTCGGAGCTGAGCATCGGATTACCCTTATCGTCGTAATAAACGCCGGTCGCGCCCGATTCATTCATCAGCACTTTCGTGATCACGCGCGCGGCCTGCTTCGGAGTGCTCCAGTACTTGACGTAGGGAGCGAAGAGCGTAAGGAAGTATTTCAGCAAAAAGCGTTGAAAGGCGTTGGCGTCGCGATGGAGGCTGGAACCTGGATTGAAGCCTGGTTCTACGGCGTTAACACGCAGGCGTGTAGTCTCGCTGGCAAACTCCAGAACCGTAGCAAGAGTGCACTGCTTCGAAGTGGCATAGGCATCTGCGCCCGGAATCTTGGAGCCGCCGGGTTTCCAGTCGCCGCGCGCGCTCGCCTCGGCAGAAATGTAGCGGCCGCCACGAAAGCCAACCGCTTTGGCGGGCTTGCGCTCAGGATCTTCGACGCCAGAAGCAACGAAGACGACATTTGCGCCGTCAGGCAGGTGTGGCATGAGTACTTCGGTCAGCACGAACGGTCCAAGATGGTTCGTTGCGAAGGTTAGATCCCACCCTTGAGCACTCTTTGTTGGGCGCATCTGGTTGATGCCCGCATTGTTGACGAGACCTACGATTGGAAGATGAAGATCGAGGATCTTCGCTGCTGCGCGGCGCACGCTCTTGATATCCGATAAATCGCCTAGGACCCACACCGCATGGCCGCCCCCTCGCTCGATCTCCCCCTGCAATTCACCGAGTTTTTCGCGGACGCGCCCGACAAGCACGACGTCGCCGTACTTGGCCACTTCCAGAGCGGTGGCTCTGCCTATCCCGGATGTTGGGCCGGTGATGATGTATGCCTTACGCTCGGCTGGATTGTTCAAGAAAGAGGCACTTCGCATCCTCGCAACTCCTTTGTTACCTGTCTAGCCAGTCGTTTATCATGGTCAAAAAAAATCACTTCAACATTCGCCATAGAGCATCGAAACCCACTTTGCTGTGCTTCTTTGCATTGGCCGGATCTTGGGTCATGAAATCCATTGTTGCCTCCGCCACGGAATTCATGAGCGCAACAACGAGGCCCATTGAAGCTTTCTGCATAGGTCCGTTGGCGCGGCCACGTTCCAGCAATTCGGCGACGGGTGCCATGGTCTTGTGGCCCGCCGCACGGGTCTCCGAGGTGATCTCGTCGGATACACCGAGTTGTGCCAGTGCTCTGCGTTTCTGGGGGTTGGACAACGCCCAGTTCATCCAGTTCCGCCAGGCGTGGAAGAACTGCTCATGCAGTTCCGCACTCACCGGAAGGTTTTTCAAAGTAGCCGATGCCATCTCGGCTTTGAGCTCAAGATAGAGATGGTTAAAAAGGTCCGTTTTGGTCTTGAAGTAGGTGAAGAGCGATCCATTAGCGACACCAGCTTCTTTCGCTATGCCTGCCGTCGGCGCGCTCAAGCCTTGCGCCACAATGATGCGAGTCGCGGCCGCAATGATGGCGCTTCGCTTGTCCTCGCTCCTTGGCCTCGACATATACTTAGTATATAGGTAAGCGTCTAGTCAGTCAATATTCCGCCAGATCATGACTCCATACCACCCTATTCCTCCGAAACAGGTGATACGTTCTCGATAGTTTCGGTAACGGAAACGCGCAAACCGGAAACTGGCTCGATCCTTTTGCGAAGGAAATTCGCATTGCGCCTGTATTACGGCCTATACGTACACTACCCACCTCACAGGGCCTTGATACCGACGAATCCAACCCGGCAAGCAAGTCCTGATGCACATCCTCGCGACTGTGGCGTAGTTCAGCAAACCGTAAGGATCGCTTGAGATGGAAACCTCTGAACTAGTACACTAACTACGCGGTAGGGTAGGACGAGAGGAGACGCAATGTCGCGGAATCTGACTCGACGAGACCTGCTGAGAACTTCCATCGTTGTGGGAGCGGCATGCCGATTGAGCGCCGTGGATAATAGTCCGGCCGCCGGAAGCAAGCTCGGAATCATCTCCGACGAAGTGACCGACAACCTGGGCGAAGCCCTCGATTTCATTTCCAGTTACAGCTTGCATTGGACCGAGTTGCGCGTGATCTGGGGCAAGAACATCATGGTCGCGCCGCAGGCGGACTTGGACCGCGCCAAAAAGCTGCTCGCCGAGCACAACGTCCAGGTAAGCGACATCGCGTCGCCTATGTTCAAATGGAACCTCCCTCAAATGCCGGCCGTGACGGGCGAAAAGCGGGACACCTTCAAAGCCAGCTTCACGGAAGAGGACGCTGACAAGGTGCTTGAAGATTCGTTCCGTCTGGCGCGCTTCTTCGGCACGCGGAAGGTCCGGATCTTCAGCTACTGGCGCGTCCATGAGCCGGACAAGGCGTATCCGTATGTCCGGGATCGGTTGGCCAAAGCCGCCCAGCTTGCCGCCCAAAACGATATCCTGCTGGTTCTGGAAAACGAACATTCCTGCAACGTCGGTACCGGCCACGAACTGGGGCGCATCTTGAAAGACGTGAACTCGCCGAACCTGCGAGGCGTGTGGGATGCAGGCAATGCCGTGATGCTCGGCGAATTTCCCTACTTGGAAGGTTACCAGGCCGTGCGCGATTACATCGGCCATGTGCACATTAAGGACGTGCGAAAAGATCCAAAAACCGGGAAGCTGGAATGGGCCCCGGTGGGTGCCGGCGTGGTCGATTGGAGGGGCCAGATGCAAGCATTTCGCAAGGACGGCTACAGCGGAACGATGTCTCTGGAAACCCATTACCTACGTCCGGATGGAAACAAAGTGGAAAGCACGCGAGAGTCCCTGGAGGGACTGCTTAAGGCAATGAAGGAGAATTCCTAAAAAGGCGGTATACCAGTGGAGACAGATCGTAGAGACTTTCTGAAGGCGGGCGCGGTGGCGGCCGCTGGATTGTTGCGGCCGGACCGGGCAATGGGCTCGAACGACCGCGTCCGAGTGGCCATCGTTGGTCTCAGAGGCCGCGGATTCGATCATATCAAGACTTATCACGGGATCCCCGGCGTCGAGATCGCGGCCCTCTGCGACATCGATGAGAGCGTCATTCGAATGCGGCTTCAGGACTTGGAGAAGATAGACGCTCCCGCGCCGAAGACTTACGGCGATTACCGGAAACTGCTCGAAGATAAATCCATCGATGCCGTGTCCATCGCCACTCCCAACCACTGGCATTCGCTGATGGCGATTTGGGCGTGCCAGGCGGGAAAGGACGTTTACGTCGAAAAACCTCTGTCGCATACTTGGTGGGAAGGCAAGCAACTGGTGGCGGCGGTGAGCAAGTACAATCGGATCGTTCAGCACGGCACCCAGTGCCGCTCCAGCGTTGGAGTGAAGCAAGCCGTCCAACACCTCCGCGACGGCCTGGTGGGCGACGTCTACATGGCGCGCGGCCTTTGTTACAAGTGGCGGGACACCATCGGAAAGAAACCAATCGAGGCGGTGCCCGCCGGCGTCAACTACGATCTGTGGCTCGGCCCGGCGCCCGATCTCGGCTTTACCCGCAATCGTTTCCACTACAACTGGCATTGGTTCTGGGATACCGGTAACGGAGATGTCGGAAATCAAGGCATCCACGAAATGGATACGGCGCGTTGGGGGCTGGGCGTCAAATTCCCAACCAAGGTCTCCGCCATGGGCGCTCACGTGATGTTCGACGACGATCAGCAAACTCCCAACTTACTCAGCTGTAACTTTGAGTTCGACGGCCCCGATAGCAAGCGTCGCATTCTGCAGTTCGAGGTGCGCCACTGGATCACCAACAACGAAGCCGAGATCGGAAAGTTTGGCAAGAGCAGTGTCCCGCCAGCCGGCTTGAGCGCCACTGCCAAGCCTGCCTCGAGCAAAGCCGCTCCGCTGGGCTCTCCATCGGCCAAAAAGAACACGATCGGCAACATTTATTACGGCCCCAAGGGGTACTTGGCGATTCAGGATTACGACACATACAGGACCTGGTTGGGTGAGGCGGCGGAGCCCGGCCCCAGCGGTCAGGGCGGCGAGCGTCACTTCGCGAACTTCATCGATTGCGTCCGAAGCCGTAAGAAAGAGGATCTGGGCGCGCCGGTGGAGGAAGGTCACATCTCCTGCACCATGGTCCATCTGGCCAATGTCTCCTATCGACTGGGTAGGACGCTGAACTTCGATCCGAAGACCGAGCAGGTTATCGGCGACGAAGAAGCGAACCGCCTGCTGCGCAACGCTGATCGTGGCTATCGCCGGGGGTTTGAGATTCCGGAGAACGTCTAACGCCGGGCGTCGATCAGCTCAGTTCTGTTCGAAAGAACGCGAGGCTTTGGGCGGCGTCCTGCTCGAAGGTGCCCTTTCCTTCGATGGAAATGCCGCCGTGAAAACCGATCTCTTTGACCAGCTCGAAGAATCTCCCGTACTCGGAATCTTCGTCCGGCCGCTTGGGCCAGATCCGCCCGTTCGGATTGGCGAAGTGAAGGTGCACGATCTGGTCGCGGGCCGTTCTCAGGATCTCCGGATCTTCGTTTTCTTCCCGGAGATGGTAGTAATCGATGATCATCTTGACGTTAGGATGATGGACGTCATGCACCAGCCGCAATGCCTCCGCCCCGGAATTGATAATATTGCTTTCCTGCCTACGGAGCGGTTCGATCGCAAGCAGGACATTCTTTGAGCGTGCGATGTCGCCGGCGCTCCGCAAGAAGTCCTTGATTTGCTGCCACGCCTTTTCCCGGGAGAACCCTCCGGAACGTTGCGCGAACTGGCGCTGCCCCATACGACGATGCTCGCGCCTAACTGGCGGCAGCGGTCGAGCGTCTAGCTCACGTACGATGACACGGCATCCGGGTTCGCGTTAGGGCCTACCACTTGCAGGGTCCGAATGAAGCTGTTGAAGCGCTTGCACCGGAGGCGGGATGCGAGGACGTGTTCGCGGAAACCAGCAAACGCCCGATCGTTCAGGGCGGCGATACCGGCGGCGGCGCCCTCAAAATAGTCGAACCCGTATTGAACTGCCTTGGCGAAGTCGTCTATGGCACCACACACACCGACTTCCACGCGTCTTGTCTTTTCGGTGGCGGGTAGAGCCACCGCACCCACGGAAAGCAGAAAAGCTCGTCTTGATGGCATAAGGCAAGCTTCAACCGTAAGGACCGCTGGTGATTACTCCCGCGACCGCACGGATATTCGCCCAGTCAAGCCCTCGTGCCCAGTAGACACCGTGCGTAAATGTTTGGAGGGTGTCGCGGGCCGATGGCGTTAGAGTCTCAGAACGTTTATTGGATTTTACTCTGGTCTGGCACGTTCGGGTTTGCCGCCAAGCATCACGGGACATCGCCCGGCGTGCGTTGTGGTTGGAGAAGTTGATCGCTTACATGAAGACGAAGCCGGGAGTATGGTTCGCGACTCACGAAGAGGTGGCAAGGTACGTAAAGACCGCGGCCGAATAGCGCAACTGGCCCTATTGGACGATGCAATAGTGCGAAGTAGTGGACGGATGGGCCGTGATACAGGACTTGGCCGATTAGTTGGGCTAAAATCGATCCACGCAGGGCCACACACCCTAGTTACTGGGAGCAATTCGAAGACGAGTGATCCACTAATGCCAGGCAAGAAAGCTCCGACTAAGCACAAGGCCAAGGCCGGAGTTGCCGCAAAAGCGTTGCCTGCGCGCAAAGCTCGCTCAAAAGTGAAAGCCAGACCTACCAAAACACCGCCGCTGCCCAAACTTATCACGCCGCGAGATCTTGAGATTCTAGAGTACGCTGAGGCGATGGGTTGTTCGCTAAGAAGCAATACCAAGCTGCCCAGCCACTCTTCCTTCGACTAACTGGCGCGGAGAACATCGACATTGCACATGCCGCGCGCACACGTTTACAGATGTGTGAACAACTCCGTGCCGAACCGCGAATTTGAAATAGTAGCTACCTGATACGCCGTCATCCTCCCAGAATCGGAAACCAGCAACCCTGGGTTGGGAGCATTATCGCCTGATGACACCAACGGTCGAAATTCAGAGACACGCGATGGTCGATCCAAGAAGAGCTGATATGCGTGAACAGATCTCGAACAGTGCGGCCCAAACGGACTTGCACACGTCACTGGCTTAGCTGCCTAACCCAGCAGCGCGTGGGCTATCCTCATGCAAACCGCCGACTTATGAACATTCGCGTACATCACCGCGGTCTGCCCGGCAATCAAAGCGGGAAGTGCGTATGAGTAGACCGGGTGAACTTTCCGATTCACCATCCAGTCGCGAAAAACACCCAGCAGAATTAGTAAATCCACGCCTGCATAAAAAATCACCGGTGGCAGCAGCCACTCCGGAAAACGTCCCCAGCCAGCCGCCGTCAAGGCACAGGTCGCGATCAAAATCAACCGCCGCTGAAACTCCGGCTTCTTCCTCCAATAAATCGCCAGTACAAACGCTATAGTGAAGGCCAGCATGTCCCACATGGGAATGATCATGTCTGCGTCGGCGTTGTTCATTTTCAATTGCATCATGTCGAATCTGGCCATCGTCACGGCAGTTGCCACTCCCACCAGCGGAATCATCGCTCCCATTCCCGCGCCAAACCATCCAATCATCCGGTGAATCCGCACGTTGTGCGTCCGTACTAGTAAGCTTTGCAAGATGAAAAACGCCAGCCAGCCCGTGAACAACGCTGCATGAAAATACAGCAACCGGGGCCGTGGAATCTTCGGATGGATCAGGTTCTGATCGATGGTGCGACTGAAACCGTAGACGATCACCGCCGCAACCAACAGCGTCATGAAAAAATAAAAATATTGACTCCAAAAGACTGAGCGCTTGGTCATCACCGGATTCGCCAATGTGTACGGTGCGGAGCTCATTTTTTGCAGGCCGATAGTAACAGTAACATAGGGCAACTCCAAACCGGGGATTTGGCTCGTGCATATGGACGCGCCATCAGCGAGTCAAAGAATGACGGTTCTGGAGGAGCATGTAGAGCCCAGAGCGCGTGTTTTATGAAGGGGCAACCGTCGAGGTGGCGAGATAACCTCTGGTTTGTCGAGTACACTTCCGCTACTTTTAATGGCTCCTCGGCTCTGCCCCCCGAATTTGAAAAAATAGCTAACCGGATACGCCGTCATTCAGGCGCAAACCGATTTCTGATCAAGTAGCCTGGTCAAAATCACGGATAAGCGCGCCTCGTGGATTTACACATCGCCCGTAGCGAGCGGCATAGATAGGAGCTTGCGTTGTCTTGCGGCTATTAAAAGCCAATCCTATTCCGCGAAGTAAGAAAATGCGTTCTAGTGGCCGCCACCCGAGAGTTTGCGGTAATACTCGGCGACCGCGTCCCGATAGCCAGCGGGGATCTTGGCTGGATCGGTGTTGCGAATCGTGCCGCCCTGTTTTTCATCGAGCTGGCGGCGGAGCTGCAGTTCCAGCGAGTCCAGGTTGCTGACGAGCTGCTGGTGCATCTGCTCCACCAGCGCGGGATTCCCGGGGAAACGGTTGGGATCCAGATTGCGCATTTGATCGATCAGGGACTGCAATTCGCGCCGCGCCTCGGGACTATCCTGAACCACGGCGCGAAGCTGGTTGAGAAAATTCAATCCCTGGTCAATCTCGCGCTGGGTATCGGCTGGGCTGGGACCTTGTTGGCGCGCCGCAGGCTGACCGGAGATGCGAGTATTACCGGTGTCTTGGCCGCCAATCCCGGTGGGAGCGCGACTGTTCGCGCCACCGCCCGGATTGCCCACCGGACCGGCGACGCGGTTGCCGACTCCTCCTGGCTGGCCGTTTTGCCCTGCTTGACTGGACTGTCCATCGCGCGATAGCGGGCCGCTCTGGAACTGTTGGCTGCCGGGCTGGCCAGCACGGGGCTGACTCTGTCCAGGCGAAGGTCCGCCGAGACCGGCCAGTTGGTCGCGGAGACGCGATAGATCCTCCATCGCGCGGTTGAGCGCGGCTTCCTCAGAAGCGTGCTGAGCAGTGCCTAGGGCGCGAGCCGCGTCGCCGACCTGTTGGCCCAGTTTCTGCAAATCGCTGGTGAGACCGGATTCCAAGCGCTCAGCGAAGGTGCCGCTGCGCAGCCAATCCGAACTGCGTTGGAGGCGCGTGCCGAGATCGTTTTCGTCCATGGTATCGAGCGCGCTCCGCAGCTTGGCGGAAGCCGCGGACTGCGTGCCCGCGAGCTCGCGCGCGGTGTTGCGCATTTGCTGTGTCAGCCGCGCCAAGTCATCGGTCACCTGTTGGCGATCGTTGACCATTTTGTCGATATCCTCCGCGGAAGGGTAGCTCTGCGGCTTGCCGGAGGAGCGAGCGGAATTTTGCTGAGCCATCAAATCGTGCACATGGTCCGCTTGCTGTTTTTGCCGAACCGCCAATTGTGCGGCCGTTTGGGCCATCGAGTTGAGGCGGCCGGCTGCATCCTGTTGCTCGATACCGCCAAGCAAGTCGGTGGCTTGGCGCAAGCGATCGGCCGCCCGGCGGGAATCGGCCACGCTGGCACTCCGGGAGACTGCGCGCCGGATGTCCTCGTTCGCTTGGCGCAAACGGTCGAGGGCTTGTTGCGCGGCGTGCTGCCGACTGTCGGCGGCCTGGTCGGCGGATTGTCCTCCCGCTTGACCACTGCTTTGGCCACCCTGTCCGCTAGATCCGCCCGAACTCGATTGGCCGGCCTGGCTGTTTTGCCCGCTCTGCTGTCCCTTTTGAGCGAGCTGTTGCTCCATCTGTTGCTGGAGTTGCCCTGCCTCGCGTTGCAACATCTCCTGTTGCCATTTTTGCTCGGCGGTCTGGGCACCATTGCGTTGCTGTTGCGCCAGATCCTCCTCGCGCTTGGCCAGTTCGTCGAGTTTCTTCAGCGCGTCAGCGATTTCCTGCGACCTTTGTTCGGCGGTAGGAGCCAGGCTCTTGCGGGTCTCGTATTGATTTTTCTCGGTATCGAGCTCGAGCTGGAAGAGCTGGGCCAAATCGCGCGCAGCACCACCACCACCTCCGCCTCCGCTCGATCCAAACGCAATTTGAATTTGCCGGAAAGTCGCTTCGGCGCGCAGCAGGAATTGCAGCGCCTTCTGCTCATTGGGAATGGCATCCTTCCACTTCTGCTGGTGCAATTGTTGCGCGGCCGGCGCCATGGCCTGGGACGCGGCCAACATATCCTTCTGAAAGTCGTCGATGGCCTTCACTTCATCGGTCAGCTCGCGCGCTTCCAAGCGGCGGGAAAGCGAGACGGCCTGATCGCGCAACGTCGATTGAGACTCGGAAAGAAGCTTCGCGATGTCAGCGGCCTGTTGCTCGGTCGAGTTCTTATCTCCCTGTTGTTTGAAGGTGGCGGATATGATCGCCTTCTCGCGCTGCGAGATCTCCGCGGATGGATCGCCTTGGCCACCGCCCCCGCCTCCTCCTCCGCCGCCCGACACTTGCGATTGCGAAAACTCGCGCTCGAACGGGTCAGCCTGGATGAACATCATGTCGGTGTGGGCTTCAGCGTTGCCATCCTTCGCGGTGGCATAGACGCTCACCAGGTCGCCGGGAACGAGCTTGAAATTTTCCAGTGCGAGCGTAGTGGAACCGTCGGCCTCTCTTTCGCCCTTCTTACGGAGCACATCCACCGTGGTCTCTGGGCCGCCGTTGACAGAATAGTGGAGCGCGAGATCGTGCAGGCCGTACTCGTCGGTAGCTTTGGCGGCGACGGTTACTTCTTCAATGGGGCTCGCATGGTAATCACCCCGGCCAGGACGCACCAACGAAATCTGAGGCGGGTTGGCCTTGCGTGCCTCGATAAAAAAGTCCTCGCTCACGCGTACAGGCTGGCCCTGCTCGACGCCGGCGACGTGATAGACGCCATCCCGATCCATTTTGACGGCGCCGTGATAAATGTTGTTCCCGGCCGCGGTAAGCCGGATCTGCTGTCCGTTATCAAGTTGAAGCTGGCTGCCTTCGAGCGGCCGGTCGGTGGAGACATCCAGTTCTGCTTCCGTGCCGATGACGGCGCGCAGATCGCCGGCGCGTTCTTCCACCTCGGACGGCATGCCGGTCCAAGCAGGGTAATGGTAGGTGACGCGAATCTGCTTCACCGCGGGCAAATCGGTGACGCGAATAGTAAAATGCTTCGACGTCATGGCTCCGGCAGTGACATAATACTCGACATTCTCGGGCAATCCGGCAAACAGGAACTCATAGCCGCCCGCGAAACTGCCAGCCGCTTTGGGCAGCATGGCAATCACTTCCCACTTGGAGGAGCTTTGGAAGTGGGCATACAACTTTACGCCGGGCGACCGTAGACCGGTCGGCAGCGCGGAGACCATCTGGTCGGCGTGGCGGCGCACGACGGCGTCTCCAGGAGTGACGCGCAGATCGTAGAGCGAGGGCCGATCGCGATGCGGGCCGGTCCAAAGCAGCGAAGCGCCATAGCCAAGAAAACCCGGTCCGGAGGCGATGAGCCAGACCAGGATTGCAAACGCGCCGACGCCGGTGCCCAGCGAGATCCAAAGGCGCCGGTCGGTGACCATTTGCCTGGGCTCGGCGGATCGGGCGATGTCGAGGGCGTCGCCGGCCAGAAGTTCAATGAAGGGATCTAGCCCGTCGCGTTCCGTGAAGGTTGTGAGGCGCTGCTGGAACTGTGGGAAGGCGGCTTCGGCGGTACGGACGGCCCGGCGGCGGGTTAAGCGGCGCAGTGGCAGGGCCAATCCGGCGGCAGCGGCGATGGCCAAAGTTAAGATCAGTACCAAGCGGGCGGCGATGACGCTTCCATGCGAAAAAGCGAGCGCATCGGCGATAGTGACCAGAACCAGCGTCGCCACCAAAGCGCCGCCGGCGAGAATGGCAAAGCCATGCAGCCAGGTGCTCCAGCGAAGACGTTGTTCCAGTTGCGCAACGTATGCTTGAAGTTGTTCGCGCGCAGTCATCGATTCTCCAACAGCGAACGTGCAACGGCGCGGGCCGCGTTGTTACTTGAAGGATACCGCATTGGCGTTGCGGCGGCCCGCGAAGTGCCCAGAAAGGCTACATCTATGTGAATAATCGGCGTTTCCTGCCTTTTGCAGCGGCTGGCAACGCCAGATGTTCGCTTGTGATCCTCGACGCTCGCGAAGGTCGAGTTTACCAAACGACTAGCACTCAAGCTTAGAGCATTTCGCGCGCTTGTGGGGGCTCGTCGAAGTACCGCGACGACATTTTGCACGGGCTTGTCAGCGGTCCCGCGCCCGCTCTGCGCGGCGAGGTTCCTTGAGCTTCTGCTTCTTCTCAGGGGTGAAGCGCTTTTCCATGGTTTCCAGGCACCGATAACGGGCCATGGAGAAAATGCCGGTGCCATTCCATCGCAGATCGCGTTACTCCTCGCGCTGTGTGCCGAGGTAGCGGCTGGCCAGCGCCGATTCGGCAAGGGCGGCAGCCAACACAAGCAGCATGATGTACCACCAGAAACTTTGCGGTGTCTTGCTGGGTGTTGCCCGGCCGGGCACCGACGCTTCCTGCGAATATTGGCCGCGCGTGCCCCGCCACAACGCCAAGACATCGTCGGGGATCACGTCCAGGTTCGATTCCTTCGGATCGGGGTTCACGCCGACTTCGTCCCGGCGGCCATTGGCTAGACGAAGCTGGTAATAGCCGGCCTCGATGAGTTGGAACGATTGCACGGACGCGGCCTCTTTCAACGTCAGCGGGCGCTTCCCCTCCGGATCGGTGACCTCCACGCCTTGGCCCTGTTCCCTGGCGCTGCGAAGCTCAAGGTAAGCGTCCACCGGGCGCGAACCGCCCTGACGCTCGCTACCCGCAAGATAGCGCGCGGTCTGCTCGATAAAGGGAACGAACGCGGGATTCAGCGGGAAATCGTTGGTGAGATTGTCGAGCCCGGAGGTAAGCAGCAACACGCGACCCTCGCCGATGCGTTTCTCGAGCAAGAGCGGCGTCTGGTCGCCGAGGCGAACGATCACGCGAGCGGCCCCCGCATCAACACCGGGATCGACGTCGAGAGCGTAGAAAAATTTTACGCCCGGCCAGCCGCCGGCCTTGGCCACGGCGGGATAAGAGGAGTCGCTGGAGCCGACCGCCATGTAGCGGCCGGGAACGCGATTGTAGTCGCGCGTTTCGATAATGTGCGCGCCGAATATCGGAATCTGCGAGCGGCCGCCCGTGGAGGTGCCCGCGGCAATGAAAAGACTGCCACCCGATCGCACGTAGCCGGTGAGCGAATTTTCGAGTAACGAGGGCACATTGAGATCGGAAAGAACGATGAAAGCGTAATTGGAAGGCCGGCGGTCGGCGGCCTCGCTAACGTTGATCGATTCGAGCGTGAAGGCCGATTGCGCTGCCGCCGAGAGCGCTGCGCCGACATAGAGCGCCGAGCGGGTGTCGCCATAGTTGTGAATCAGCAGCGCTTTTTGAGGATCGGATCGCTCGACGGCAAAGCGGCGGAGGTCGTCGGCCGCGAGCGCGTCGTCGTCGTCGATCTTCACCTCGCAGCGGCTGAAGCCGTAAGGAACTTCGAGCGCGGGGAACTCGACGGTGGCGCGTCCATTGGCCGGAACCGCCACGGCCTTGGTGGCGGTGATCTTGCCGTTGACCACCAGTGACACAGTGCGGCGCGCGGCGGGAGTGCCGTAGCCTGCGATCACGGCTTGTGCGCGAATGGGCTTGGCGTCCTTGCCCCAGACTTGCGCGGGCGCATCCACCGATTCGACCGTCCAGTTGGGTTGCAGCTTTGTGACCACGGCATGCGTCACCAGTTTGACGTTGGCGGGCAACGCCATGTCGGAGAAAGTGGCGGCCATATCGCCGCGTTGCATGTCGCTGAACAGATGAAGCTCGATGGGGGCGTGAACCGATTCCGCCATGGCACGCACCGCGCGCGCCAGCTCCCCGAAGTTTCCGTGGCCATCGCCGGGCTGGATGGCCTGCACGGCGGCGCGCAAAGCCGATTGGTCTTCAATAGGTTGCGTCATGAATCGCAACTGCGAGCCAAACGCGGCTACCTGCGCGCGCGCGGCGCCCTTTTGGGCCAGCACGCTCACCGCCGCAGCCTTGGCATCCACCAGCCTCCTTCCCGCGCGCATGCTGAAGGAGTTGTCTACCACCAGCAGCACCAGGCGGTTGCTAGCGAGAGCAGTCGCGTTGCGATTGATAAACGGATTGGCGAACGCGAGAATCAGCAGCAGCAGCCACGACAACCGCAGGCACAGCAGCAGGAAATAGCGGAGGCGTCGATGATGGATCGAGCTTTGCGTTCGTGCCTCAAAGAACATCAGCGAGGGCATCGGCTTCGGCTTTGTTTTGAGCTTCTTCAGCAAATGAAGGTAGAGCGGAAGCGCGAGCCCGGCTAGACCGGCAAGAAACCAGGGGGCGAGGAGTCCCATTAATTGGGGCCCCCGCGCAGAGCGAAGTCGCGAACGTCCAGCCGCAAAATCATGGCGAATGCCCGCGTTTTCAGACGATCCCCCACTTCCGCCGCAGCCACCATTCGGAAAAGCGCAAGAGCAGCAACACCAGGAAGACCAGCGGCAAATCCCACAGATCCTTCGTCTCGCGCGTGGTTACGCCGGCCTCTGAAAAAGGAACTGCGCCGGCGAGTTTGCCGAGGTCGGCCGGTTTCCAATATTGTCCACCGGTTTGGGCGGCGAGGTGTTCCAGCAATTCCCGATTCTGTTCGGTATGGAAATTCTCCGCGACACCGTCCATGCGCTGAAAGGTTAAAACGTCGCGGCCCAGTTCCTTGACCTTGCCACTCGTCGAATCCGCGCGCTGGGCCGTAATCTCGGTCAGGTAGGCGCCGGACTTCGATGCGGACCAGGCGGCTTGAAACTGTCCAGGACTGTCGGGCACGGGTGTCATCTCGACCAGGGCGCTGACGCCGCTCGGGCCCAGGATATGCGCTTCGACCTTCGCATCGGGAGCGGGGTTGTACTCTTGATCCCGAACATCAGCGGTGAATGTTACGGCGCCATTATCGAGTAGCACCTGAGCGGGGATGGAAGCCGCCACATAGCCGGGGGTGTCGGACACCAGCCACCGCAGCAGCTGCTGCCAGAACATAGCGTGGGCGGTGTCGCCCAGCGGCAAACTCATCTGCCAGCGCCAACTGCCTCCGGTGGCCATAATCGCGGTGCGGCCAAGTCCGAAGTTTTCTGTAATCAGCAACGGCAACTTTCGGCCTTCCGGCGTAATCATGTTGGCGAGAACTGCCGCGCCGGGCTTGGGCGTGCCGGGATCTTCATAATCCATCAGGTAGGGCAGCTTCTTCCACTTGGCGGCGTTGGCGGCGGAATCGTCAACCAGGCGCGTGATGATGCTATCCACGCCGGCGGCCGCGAGTTCGACTGTGGTGTGTGTGGCGCCGTTCCTCGGATCGGCCTCGCGATGAAAAGTGCCCGCTTGAGTTGGAAGCGCCGTAGGGAACAGATCGATAAGCTTGGAAGCGTTCCAGCCGCCATCCGCCAGCGAGAATTGACCGCCCAGCAGCAGCAGGCCGCCGCCGCGCCGATCCACGAATTCGCGTATTAATTCATGCTGGCCGGGAGTGAAATAGCCCGCTTCCACCGACCCAACGATCAATCCGTCGTAAGCGAAAAGGTCCTCCGCGCGAGAAGGAAAGCCGTCAACTAGTTCCTTGGGGTCGGCGATGCCTTGGCGATAGATTTTGTTTTCGCTGGTGCGAACCATGGAGACGATCTGCACCATGCGGTCGTCTTCTTCGGCTTGGCGGATAAACTTGTACTCCCAACGCGGTTCACCCTCTATGTAAAGGATGCGGCGCGGCTCGGAGCCGACATTCACCACGCGGGTCAGAGTATTGTTGGCTGTGTTCTCCTCGCCAGCAAGCGGCCCAGCCGCGATTTCGAGCGTCTTGGCTCCAGCGCCACCGATGTCGAACATCAAAGTCTCGGTCTGGAGGTTGCCGTCCGGCCCCATGCTGATCGTGCGGGAAGCAAGCGTCTTCGCTCGGCCGGCGCTCTCGCCTCCCACGATCTCGCGCACCGTCATGTTGATCTTTTCGCCAGCGTATCCGCGTTGGTGGAAGGTGATCTTGGCAGCAATGCGGGAGTCGGCCAATGCGCGGGGAGCAACGACGACATCTTCCAATTCCACGTCATGCGCGGCGCGCTCGCGTCCCAAGCCTACGGTGTGAACGGGAATGTGGCGAGCGCGCAGCGCGTTAGTGGCGTCCGCGCTAATGCCCCCGGGGTTGTCCGCGCCGTCGCTGAGCAGCACCACTGCCCCGATGGGCAGGTCGGAAGTCTCGTCGCTCAACTGCTTCAGGCTGTCGCCGATGCGGGTGGAGGGCGCGTTGGGTTTCAGGTCAATGAGGTTGTCGATACGCGCGGGCACGTCGTCGAACCGATAAAGACGCGTTTGAAACCCGCGATTGAGGCTCTCCAGGACGCCGGTCTGAAGCGCTTTGACGGCTTGGGTTTCGCGGGTGAAACCGTCCTCGGATATGGCCATGCTGCGGGAGTCGTCCACCAACACGGCGATGATGTTTTGTTGCGGCTTCAACTCGGCGACGGTGAGCGCTGGCTGCCACAATAGCACCAGCAGCAGAGCGGCCAGGAGCGTCTGCAAGCTCCAGATTACCCAGACTCGCCAACTGCGCATCACCGGCGCGGCTTGCGCCAGTCGGGATCGGATCAGCCAAGCGAGACCGGCGGCCGCGGCCAGGATCAGGAGCACGAGCATCCACTTTGGCCATGCCCCCAAGAAGGCAAATCGGCCGTGTGCATACACTGAACGCGGATATTTAAGAAAGAACTCGAACATGGGCGCCGGGACTGCTTACATATTGTACGAACAGGGGCGCGCGGTTCATCTCTAGTGGGTCATCGAGTAGGTGATGTAATTGAGGACGATTCGAAAAGCGAGTCCGGAAAACCTCTCGGGGTATTCCGGGCTATCGGCCCACTCCCAAGCGTCACCGAGATGCATGTTGGCGCAGATCGCCACCATGATGCGTCCGTGATCGTTGCGGATGGCGCGCCACTTAGGCACGTAGCCGTCCTTCTCGTAGGTTCGACCGGTGTTGACGTAGACCTCGCTCGGGATCTGGAACTTCTCGTTGATGTCGTACAAGACGTGATAGATCTCGTCTTCATCCTTGAGATCCTCGACAGGCCGGTCGGGTAACACCATGCGCATGCCGGCCATGAAATGCTGCCAGTCGTCGGTACCGTGGAAGTCATCCACCATCAGGAAACCGCCCTTCAGAAGATAATCGTGCAGGCGTTTGGCCTGAGCGTCGGTGAAAGTCCAGGTGTTCACATCGACGGCGTAGATCCAGGGGTAATCGAAGAGATGGTCGCTATCGAGATCGGCGACGTTCAGTGGCGATGGAGAGTTGATGCGAGTCAAGCGCCGCAGGGCAATCAGGCAATCGTTATCGGCCTTGGGATAATCCCTGGACCAACCGCCGTAAAAGCGGCGATACGCGAAGCTGCCGCCGTTAGCGTAGCTGGAAGTGTACTGGAGCCGGCTCCAGTAAAACTCCGAAGGCACGTTCGCTCCGGAGTAATAGTCGTATTGCTGGCGGCCGAACCCGCGGGGCCCTCCTAACTGCATCGCAAAGAGGCCGAGGCTGAACGAAAACAGGAGGGCGAGCTTCATCGATAATTGCCTCGGATCTCGATTAAAGCGTAGCAGAAGGGCGGAGGATGCGGCGCTCGCCCAAGGGGGC